>Ga0123342_1008840_pt1 | contig 12418 bp, 8 predicted proteins | sample Turbeawhitnodule_FD_89960 | JGI IMG/M metagenome (GOLD analysis project Ga0123342, IMG submission 89960) | Root nodule microbial communities of legume samples collected from Mexico - Turtle bean Mexico white nodule | ecosystem: Host-associated > Plants > Roots > Nodule | place: Mexico: Nepantla... | reverse complement strand
TGCACACGGCCGCTAGGGCGCCTCTTTGTCCTCTTTTTTGCAGGAATCCACAGGCAACCAGCGGGAAGGAGTCCCCAGCTGACTGTTGAGGTCGTGCACGAAGACGTCCCGGTCAACCGGACGAAACAACTACTGTATTGAAAAACTTATTACAAATTAGGTTTTCTTTTATTATACAAGATGAAGTTTTAAATTGATTTTTAGTTTAAACAAGCAAGAATTCCAGGAAAGTAATCCAAGCCATTAAAAATAGTTGTGTGGAGTAAATAAGCAATACTTTGGGGTCACAAATGGAAAAACAAGCTAAGCTACTTTTATCTAAGCTAAACTTAACTAATCTACCCATTTCCACACCCTTCACACATCTGAAAATGACCACGAGTTTGCGACAAAACATATAGTCTATTTTTGGTTACTTGTTATTTAGGACTAGAGGGCTGATAGTTTATTTGATTCCAAGTTAATTAGGGTAAAATAAAATCTAATTTTACTATGTTAACTGTGTTGGTTTGCATTAATTTGATTATTCTAATTAATTTTTTATTACTACATAGTTTTTTAAAACAATAAAGTTGATATGGGTTTAAGAAAGATAAATTCAAGAACTCAAATAGTTAAAAATAATTCAATCCAAGTTTTAAAAAAAAATTACAGCTAGACCAAAAAGTCAAATGAACGACTCATCTAAACTAAATTTATTAGTGTGGTAACCTATTAAGTTAGTGAAAATAAATGCTAGTGTGAGATATATTTCTTAATTTTCTAAACTAAATTTATTAGTGTGGTAACCTATTAAGTTAGTGAAAATAAATGCTAGTGTGAGATATATTTCTTAATTTTCAAATATAACTCTTGATTAAGCTCAATTTTAATGCTAGTGTGAGATATATTTCTTAATTTTCAATATAACTCTTGATTAAGCTCAATTTTAATCACTCAACAGTGTCGAAATATCTTTAAAATGTATATGTTATATTATTATAAATCAGCATAAACATTATAAGAGATTTAATCAATAAAAAGGATGTTAATATAACTTTTAAAATACTTATTATAAAAAATTATTACAATTTATAGTTAGATGGTCATCGTGCACAACGAGTTTTATTATTATAAAGTATAAACAAATTATTATTTTTATCCATAAACGTGTAAAAGATTTGTAATAACTATTTACAAATATATTATAATTACGTAATATTTATTTTATTCTTTACATCAAAATTTGTATTTTTTTTATCAATAATAAAATAAATTAAATAAATTAAATTAAATAGAATACTTCAAGAGTATTCCAATTCAATCCGTATAGAGGAAAAACCACCAATGTGTGACTTAACCTAAAAAACAATCAACATAAAAACTGAAACACACAAAAATTGCTAAGAACATAAGAAGAATTGAAAAAGAACTGAAACTGAATAATAACCAGCACTTAGTTGGCACCTAATTCAGGGGCAAAGCCATAAGATAGAACAAGGAATAGCAGGCAAAAGTGCACCAATCATGACAGAGAAATAAACCAGTTTTAGTAGGATCCAAAAAGAAAAACAGTAGCCATGCCAGGAATTTTCTAAGGCCAACAGAAACTCCTCCAGTATTCTAGCAGTACTCACACCTAACCTTTGGCTTCCATAATCGCTAAGAACCCTTCCAGTAATGGCTTCCTAATATTCTAATATTGTTTGATGGGAAGATCTAAAATTAAAAATATACATTTACAATCCATATTTTTTTATATAATTATATTACAATCTTAATATTACTATTTTAATATTTTTTTATATTATTTAATTATAATTTTTTTACATTATATATTTATTTCTAAATCTATAAGAAATTATATATATCAAAACATCATTTTGTCATTGAAAACCGATACATTGAGAAAATAAAAATTAGGATTCATCAGAATTTGTTGTTCTTCACCGTGATTACGTGGCTTAGGCAATTGAAATTAATTTTTTTTAATGTAATATTTTCCATTTATATATGCACAGTAGAATATATAACTGTGTTTATGTGTTCTACAAGATTAAAACCATTAAAAACCATAAAGAAAAGGGTGAAGTTCAGGATGGACTCAAACCCAATGTACAAATCTCATCCACTGGAGGCGCACTCCAATGCACACTTCTTTTTCTTAGCTTATGAAAATCCTTAACGCAATCTCCGATTTCCATAGACTCAATTCGCTTTCTAGCATGGGCAAGTTTTTTCCCCACGACCTGATCAAAAATCTTCTCCCAACCACTTTCCCACTCTTTGTGAGCGTCGCAGAGCTCAAGCGTACCGTTCTCCCACTCCGTCCAACTCCACTCCCTCTCCACCGACTCCATCACGGTCTCTACGCACAGACCCTTGCACACCGCCGTGCACGGCCTGCATTTCGCGCCGCTGAGCGGTCCTGGGCTCGACAACGCCGCCACCGGCACGCCGAACCGCCCCGGAGGAAAATCGTAGCGGCGGTCCGAAACAACGCAGAAGGGGAGTCGTCTCGCTACGTGTGTCACATTCTGCGTGGTGAGTTGGGCCTTAAAGGCGGCCTCAGAGTTTAGGTTGTTGAAGCCCGCGGAATCGAGGTAAGGAATTAACGAGAGACGCGACAGTGCGACCGTGGAGGTTGAGAGGTCACCTATTCCTAAACGGTCGTTTAGTCCCCCGTAGGAGGAGCCCGGTGGGACTAGGTACTTCCCCGGAACAAAGCTTTGTGGGTTCAACGGTGCGTTCCAGTACCCATCTACACGTGTTCGAACTACCCAGTCGTACGTGAAGTTGTTCTTCTGTTGGTGAGATTTTATCATTGTTAAGCACCCCTCCACCAGGTTAAAGTACTGAAGAAGCCCCTGCAAAACGTAAGCTCAATCATAATTAGCATTTAGTTTCTACGTTAGCGTCACACTTCAACTCTACGCAACTTTAGGTGGTTTAGTTTTTCTAAATGTTGATGAATGATTGAGACGGGTAGGTCCAGAGAGGAACTTCCCTCGCACTACCCTTTTAACCCTATCAAAACTGCACCAACCTTCCAAAGTTTCCACTTTTTCATCCAAATCCAAAATAAGTAATTTAATAAATAAATCCACGTTTAACAGATCTACTAATGTACTACAATGTCAAAACTTTTTAATCTACAACATACTTACCACAAAATAAACATCCAAGGACAAAGTGGTTGACTGGTAGCTTGTGCATAAAAAGGGGAGGCTGAGGCTTCCTTTATTTTACTATATTTAAAAATTAACATTGCATGTGACAAAATTTACATTTTTTTCCATCTTTTTCGTGCATATTTATCTTTAAAATGTTAGAAATTTAAATGTAATTTTGTTATCATCATACTTTTTGTGTGTTCTCGAACATTTTCCAAAAGAAAAAACCTTGCTTCCCAACTAATTAAAAAAAGTGAGGTTGAAAGTGTGCTGGATGGTACTTGAAAAGGAAATAAAAATATTCCAATACGAAAAGTAAGACTTTATTGATTTGTTTATAGCCTAAATAGTGACGTTATATATTAAACTTATAGTCATTAACTTCATATATATATATATAGTATAAAACATTAGCGTTTCAAGTATTTTCTGTTAAAATTATTTCACATTTAGTATCCACATATATTTTATATGACTACTATATAATATAATAATGTGCATACAAAGAAACTTAAAAATGAAAACACCCTAACATTTTGACACAAATATAAAAAAAATATACAACCACAAGAACGTAAACAACCTTTTTTTTTTTTGATACAAGTATTTTTAACATACAAGTATACTATACATAAATGCACAACCTAACGTGAAGGTGTTACGTGCCTGCAATAATAACCTACTCCACAGCTAAAATATTCAGACCCACTCATAAATGACAGTTTTTTCTTTCACCAAACTGAATTATATGGAATTGTTTTGGAAGATGAAAAGTAGAAGTCAAGATTTGATATGTATTTTACTTTTTTTTTTACCATAAGATCCAAACTGGAGTTGTGTGAAGGGGAGGTGAAAAGGGAAGGAATTAGATACTGACATGAAAATATCTGCAAAGCTGCAACAAGGGTGACCGAGCAACTCGCTCGAATTCTTCCCCGAAACATACGAGATTCCTAAAACCCGTAGTTAACACACTATTTAAAAAAATAGGAAAAAAAAGTAATATAAATTAATTTACTGTAAATACGTAAATTCTGTGTTTATCAATTTCTTAGTAACTGTTCTTGGGTACTTAAAGAGACGATCCATCCATATTGATTATCAAAAGAAATAAGGAAAAATAAACTATGAAACAGAGCAAGCAAAATATATGCAATATACGTTTAACAATTGATTCGAAGTGGTATTTTCAGGAATCCAGAAAGGAAAACGTGGTAATGATGAATAAAAGAAAGGACAAACAGCCGCGGAAATTACCTGGATGCCGTTGGGCGAATTGTGCGCGGTGAGGACTCGAACATGTGACTCGTTCACCGGCAACGGCTCAGGGTGGAAGATTCGAACGGCGGCAACATTTGGCGCAAACTTCAAGAGCGAGAACTTGAACGTGTCTGAATCCAACGGAGTGTTGAGAAAAAGATCCGAATTGGGGTACTCCTTGAGGATATTTTCGATTATGGAGGGTCCCGTGAGTTCGAACCTCCTAGCGCCACCAACCAAACAAACGGCAATTTTGGACCGCAACAACTCCTCCTTATTCGAACCACGGTCGTCCTCGCTGGCAAAAGGAAGGCGGAGAAGAAACTGAACGGGATAAAAGGCGTTAAAACCGTTTGAAGTGGACGAATAATGGAGAGAGAAGAAGATAAAGAATAGAACGAGAGGGATGATCAACCCAGTTAAACGCCAATTAATCTCAAAAACCCATTTAGTAACGGGCTTCACAAACTTTCTGGGGCTCTTTAACATCTTTTTTTCTCCCTCGAATTCCCTGCTCTCTGTTTTCTTCTTTCGCAAAACCCTGATGTTTCCGTTTTTAGCAGCTTTGCTGTCTCGAAGGAGGGTGGTTTATCACGTGATGTGCAACGCAAATAACACAGAGATCAATAGGATGCGTATGAAAAGATGCGTGAAGAAATGGAAGGAGCATGCTTTGGTGAGAATTGGTGTTGGGTTGCATAAGAAGGTGGCGGGTACATGCGGCTATTTTGTATGACTAGAAAGAAGTTTTGGACTACCATGAAGAATGATAATTTTGAAAAGTATCCACAAATTTTCGCATTAACACACTGCACCAAATTGTAACGCCGTGTTTGAATAAAAAGATGAGGTTATGGTCATCTTCTTTCATTTATTCTTCAGTTTCCCCAATTAACAAACATTTTCTGTTGTATATTTTTCAAGAAAGATGGTTGAATTGTCGTTATGTAACACATTGGGTACACGAATTTCACAAGTTGAGTCGGTTCAAAAGTGGTGAAAATTGAAAATGTAGATGTAAATCGGGTAAGAGTTTGGGAGATATTAGGTGGTTGCGAAAACTCAATCATATCCATATCTTTGAAATAAGGGGTTCAACTTTTTGTAGTACATATATAGAACCTTTGCTAAAACTTGGATATGGCTAAATATCCAAACTTAAGATCAAATAAAATAACTAATTATACTTTAAGTTTGTTTGTTTAGCATGTTTCAAATTTTTTTCTTCAATTTTTACCTCAACTATCGTCATTAGTTGACACTAGACCACTACTCAAAACAGCGACAGTTGACTGTCAATAAATAATAATAAAATGTGCGAAAAAATATATATGAAAAGTCATCTGAAAAAACAAGTTTAAATAGTAATATTTATAAAAAATAATTATTTCTATTGTAAAATATGCCATTAAGGGAAATTTACTTAAATGTGCAGAACACAGATCGTCCAATTTGGTACACGGGTTTAACAAAGTACGCCCAACTTAATTTGGAGATTTAAAATAATATTTGTTCCAAGTAATTGATGTAACGATATATTTAGTTAGAGCATTTACCATCTTTTGCTGATTCTTAGTCATGTGACTCTTAATCTTAATTATGATCAATTATTTTCTTAGATCCGGATCATTAATTTATGTCTTGTTTTATTGATTATTATTTTAATTTATTGATTTTTTTCTGATTATTTATATTAATATTTATTATATTTTTGTTCATAATTATTTCAAGATTATGTATTTATTTTAGTTTGATTTGTAACAAAAAAATCTATATTCATATGACATAAATTTATTCCAAACCAAATTATTCACTAAATATCTCTAAATTTATTTGATGATATTTTTTTATTTTTTTCACTATTAATATTGAACGATAAGATTTGTTAACGGTAGATTAAAATATTACCTATCATTACACAACATCCTAGTATTGATTAATAAGATTCATTTAGAATAAATTAAAATTTCAAAACGATGCAAGGCAAAAAATAGATTAGGAAACAATTGTGTTTTATTTCTAACCATTACAAAATGAGTAATTATTTATAGTAGGAATCAGTTATTCGTATAGCTGCGGAGATTGCGTTTTATTAAAAAATCCATATTTAGTTTATAAAAATTTTAAATCTAAATCTCTAGAATGATTTGGATTGTCATGGGGGTATCGGTACAATTTTTTACCTCTACATTTATTCAACATTAGTTTTAATTTTTTTCAAAATCAAAGCTGTTTTATAAATTGACTATTAATCACATTAAATGTTTCTTCTTACTGAATACTATTTTTCCATTTATAAATATATTTTTATTTTGTTTTATTTCATAATAAAGTGTGTACCGGTCAGGACGAGTCTCTCTCGGTCTTGGTGTCCGACCGTACGAGTCAAATAACATAAAAGAACATAATAAATAAACAAAACAACAAATGTTATGATAGTGTTGAATGAGTCAATTAACATCCCAAAATATACGGAAAATATTTTCAACATAACACATAAAACCGATTAACTGAAAGATACACATATCTAGTATTAAGGGATCACTATGCATCAATTAATAACTGATATTCAACCCATCAGAGTCCGGGTCCATGAACCAATACTATAAACAGAGCTCTCTGTTGAGGAATAAGGTATGTTTTTTACATTCTACCATAACACACCCAAATTAGAATACTCACTTGAGCGTCTGAGTACCTTTTGCAGGTAACCCCCGACTAACCGGGCATCACCATTGAAGGAAGGAGACTTGAAGTAATATGGAGCTCACCTACACGTCAACAATTGTATATCCAGTCACAAGTACTATCTAGGCCCCTTAGCCCATACAGATACAATTGGCGCCCATCGTGGGGTCGAGGTAGTATTCAATTTTTAGCACCAAATAACAATATGTGATGATGGTATCAACAAGGAATAATGCTAACAACAATCGTATGGTGGATGAGCAGATAACTATGATCCAGGCTCTCCAAGCACAAATGGAGGAGTTACGACAAAAAGGCATCGTGGATTAATTACGGAATGAAGAGGATCGATGTCGACATGAGGAGGAGATGTCCCTTTTGAAGGAGCATAACATAAATCTACAACAGCGGCTTGATGGGCATGAATGGGAAGAACAATCCCGAGCACCGCCACTAACCCCTCAAATTCATCAGACTCACCAAAGTTTTAGAAACACTCCTCTGCCGAACGACGAGGAAGATCCGAGGGGACATCCGTTCATAGACGAAATAATTGACACACCACTCCCTCCCAAGTGGAAAGGATTAACTATCAAACTCTATGATGGTTCCACTGATCCGGACGAGCATCTAAATGTCTTCAAAATACAAATGACTTTTTACACAACCAACAAGGAAGTATGGTGCAAGGTCTTCCCCACCTCCCTCCAAGAGGGACTGCTCGGTTGGTTCACTGGGCTCCCTCCTAACTCCGTCAGGAATTTTAAAGTTCTAACAACAAAGTTTATCACACAATATGCAACAAGTCGACCGCATCATACCTCACCCATGTCTTCCTTAATGTGAAACAAGAAAAAGGAGAATCGTTGAGAGCATTTATGGATAGATTTAGCAAAGTTTGCATGGGTATTAGAAACATGATGACCGAGATAGCCATGCATCACCTTGTCTCGGCAGTTCGACCAGGCCGATTCACTGAAAGCTTAATCAAGAGACCGACCAAAAATATGGATGAATTGAAGAACCGTGCAACCAAGTTCATGCAGATAGAAGAACACATTGACTATCACATGATTCATCAATTTGAAGGTGCCGATAAGGGGAAAGAGAAAGAAAAAGATAGAGGCAATAAACCTACACTAGGTCGGTTCGACTGTTTCAGAGAAAATCAGGGACCCCGGTTTCTTAGTTTCACACCACTGACTCTTCTAAGGGGAAGAGTTTTGGACGAGGCATTGCAGACTAAGTTAATCCCGACATTAAAGCAATCACAAACTCCAAGAAATGCAGATACATCTAAGCATTATTAGTAACTGTGTTTATTTGATTAAGTATTTTTCTCCAGTGTTAAATATTAACCTACACAGTAAACATCAAAGAAAAGTGAGATAAGAAAGTTAAGACAACGGTATTCAAATAAAACATTAAGAAAATAAGGCCCTTTATTTTTTTTTAAAAGTTTTGTTGAAAAGAAATAAGGCTCTTTTCAAAAATATTTTTGTTTCCTTTGTGTTGTTCATTGCTCAAGATAAGCAACAACATCATAAAGTGTTGTTTTTATGATTTTTTTAGATTAAAAGTAAGCATTATGATTTAAAAGGAAAATGAGAGTTCAAAGTATTGCAATCCCCCTTTAAGGATTATTTTTCAACTATGCTTGTAGGAGGTGTTGTAAGACACTCCTCGTCCTTTCTAGATTTCTCTTCTTCTTTTTCAAACAAACTCTCATTTGACTTTTCTGTGGAGAAAAATTTTATATCTATATCTGGTTTAGCTCCAAACACAAATTTTTCTTCAACCATATTCTCATAAGGATTTTCTATGGAAGAAGAGTTTATGTCAATGTCTGGTTCAACTCCAAACAAAGGATTTTCCTTTAATTTTTTTTCTCTCTCTCTTCTTTCTTGTATCTTTCTTTCTTTAAGAGCTTGTAATTTTTCTCTAAATTCTTTTTCTCTTCTATCATATTCTTTTTCTCTATTTATAAAGTTTCTTCCTTTTTTCTACAAGCTCTTTCATTTCTTCCCTAAGCTTATTCTTTCTCACATATGAAGGCTTTCTCACATATGAAGGCAGAACAAACTTTCTTCTCATACACATCTTCAATTCATCCCAATTCAATACTTTTGATTTTCTGCCAATTCTAACATCAATTTTCCTTTGTGTCCACCAAGACTTAGCATATTCCTGAAAACCTAGGGTAGCCATGGAAAATCTGCTAAACTCATCCAATTGGTGTTTTTCAAAGATTTGATCAACCTTTGTTTTCCATTCTAAATATGCTTCAACATTTTAATTTCCATCAAAGTAAGGAATGTATACTTCAGGCTCTGTAGAATAATATAAACTTCTAGACTTAAAACACATCCCATCGTTTTTTTGCTAATGAGGTTTATAAATCTTTCTTCTATGACTATGCTCCTCATATCTATGGCTATTTTCTTTTTGGCCCAATTTTTCATATCTATTCTTTATCTTCCTAAGCTCTTTTCCTAAGAGAGCTAGACGATTTTCTCCTTCTTTTTTTGAAATTCTACGTTCCTTCTCAAGAATGGCAAGGTGAGCATCTCTTTCAATCTTTTCCTTGTCTTTCTGAATAATTTCTTGTTGCTTCCATAGTTGAAGTAACTTAAGTTCTTGAGAAACATTTTTCAATTGTTTTGATGAAGAACTTGAATCACTTCTACTATGATGAGAAGTATACATAGACATATTAAGCTTTGTATTTAAAAGAATTTTCACAAGAAGGAAAGTGAGTTTAGCACACAAGGTAAAGTCCCAGGAAAGAGAGGTGGGTCACATTGGACACTCTTAAGTACCAAGTCTTTCCTAGCCAGAACTTATCCTAATGCACTTCACAAATTTCCTTCCAATGAAAACTTCTTCAACACAAAGAGTTTTCTAAAGAAAGAAACTAAAAGAAAGTTTTAAAAGCTACAAATTTAAATTGCAAAAATTTAAACTAGACGACTCCTAATGGCGAGGCTTGTTGGTACTTATGAACCTTCAAGACTCACTCACCGTCTAAAGCGTGTATCTAATAAGCAAATTAAAGAAAACTTGTAGGAGAAGGAAGAACACCAAAGGCTCTTCCAAGACACCTAAAGTAAGATAATGGAAAAATTACAAAAATTGAAATCACACAAAATTTTTTTAAAAAAATCTTCAAAGTTCTCTTCTCTTCTCTCACAAGTGTTTCTCTCCAAACCTCTACTTGTTTGTCCTCCAAAGGTGAGTACTCCTCATAAAGGCCTTTGTCTTCTCTTAAGATGCTACCTAAAAGTTAGCTCAATTCTCACAAAGAACAAATCCTAGATAAAGGTGGTCCTAGATAAAGGTGGTCATGGATTGGATTTTCAAATCCAATCCAAATCCAATCTAAATCCAAATATTTGGATTGGATTTTAAATCCAAATCCATATTTTCTATAAAACTAATTTGTATTTTTACAAAATCCAAATCCAAATATTTGGATTGGATTTTAAATCTAAATCCATATTTTTTATAAAACCAATTTGGATTTTTATAAATCCATATCCAATTCAAATCAAATCCAAAACCATATTTTTATAAAAAAAATTAATTGAATTTTAAATCTAAATCTATATTTTCTAAAAAAAAACTAACATAATATTAATATAATAATACGTAACAAAAACTTTAATATTATATAAATATAAAAAAATATAATAAAATTACAATTTAATTGAGAAGTTTGAAACTAGTTAATTTTACTCATATTTAAGTTCAGAAGTAGCAAAAATATAAAATGTCTAATTGGCAACCTCATGAATTTATGAATTTAACTCTCTCTGCACATGGAGAAAATGTCTACCATTCAATTCTAAACGCTAAAATCATAAGTGTCTTAGAGAAAAAAAGAGTTTAAATCAATAATATACTTTTGGATGAACTTTTTAATTTTTTTTTTCCAAAACATTTTTCATTCATATTTCACTTAAAACTCATTTATTTAATAACCAGACCTTTTACACACCCACAACATTTACACAAGCCCAAATCTAATCACCTTAATTATGTTTTATAAGATACTGATTCTCCTAAGTTCATTTTAAAGCACATTAGGAAAAATACTGTCCAAAATAAGTTAAATAAAAGGATGATTGAAATTCGTAATTTGAAGAAGATTCTTTTATCATTAAAGTGAAAATAATTATTTTTAAAGAATTATGTAAAAATCATTCTAAGTTTAAATATTATTCTGTATTTTGAGCAATAGATAAGAATTCATATTTTTATATTTTAAAAAACTAAATTCAGAAATAAATGTGAAGAAGATTGATTGGAAGATATACAAATTTCAAAATATCTAAAAATCATTTTCTTGAGAAAACTTTAAAATATTTTATTAAAAACACTCTCATTTAATATAATTATTCCAATTTAAAAGAATATAAAATATTTGTTGTGGAATGCTTTGTGAAGCGAGAATAACATATCTTATAACGAAAAAAAAAATCACATCAACGTGAATAGTGAAAACTGGTTGGTTCATAAAGAATTTGTTCATTAATACAATGATCATATATAGGTTAAAGCTGATTTGGTTATTTGGAAGATTTGACTAATAAGTAAAACGGAAATCTGAATTTTTTAATTTTAAAAATCTGTTTAACTAAAATGGAAATCTGATATGGAAAATCCATAAAATATGGATCCAAATAAAATCCAAATTTAAATAAATGGATTTTAGTTGGATCGGAGCCGTCTAAAAATATATTAGTTTGATTCAATTGGATTTTTTTTCCTACCTCTAATCCTAAATATATTCCACTTCAAGAGGTGAACAACAAAAACTCAATTTGAAGAGTGAAACTTAAAGGAGATTACAGATTACAAACACAAAGATTATCCATAAAATCAAAACAAGCAAGAAATTATAGGTTTTCAAGAAAGTAGACACTAAAAACAACACCTAAAGATAGACACTAGAATTGGATTACAAAAAGAAAAATTAAAGAATATAAAAAAAATAAAATTTCAAGGTTGTTTCTCCCTACACCATATCATTTAAAAGATGTACCCAACATAAATTTTAAAACTCAACATTGCCCTTATCTTTTGTTCCGGCCGGTTAACCTGGGTCGTCTTTATGCGTGGCTTGTTCTGACGAGCTAGGGTACCTTTGTTCTGCCTCGTCTGTGTGTACCTGAAAAAGAAGAACAAAGGGGCATCCTCGCGGCCGTTTGCACTCCGACGATCAAGTCAGCTAGCAAGAAACACCAAAGTAACTAGAAACTGTATAATACTCTCAATGACTGAAACTGTATGGCTAAAACTGTGTTGCCCTAATTGTC
>Ga0123342_1008839_pt1 | contig 12419 bp, 9 predicted proteins | sample Turbeawhitnodule_FD_89960 | JGI IMG/M metagenome (GOLD analysis project Ga0123342, IMG submission 89960) | Root nodule microbial communities of legume samples collected from Mexico - Turtle bean Mexico white nodule | ecosystem: Host-associated > Plants > Roots > Nodule | place: Mexico: Nepantla... | reverse complement strand
TTTCATGTAAAAACAATCTGTTCTTTTTGTCTCTGGTATACTGAAAATTGTGTGTTCTTGCGAAAATTTTATAAGCTCAATTCACCCCTCCCCTCTTGAACTTAGACACTAATAGACCCAACACAGTACAGGTGTTAATCTCTCTTCAAAGCAACCGAGCTGTTGGGATTTGTCTCCATAAAACATGGGGAGATTGTTGAAGATGGATGCTGCCCCTTCAAGACAATATGTTTGATGTTGCCAAGTGTGTGCCTTGCTTTGAAGATTGTAATTCTATATATTGGGTCGTCTTGTATATAGGTTAGAGTGTGTGTTTAAAGTAGTAGCTTTTTTCTTTGTGACCGACCTCATAATCCTTCTCAAGATGATAAGATCAAGCACAACGTTTTATAAAATGTTTTTCACATGTTTTTCCCAAATATGATTTACTGCACAGAAAATGAATTTGTTCTTTCTTAAATAAATAGATTCTTTTTTAAACTAATTCCTTTTTCTTTAAAAGTTTTTAATAACTTTGTTTTGTGCATCAAGTATTTTGGTTCAGCCTTTCATGATATCAAAACGACTGAGTTTCATATGTTCAAATACCTCTCTTTATCTTTTCGAAAATAAATCTATTCATTATAACTTCAATCTGTTCTTTTTATAATTTTTTGAAATTCTATTATAAATCATTTCTTATATAAAGAGGGTCTTTTCTCACTTAAAAGTGTGTTGAGAAAACAAGTTTAAAACAGAGATTGAGTGTTTTCGGAGAATCAGCACGTGATCTTGAAAGATTTTTTCAAAAGAGAAAGGTGTGCTTGTTCTTGTTTTGGTTCAAAGTTTGGTTGGAGGTGTTGTCACTGTTTTGGGCAATCTGTTCTACTGGTCTAGTCAGATTTCTGCATTCTCTTTCCAGGTGTATTCCTTTCATCATTCATTTCTTTGTAAAGTGTGACTGTAAGACTCTTCTGGATAGGGTTTCTTGAAGAGTTGTGTATGCTGAAATAAAGGTTTTCAGCTAGGTGTGCTTTGTTCTTGTAGGGTTCAAGAACATTAGGTGTTGTAATTGATGTGTACTGTTTTTAGTGGATTTCACCTTGGTAAAGGTGAGACTGGATGTAGCTCATTTGAGTGAACCAATATAATCTTGTGGTGTTCAATCTTTCTTAATCTCTGAACTCATTTACTGCTTCGTTTGCTGATTTGTCAGAAAATAAACCTATTCAATTAAAATTGAATCTGTTCATTCTGGGTCTATTCATAATGTTCTTGTTTTTCTGTTAAGTCAATCTGAATAATATCTGGGCAACTTATCTAAATTTAATTGAAGCACATTGTTTTTCAAAACCCAGTATATCAATTAGCACAAATCATTCAAAATGTGTTGTGTGGTTTAACTTTCATAAATTGTTTCTAGATTCAACAATCTGTTTTTTCTCATATGTGCTTATCAAGGTGTGCCCTTTGTTAAAATCAATTAAAAACCTTAAAATCAGATATCTGAATTACTGTATTGATAAAACAAGTAGAAAAAAAAATCTGTTCATTGCAAAATAAATCGATTCTTTTCCTCTGTTTTGTAAAAAGACTGAATCTGTGTGAAAATTTTGAAAAGTTCAATTCACCCCCCCCCCCTCTTGAACTTTGACACTATTGAACCCAACACACTTGCCTCCCAAGCTCGAGAGATTTGCTCGAAAAGTCTATATGTGATCGTTACAGTTTCCGAGGTAAGATGTGACGTGCTAGCGACGTCGAGGTCTTGACGGAACATGTCTCATGATGACTTTGACGTGAAATCGTACATCGAGATGAGGACTATTGGATCTAAAACAATCTAATAGTTCTGATCATAATGACGTTTCACTGTTTATGGGCTTCTAATGCCTATAAATAGTGGTCCCTCATCATTTGTCCTTTACTTCTTTTGCTCCGACTTTCCAGCTCTACAACATGGTTAGGTGTTTTCCCTTGAGAGGTTAGTGATATCTTCCCTTTCTGGTTCTTCCAAATCCACTTCGTTCCCTTCTTCTTCTTCTTGACCACCTTGGGGTGCGACTGCATGTTCCACTGAGCCTGGTGAGGTCGTGCCACTGGATATTAGCCTAGTTAGTGTTAATGATTCGATCATGGATGTCAATCCATCAACCCTTTCTATAACTAGTGAGTCGTTCAATAGTATTGGAATCGAATGGGTTGATCACAAGGTCACTAAGTACTTCCTCCATTGCTCTTTTTTGGAAAGAGTTTGTCTTTTGAAACCAGATATCGTAGATGGATTCATAGCAGTAGACTGTTGTCACCCAAGCTCGAGAGATTTGCTCGAAAAGTCTATATGTGATCGTTACAGTTTCCGAGCTAAGATGTGACGTGCTAGCGACGTCGAGGTCTTGACGGGACATGTCTCATGATGACTTTGACGTGAAATCGTACATCGAGATGAGGACTATTGGATCTAAAACAATCTAATAGTTCTGATCATAGTGACGTTTCACTGTTCATGGGCTTCTAACGCCTATAAATAGTGGTCCCTCATCATTTGTCCTTTACTTCTTTTGCTCCGACTTTCAAGCTCTACAACATGGTTAGGTGTTTTCCCTTGAGAGGTTAGTGATGTCTTTCCTTTCTGGCTCTTCCAAATCCACCTTGTTCCGTTCTTCTTCTTTTTGACCACCTTGGGGTGCGACTGCACGCTCCTCTGAGCCTGGTGAGGTCGTGCCACTGGATATTAGCCTAGTTAGGGTTAATGATTCGATCATGGATGTCAATCCATCAATCCTTTCTATAACTAGTGAGCCGTTCAATAGTATTGGAATCGAATGGGTTGATCACAAGGTCACTAAGTACTTCCTCCACTGCTCTTTTTTGGAAAGAGTTTGTCTTTTGAAACCAGATATCGTAGATGGATTCATAGCAGTAGTCTGTTGTCACCCAACCAATAATGTTAGTATCGGATAGGCCCCTTCCGAAGCCCTTTTCTTCTTTGCTTATTCTGGTTTCTTCTCATACCTCCATATTGCCTTCGCCCTTGATGAATTTACCATGGGTGTCCTTCGGGCACTTAATGTCGCCCCTACTGAACTTTATCCCAATTTGTGGGCCTCACTTCAAGATTTTTGGCTTGTTTGCAATATGTTTCGTTTGCGTCCTTCCCGTGAAACATTTCTTCAATGTTACACTAATCAGTCGATCGGGGAATATTCTTTTTGTTCCCTACGTCTCTTGTTATGAAAACTTTAAGGGAAATTTTTTCAAGATTTTCATAGAGCCGAAGGGTATGAAGTACTTTTTTTACTGAGATGGTCGATCCAAATTTCCTTTTATTGGACCAAGACCCTCACTCGGTTAAAGCACTAGCCTCTTTCCTCCTCGAACACAAAGGACTTGGAGATCTACTCTGTTTTGGATAAATTGCCGAGAAGGCTCCCTACCTAAAAGCTCTTGATTGTGTATAAGTCATCCCAGGCGGTGGACGAACTTTCATATATGTTTGCATATTTCTTCTTCTCGATCATGTTTAACTTTTACTAACCTCTCCTTTCTATTTTCAAACATATTGATTCAGAATAATCCACAAGCCAATGATATATTACTCGAGCTTCGGTGAAAATTTTTCGCCCGCAAGGGCAAGGGTAGCATAGAAACAGTTGCAGTCGGCAACCCCTCTTCTGCTAGAATGACTGCACCTAATCATCACTCAGGGGAAAGCAGCAAAAGAAAGAAAAGGAAGACCACAACCACCATTACTCAGTCGCCCCATTTGACTTCAATGCGTTCGTCACCTTTATCACCTATCCAGTTGAGCTCTCTCTCTTCAGCCAATGCCATTGAGGGTCCCATCCCACTACTTGGTGGGGATCTTCATTTTACAAAGGGGCTTCCTCTCATTGAGATGTAGGCTCGAGCCTTGGTCCTTACAAGATTGGCTGGTGAAGAAAATGACCAGCAAGCGGCTGAGGAGATTTCCCTCCTCAAGCATGAGCTGGCTGAAGCTTCAATCTCGTTAAAGTTTGCACTGGAAGCAGTGTCCACTTTCAAGTCAAAAATTGAAAAGTTGATGCCAAGCTGGAACTGAGTAACATGAGGTGTGCTCAGATCGAAGAAAGGGAGAAGCCTTAGGTAGCCGAGTTGGAGGCCCGGTTGGGGGTTGTTAAGCTTGATCTAGAAAAGGTCTAGGCTAAGAAGGCGACCTTGGAGGCCGATAAGGCATCGGTCAAAGCTGAGCTTGTAAAGTTCTAAGATAATGTCTTGGGCTTATGTGAGTCAAGCTTCAATCAGGCCGTCTAACAGACCAATGTACTATACCATGGTTCGCCCTTTGATGGCAAATTCGATGTCGACAAGGAGTTTCATGATGGCCGAGTGGTTGCTTTCAAGGACATCCCTCTTGCAGGCTACAAGCCAAGTGTTGACATTTGTAATTTTAAAGTTGAAGATGATTAAGTCTTAGAGTTTTGCATTATGCTTTTATGTTTCCTCGAGGTCGGGATGTGGCCCCCTCCTCCTTCTTTTAATGAATGAAAATTTCCATTTTTGCTAATTGTTCTAAATTGTTGATCGATTGCTCATCCTCTTAGAATTAATCAACCTGTTATGGGTCAGACTTTAATTGTACAAAATGAACAAGTAATAAATTTTACCGATAATATCATTGTGATCTTTGGTCGACCGTGTTAGTCATTCATAACTATGTTGATCGGTGTCGGAAGGGATTGCCACAAGGAAAAACTTTTGTTGTCGAGCCGAGTGTTGAGGCATCAGAGAGGATTGTTGTTAACGCAAAGCTTCCTTGACCGAGCTGATTCCTGAGGCATCTAGAGGGATTGTCGTTAAGGCAAAGCTTCCTTGACCGAGCTAAGTATTTGAAATTTTTATTAAGGTGTTGGTGTTCGGTATTAACTTCGATTTCAGCTAAAAAGACAAGATTTAAGAAATGCCTCATTAAAACTTTACTGACTAAAAACCCTCCTTAGGGATAAAAAGGCCGAGCGAGGAAAGAGTGCCTAATTTTATTTAATTATATAAAACTTGAGGTGTGTGGCATTTCACGTTCTTCGAACAATTTTTCATGATAGCAACTCTAAGTAATAAGCCCCACCTGATGCTACTTCTCGGACTCAGAAGGGTTCTTCCTAGCTGGTCGAGAATTTACCCTCAGTCTTTCTTGTTTCATTGCGCATATGCCACACGAGGTCGTCCTTCTAATAGCTTCTCAGATTTACCCTTGAGTTATAGATAAGTGCCTAATTTTCGTAATATTTCATATTAAAATATAGCCATTTATGAGTATTAATTGCTAATTTACATATAAAATAATCCTCAATTTATGAATTTATACGTTTTTACCTTTTTTTGGATCTTTAATTGAATAAAAACATTTTATTCCCAAATTTGGTGTTAATTGCAGGTTTCTAGGGAAGAATTGAGATTTGGACTATAAAAGAATGATATATGCTAAAAGGAGAAGCTAGAAGGACCATAACGCACAAAAGAGAGAAAAAGTCCAACTGAGAAGCGAGAATGCGTCAGATTAATTGGGCTATTTTTATGTTTTTATCATTAAGCCCATGAGCGCGACTTGGGAAGTCACCTAACCCTAGCAAATTAGGTTAAATAGGGGGTTAGAGGCAGAACCCTAATGTGCCAGGTTGAGAGGAAAACACCATTTAGTGAATTGTAACCAATTGGGAGAATGGAAGGTGGTAGAAGTATGCGTGGCTAATTCTACCCTTTGGGATTGGGAGTAATCTCTTCAAACCCTTATGTATTGAGGTGATATTTAATTATGATATAATATTATGTTCTTGATTGATTATTGGTATTGTTTGTTTTGTTTTTAAATATTGGTGACATGTTTAAGGATCTTAAATCGGACTGCGAAGTATTTTTAGGGTTCCGACCTAAACAACAATACTTAACACATTTGAGTGCTAGGCATAGACTTGAAATGTTAATTGCTACTAACGCCTGAGCTTCATTCTATGTTGTTTTTATAATTATGCGAGGGATACATATTTAGGGAACATTCTTAAGAATTTTATATGCGAGGAATCGATATAATTGACTTTTATACGGACATCAATTTGAGCCAAATCTTTGTCTATTTTCTTATTGATCATCACCAACACAACCATTCTCAACACACTTTTAATTGTTCTGTTTTATATTTAGCGATTATTGTAGTTGATAATTCACTGTTCCTTACGAAATCGATATCCGTCCTTAGGGACAAATTATTACTTCTGACAACGCGGTGCACTTGTCATAAAAAGTCATAAATCCCATGTCGTATGCTAAGTTCAGGGCGGCCAGGATAACCTCATACCTAGCTTGGTTGTTAGTAGCCTTAAATTTGAATTTAAGGGTTTGTTCAAGTTGCAGGTCCCCGAGTCCCACCAGGACCACACAACCCCACATGATGTTTTATTCGATGATCCATCGGCATAAATTGTCCATTCGGTCGATAGGTTGAGGTCTCAGCTCCACCGAGAAATCAGTCAAACATTGAGACTTAATTGCTCCTCTTGGTTCATACCGAATATCGAACTCTGATAGCTCTACCGAACATCTTATCATACGTTTGCCCAAATCTGGCTTAGAAAAAAATTTAACAATAGGATAATCGATTCTCACCACTATGGTGTGATTCTAGAAGTAGGATTGCATTCTTTCAGCGATAAAGACTAGGGCGAACGCTACCTTTTCTATCATCTGCTACATAATCTCAACATCATGTAATGTCTGACTAATAAAGTAAACCGGACGCTCCTCCTTGTTAATCTTTTGGACTAGGACCACACTGATTGCATCTTCTGATATCGATAAGTAAATGAAGATAGGTTTTAAATACTAAATTTTTTTCACACTTCTCGTCCTAATCAAAGTTTTCTTCATTTTTAAGAAGTTTTACTATTAGGGGTTCGCTCGGCCAACCGAGGAACTAATCTTGACAGTGCACTGAAGCTCCCTATAAGCGTCTACACCTTTTGTACATTATGAGGGCTTCTCATATTGGCTATCGCTCGACATTTATCTGGGTTAGTCTCGATTCCTCGGTGCGTCAGCATGAAATGTAGGAATTTTCCTCCCTTAACGCCAAACACATACTTCTTGGGATTCAACCTTATATTGGTAACCCTTAAGGCCTTGAATACCTCCTTAGATCCTTCACATGTTGCTCACACGAATATGACTTAACCATTATGTCATCCGCGCAGATTTCGCCCGATCATCCCCTTAAAGACCTTATCCATCAATCATTGATATGTGGCCCCAACATTTTTTTGTTGTTGAAGGGCATGACCTTGTAAAATAGTTGGCATCGCTCGTCATGAAGGTTGTCTTTTCTTTATCCCTTGGGCGCATACAAATTTGATTCTACCCCGAGCAAGCATCTAAAAAGGTAGAAAAGATAAAGATGACCGAATGGAGAAAAACATCAAAGAACATGAAATGGAAAGGAATAATGGTGCAAATAAAGAAGGCAAAGAGAAAGAGTAAGAAAAGCTTATGGATGATGGAGGGGTGGTCACGCCACTTGGAGTGGTGAAAGACTCCAAGATGAGTGGTGAAAGTGTCAATTACAAGAGGGGAGGCACCCTATTTATAGAGATGAGTGCCTTAGAGAGGAAGAGAGGAAAGACAGGGGTGTAAATGACTACAAGCTTCTAGAAACTAGGTCAAATATGAGCACATGGGGGAGTCTTCTAGAATCTAGATCAAAGGTGAGGACATGGGTGGCACATGGGTGTATTTCTAGAAGCTAGGTTAAGGTGGGCTTTAGCACAAGCCCAATTTATACTAAGTACACCCTACTCTAGCTTATTCTTCTATTTGAACCCGTAGAAGGAACCAAAATTATTTACTTAAACTTGTCTTGTAAAAAGACCAGAAGAAAGAACATTTGATGCTCTGGCCTATGTCTAGTTCTTCTATTGAGGTCTTTCTAATATTTGGTAGGGCCTTGTCTTGGATTTTGAGATGACTGACCTAATTTGGAAGTGTTTGTGATCTCCTTAGTCATCTGCTTATCGAGTTGGGTTGTATTACAACTGGTCACGCCTCCTTATATACAAAGAGCTTATGTGTGATTACATCGGGACTTACTCCTGGCATACCAGATGCAACCCATGTAAAAATATCTGCATTTTTCTGTAGAGTTTGTTGAAGTGTTTCGGCATTAGCTTTGGATAGCAACATTCCTAGGTTTGTTGTGTGCTTCTCATCTTGAAGAGGGACAGATTTTAAATCATTCCCTGGCTCGAGTCTCGACTCATTGAGTTAAGGATTAAGATCAACTAGAACGACCGTATGCTCCCTTCGTTCACTTGTGGGCTCTGCTCGAGAGGTTGTTCGTTCTTCTCGTGGGGACCTCTGCTTTTGTGATCATCCCCTACTTGTTCGAGTCGAGTCCCTACTGATCAACTCCACCTTTAAACTTACCATATAACATGTTGAGCATGAGAGCTTTGATTTTCAAATCCAAGTTAAAGCTTGAAGTTGTGCTGCTTTTTGTTTGGGTTTAGATTAGGATGTTTAGAATCTATGTTAAGATCAGTTCTAATCCTTGCACAAAGCTTAACCAATCTGTTTTAAAGAAACAAAGTCTTTTTCCAAGCAAAGGGAAAACAACCGGTTGATTTATTGATATAATCGGTTGTTTGTCACTTAGCGGGCTTAAATGTTTTGAAACTGTTTTTGACTTGGTTATGTAACTGCCTAACCAATTCAACTGGTTAAATCGTGGTTTCAACCGGTTAATTGTGTGTTTTCATAACAGTTTTTTGAAAACCTGTTTTAACTGTTTTGAATGTGATCAAAACTGTTTTAGCTATTAATGTTGCCTTGAACGGCTAGATTTCAAGTGATATAAGTATATCCTTTCTTTCAAAACAAAATAACAAGTTTTTACAAAATTTGAAATAGAGATTGAGATTTGTTTTTGAAAGAAGTTTCACAAGATTTGCAAGATTGTTGCTAAAGCTTTGCACTGGTAGAAGATTTGATCATAGGGCTTCCTGTTTTGTATAATCTCAGGTGTTTTCTATCCCTTTCAAGGTTCTTGTAATTGTTCTTTCTTACAACTTTAAAGTGTGTGAAATCCTACAAAGTCAGAGGGTGTTCTGACTTGAGGTGTGTAGTGTTGCAAAGAGGGTGAGTGGGTTTTTTGGTTTTCAAGGTCACCTCTTTGTGGTGTGGTTGTGTAATCTGGATTTAATTACTAGAGGAACTCAGAGGTTGTTCTAAGAATTGGATGTAGCTCAAGGTTGAGTGAACTAGTATAAAGTTGTTGTGTAAATCTCTCTATCTCTAACTGCTTAGAACTGTTTGTGTTAATTATGTTTCTGTTGTTGGTATAAACAACCGATTAAAATGCAATTTCAACTGGTTAAAATTCTAAAAACAGTTTCTGTATCTTTGATTGATTGTTTTCCTTAATTGCTTATCTGTGATTGTTTGATAAAGGTTCATTCTTAATCAAGTTTTGCAAAAATCTTTGACAAACAATTCACCCCCCCTCCCTCTTGTTTAAGCCATCAATTCTTACATAACATTCATGTATAACTGATGTGAGTTGATTTTATGATTGATCATTTTTATGGTGATACTTTACTTAGATTTGGATTTAGACAATTAGAGGTAAGGAAAATCCCCACTGGACATTAACTTAACCAAGTGGTTAAGTAGATGTGAAGGTTCATTTCCATAAGGCAAAGAGAAAAAGACATGAATAAGGTGATGATGAATGCAAGCTGAAACTTAAAGGACAAGGAAGATACAAACATGAAAAGGAATGGATAAATGGAAGAGATGATGAAAGAAGAACTTATGGATGGTGGAGTTATGGTGTATCACGCCACTTGATGGGGTGGAACCACCAAGATAAGTGAGGGGAGGCCGCCACTTGAGAGCATCATAACCCACAAGATAAAACCAAATTGGAGGAGATTCACTCACTCACTACTCACACAACAATTGTGCAGAATTTCTTTATTATATTTTCAACTTGTTATTACAAAGGGGGAGGCCTCCTATTTATAGAATGAGGAGCCTTGGAGAACAAGAAGGGAAAGGGGTAGGATGGTTTATGCAAGGGGGCAGCCTAGGGTTGGACTTTAGGTCAAAGCCGCCCCTTCCTACACATTCTAGAACCTAGGGTTTCCTTCCTTCCGTAATGGACTTCTCATGGCCCAATTTTATAACTTCACCTCCTATTTATGCTATATGGACCTACTCTTGCTTATTCTACTATTTGGACCTCGTAAGTGAGCCTAACTTATTTACAACATATTCTAAACCTTTAAGAAGACTAGCAGGAAGAACTTTAGGTGCTCTGTTTTATAGCTTCTTCTTCTGCTGATGCTTTCTCAAAGGTTGGTGGGGCTCGATTTTGTATACTGAGATGAATGACCCTTTTGGGAAGTTCTTGTTGTGTCCTTAGTCCTCTGTCGGTTTTTTATCAGCAACCTTTAGATCTACGTGCACAGTTAAAATGTTCCCTGAAACCGAGGGGAATTTCATTACTAGATGTGGAGTTGACACAATTGCTCCCAAGTGATAGAGAGACGGTCGACCCAAAAGGATATTGTACGATGTATTGGCCTCCACTATCTGATCGTTCGGTTCACCTTGCCCTCACCAAGTTTGGTATATAGATCATTGTAACCTTGGGTATCTACTCACTCTCCCGAGAAGTCGACAATTTGGTCATCATACATTTGCATCTTCGTCTCTGGAATCCTCATCTTTTTGAAGGTCTTCTAGTATAATATGTTGATTGAGCTCTTCTAATCGACCAAGGTCTTCATAATAGAACAATTGTTGATCTCTACAGTTATGACCATAGGGCCGTCTTGAGCTGGGTCAATCACCTTGAAATCCTGGTCGGTGAAAGTGATGGAAGCTCGCCTCGGCCATCTCTACGGCCAGATTCATCCCTTTTCGAGCGTTCATCATGTTGAGACCGACACTCTGGTCGAAGTTCTTTATCATTCGATCGATGTGGGTAATAGTCCCTACGCCCCTCCTCGCATCTAGATTGTTCTTCCCTTTGAGGGGGAGGATGTTTCATACTTCGACCCTTGCTCTACACATACTTTTAGAGATGCCCTGCTTGGATAAGATTGATATTTCGGTGTTACCGACATTTACGTGTCAGATTTGCATTCCCGGAACTTAAAACCTTCCTGGGAGTAGGTACAAGATTGGTGTTAAAGGCTTCATCCAGGGTTTTCCTCTATCAGCAATAAAAGGGGTATACCTCATGAATCTAGGGCCACAACTTTCTCTATATTTATCATTCCGACCAAATGTTGATCGACTGGGTCTTTCCCTCTCTTTCTCCTTCCCTTTATCACCTCTTGTCTTCGCCTTTGCCTCATTTCTATATTCCCTCAACTCTTCCAGCTGCATAATATTTATAGCTTGCTGTCAGAGCTCGTCCAAATTTAAAGTTGACTTCTTGTATAGGCTATTAGCAAATGGTCCTGGTCCTAAGGCCATGACCATATGGTCCAGAGCTACATCCAGATTCAAATTTTGAATGTTCAAAGTTACCCTCCATGAACGTCCCAAGAGATTCTCCCTTCTCCTATTTTGGATATTCACGAGTGCAATCGAGGTAAGGTGGTGAGGTCGGCTTATAGCAAATTGATTTACGAATATAGACATGAAAATTTCAAAATAATCAATAGAGTTTAGAAGGATTCTAGTAAACCAGCTTAGAGCTCCTCCCTTTAAAGAAGTGGGAAACACTGGACACAAAGCATCGTTGTTCGAGGTATACAAACTCATCTAAGTTGTATAGACATCCATATGTTCAACAGGATTGGCCCTCCCATCATACCGATTGATGTTCAATCCCTTCAACATGAGTGGGAGTTGAACTTGTTAGAATGTATGGCTTTAAACTAGAGGGGGGGTGAATGGTTTAAAGAGGGTTTTCTTAAACTTTTAAGCCAAGAATGAAATTACTTCGAGAAACAAATGATAAGGAAACCAGTTTGCCAAAACACAAAGCAAAAACAACAACACCAGAAAAACAATCGGTTGTTTCGCAGAAACAATCGGTTGTTTATACCAGTTTACAAATACAAAAACTGAATTTAAAGAGTTAAGGGATAGAGAAAATGCACACAGAGATTTATACTGGTTCACTCTAAACCCAGAGCTACATCCAGTCTTCTCAGAAACCACTAAGGAATTTCACTAAGCAATCAAACCTAGATCACTTACACCACAACCAAAGAAGTGACCTTGATCCCCTCAAGACACACACTTCTCTTGGTCAACACACCAACACTGAGAATGCTGATCTTGATCCCCTCAAGAACACACAACACTTCTCAGCAAACACACAAGGTTTCTTTCAACAGATACAAGGATTACACTTGTTACAGAACAAATCTGAAATCAATACAAGCAGAAAATCCTAG
>Ga0123342_1008838_pt1 | contig 12419 bp, 4 predicted proteins | sample Turbeawhitnodule_FD_89960 | JGI IMG/M metagenome (GOLD analysis project Ga0123342, IMG submission 89960) | Root nodule microbial communities of legume samples collected from Mexico - Turtle bean Mexico white nodule | ecosystem: Host-associated > Plants > Roots > Nodule | place: Mexico: Nepantla... | reverse complement strand
GCCTTGATTTCAATCTGTCTCAAATTCAAGTTTAGATTTTTTTATTTATTTCTCGATCAAGAGAATTTCATCCTTAAAATGCATGCACTTGATTAAAACCTTCTATATATCCGTGTAAACACATCCGAAACTATATATTAAACAAGGATTTAATATTGAGCCCTGGTGTAAAACTATCGTTATAGAAAAGTCCTCATTTGACAGCAATATACTTTAAACGGTTTCTAGGAAAAACTGCTGACAAGCAGTAGATTATAAGGAAATTAGAACAGAGAGTTACCACTTACTGGCTTATTTCCAGTTTATATCAAGGAATTAGATATTAGTACTTCTAAAGAAAAAGATAAACACTGACACAAAGACAAAGATTAAAAAGAAATGTTGTACACCCACAAAGAAGAATAATCCATCTTTTGGATTGGAGCACTGGAAGCAAGCATGGAGTGTTAGCCTGGTGTACCATGTCTGAAATGCATGTCTTCGTAAAACAAGGTTGCTATTGTGTTTAGCAGTTAGAGCCCAAAACCGCACAGTTAGGAAGTTTAGGAATAGTAACGGTGATAAGCTAATTGACTACAGTGACCATGTCAGTATTGAGTTTAATGACAATAATTCCAATAGATATAAAAGAATAGTTTGTGAATAGAAGATCTTTCTCAGTTTGGAGTGGAGGATGAAGTGATTGTGATCCCACCTTGGTGGATGTTCAATTATTGTTTTATACTTCTAAAAGATGTTTCATGACCCAAGAGTATTATAATCCATGAGTTGGATTGTATCTTCATCACACTTTTAAGATCACAGTTACTGAATACCTAATTTCATAGCTTAACATAATAATGCACATGGCATGATGCTGCTTAGACATTCTCATACTTAATCTCAGATGCAATGATGATGACTTCAAGTTGAAGTCCTTGTACTATGCACTCTGTTTCTTGTATAATTTCTTCTCTCTACATGGCTGGCATAAACAGTGATGGGTAATCTTTATGCCCCTCACTCCATGTTTCCCCACATAATATACAGACATCGAATCTATTAACATATCTTACAAGCATTCTTTTTGCAGGTGATATTAACAATCTAATCAAAGAAATACTGCACATGAACTCAGTACTTAACACTGTAAATGAGGGCCCCAATAATGTGTAACAGTAAGATGAACCAGTCACCCTTTTAGTAGAATTTACCCAAATTAGAAATTTGTGCTCAAGTATCAAGTCCAATTACGATCCCCTAATTAGGAAGAATGGGAAAAGCAAGTTACCATCCAAAAGAGCTTCAGACACCTCATCTCTGGTCACATTCAAAGCCCTGAGCAGTATAGCTATGTTCTGTGACTTCTTCGGGTCTAACACTCTGTTCTCCTTATCAACCGAAGGAAGAACTGATTTTCTGGAAGGTTCTTTCGGGGCAGAATTCGTGGCTTTGCATCCAAACAACGATTCCATCATGTCCTCATTTAACCTATTAAAAGAAAAACGCCATACAATAGACACAAAGGAGCATTAGCTTACAGTTATACTACGACCCCAAAACTATAAGAGTTAGTTAACTAATTTAACTTACTGAAACGAGCTTGATTTTATCTGGTCCCACACTGTAGCACGGTCTGAGGTCGCACGCACTTTATCCCAATGCAGAGCCTTTAATTTTGGTTTGGCTCCATCCTTGTCATTGGCTTCAAGCCTCTCGGAAGAGCTCACACTCTGTTCAACCTCTTCTGAACTTTTCATCACACTACATTCAACTGGTGACCAAGACTGCCTCTTTACAGATGCAGAATTAGAGGAAGCACTAACCGCCGGAGACACTGATTTTCGCGGCTGCGGTGGAGGTGGTGGAGGTGGTGGAGGTGGCGGAGGAGGAGGATTGAGTGAAGTCTTTGACACATGCGAAACAGTGTCGGTTGTAGACTGAAGATGCTTCAAATTCGGAGGTGGGGGAGGCGCCGAAAATTTCGGCTTTCTGGAATGCTTAGGTGGCGGCGGCGACGGTGGTGGCGGCTGCTTTATAGACGGAATGATAACGTGGCGTATCTCCGGCGAGGGTGCCGAAACGCGTGACTTGGGCGAAGTTCTCTTGGAAAACGGAACGACGGGTGTGGGCGTGGAATTCGCGTCACGCTTCGCGGGACTACCGTTAACGAGAGAGCTCTGCCGCGACGCCGGCGTGTAGTATCCATCGACCGACGAGTTCTGCGGCGAGTGAAACACCGTGCCCCGACTCTCCTCATCGGAGTCCGACGAAGAGGAGACCGCCGGCGGGTAGTTTCCGTCGGGAGGCTTACTGAGCGGTGGCATTGGCTGCAACTCAGGACTCGGACGGTAGCGATCGGATCGCTTGAGCTTGTGATACGGCGATCTATTGGCCTTGTTAGCATCCCTGTTATCTCGCGAGTCGTTGGTAGAGGCTCGCGTGGGTTCCACTGTCCCAATGTAGAGGAAACTCGACGGTGGCGCAGTCGAATCAACCTCGTTTCTGTTCGGGATATTGTTATTGCTATTGTTATTCCCTCTCCCGGGCACGAGTTTTTGAGTCTCGACGGGGTGTTTGGCTCTGTGTTTGTACAAAAAGAAGGCCAACGCTGAGAGCATTCCAAGCGTCACAATGCCCACCGAGATCGCGATTGCAACTTTCTTTGTTCCCTTTGTGGGTTGTGTTGCAGTTGGGTTTGCAATTGAACTGTTGGAAGTGGAAGGTGCTGCTTGGCTCTGATCCGGCGGGGCCCCCGCCGGGTTCTCGTGGAAGAAGGGGATGTTGCCGCCTTCCGGAGAAGGAGGGGTCTCCACCGGAAGCGGTGGCGGTGGTGCCGAACTCTCCGGGAACAATGGCTGGTGCAGAATTCTTCTTGTGCCAAATTCATCAGCGCTGGTACTACTCTTGACACCCCCTTTTGCAGTGTTGACTGCGATGGAGAGGGAGAGGAACAGTGTGAGGAGGAGGTTGTGGAAGAAGCTCAAGTGAAGAGCTTTCATGGCGAATTATCGTGGGGTTGGCTTGTTACCTTTTGTTTCACCCAGTTCATGTTCTGCCTTTCGCTCCTTTCCCGCAAATTCCTCTCCTCGAAACAAGAGAGAGAAAGAGTGTCTGTATGTATGAAAAGAGAGAGAGAGAGAGAGAGAGAGAGAGAGAGAGAGAGAGAAGAAACTTCTTTCTGCTGTAATGCAAGATCTGAACGCTACAAAGCTTCCGTCAGCAGGAGCCGTTTTTATTTTATTTTCTCTTTTTCTATATATTTTACTTTTTTTTAGTTTATAATCATAGTCAAATGCAATTCTCATGTTTCTAAATATTACTAAATTATAAATTACAGTGTAGTAGTAAATGAAGCATTATACTATGAGTGGGAATGAAACGTGGCAATGTTCTGCGTTCTTCGTTTTCCGTTACATACGGAAATAAATAAATAAATAAATAAACAAGATATATATATATATATAAGGAAGATGATGGTTATGTAGTGATAATATTAAAAAGATCCTTTATTTTTTGTTTGCAAGCAATGAGGGAAAGGCACAAATTCCACCTTGTTGGCGTTATATTCTTATTGTATGGATGCCCTTCCACTTTCTTTCTCCAATTAAGTAATTGCTTCGCAATCCCCAAATTCAAAACGTTCGTATTTTTATCACAATAAATACAAATAATAGTACATGTTAAACAGTGCCTCTGGTAAATTTATTAATTAAATAAAAAAGGTAAAGTTAGTTATTTATATGCATTATCACTTGTAATTAATTTTGGGAAAAAATCATTTTGTTTATTAATTTTTTAATGTGTTGAATAAAATCGAAAAATAATTTAAATTGAAGAAAAATATAAGAAAAAAAGGTTGTTGTGGATAAAATCTGGCCACACAACAAAAAGTGGAGAACCAAAAACAATGAGAAGACATGGCCATAGGATAGGAGTCTACTGCACTCCATTTTTGAGCTGCGTCAATCTTGTCTTGGGTTGTGTTTGTTTGTCAAAACAATGAAATGGACGGTTTGTTTATTTATTGATACAGATTTTTAATTTATAAACAAGAAAATATATTCTACTGTCAATAATTATCATTATTTTTCATGAAGATAAAATTATCAGTATTATTTGTTGAGATTTCCACATTTAGTATATATAAATTGTTTTTTATTTTACTCTTAATAATTACAATAAAAAATCTTAATAAAAGAGTACTAACATAAAGATAAATAAATAACTAAAAAAATAAATGGGAAAAAGAGATTAAAAAAAAAGACACTAACCAATAGCGGGAATAAAATACCGCATAATTTTAAAAGGTAAGAAGTAACTCTGTCTAAAATAATTGATACTGTATAATTAAATTTTTATCTAAACATCATTTTAATATAATATATCTATATCTTCTATATTATATATATATATATATATATATATAATTCTTCTAACTCCTCTCAATTATTTTTCTATTTTATTTTTATATTTATATTTTATTATCATGAACTTTACGTCATTTTTTGTTTTTTTCTAAAACATGTGACATATGTGGAGGGATGATTTTAAATTGACAGAGGTGATAGAATTTTTTTTTTTTGAATATTTTAATCATTTCATATTTTTTAAATATTTAGTAAATAACTAATTATTTTTATAATTAACTGAAAACTATTTTTTTAAAAAAACTAATATATATTGTCATTTCGTAAAAAGAATTTATTTATTAATTTTAAATTTAAATTTTAAATATCGAACAAAACAGTTTATTAAACATGAAAACGTTGACGCGAAGTATTTTTTTTTTCATATCTTTATCTATCGTAAAAATTATAACTTTTATCTCTTTTTATTATTTGGTTTAATTGATGTCTTTTAATTAATTTTTAATATTAAACATAATTATATATAAATGATAAAAATAAAAAATGAGATACTTAACTATTTGGTTTAATTAACAACTTTTATTTAATTTTTAGTATTAAACATAACTATATATAAATGATAATAAAAAATTGGATGCACATATGCTATTTGCACGGTTGTTTGTGTTAATAATAAATATTATCATTTATCATTTTATTTTTATAATAAATAAAATAAATAAAAAATTATATATATAGTTATAAAATACATTATTAAATAAAAATTAATTTTAGAGATAACAAATAATTAATCACTATATTAACTAAATTATGTATTATCTTAGATACTGAACAAATTATTGATATCATTAATAAATTAATTTTTAAATTGATATATAATTAGTTAAAAAAAAATTAACTACCAATTTTGATATAAAGTAATTGGTATTTAGAACTTAATAACTAATTAGATATCAATTTAAAAACTAATTCATAAATTTATTAATAATATCAACTATTTTAGATATCAATAATTTTGATAATCTTTAAATATTATCTAATTTAATTATTACAATAATTAATTATTTTAATTTTTAATTTTTAATTTTTATTTTTATTTAATATTTTTTTTGAAATGATATTATAATTAAAAAATAAATAAAAAAACAGAACTAGTATATATATGTATGTGTCTTAAAATGGACATCAATATTTATGAGTCATTATGTGATAATTTAAAAAATAGATCAAAATATATATTTTTATTTTATTTTGTGAACATCTTGCTTTTAACTTTGTATTTAAACTCAGATACTTGTTATCGTTTTAGTTTTTAAATTTGACCATTTATTATTATTATATTATTGTTTTCTAAATTTTTTATTAAGTCTCACAAATCCATTCAAATTATTTAAAAAATTATCATAATCTTTGTCTTCATTTTTTATGGTTGATGTTAACTTTCTATCTATCTCTATCATTTGAAATCTCACTTACACAAATGCAAGTTATAAGGTAAAAGTAGACTTTAATCAACATTTTTACTTACATATAATACTTTATTTGAGACTCTATAAACTTTTGTAATTGTTAATGAATTAGTTTCACTACCATATAACTAAATATATGTTATACTATTTTAAGAGTTACACTTTACATATAAATATAAATATCATTATGGGATTTTTATCTTTTAACTTTGTCTTAACAAAATATAATATTTTATAAATACAGCAAATAATATTTCATTTCGTCTTACATATTTATTTGGTAAGAAAATCAAATTAATAATTATACAAAAAAGTTACTCAAGTTTGTCATTAAACATTACAACACATTCTTGAAATCCATTGTGAATGTTATACTTTTTTTCTCCCACAAAATATATATAATAAGGCCTTAAAAATATACTCGAAACACTTTAATGTTAATGTGTGTTATTTAAACAGTATGTCTTCATTTGCTTGTATTTTACTTTTCATATTTTTAAATTTTAAAGTGTGGATTTGGTGGGATAAATATGCTAATAATAATTTAGATACAACATGAGACTTAATTAAAAATTTAACGAAAATTATAAAGAAAGTAACAATAAATTATTATATTTAAGAATGATATTGATAATAAGTGTTTATATTTAAAGAATAAACTAAAACTAATATATTTATGATATCATAAATGTTAAATATACCTATTAAAAAATAGAAACTATTATCGTTATAATATGAATTCTTTTTTAAAGATAGATATGATTTTTTTTGTCTACGTCTAAATTTTGGAGGACAAATATAGTGTCAAGCACTTCGATCAAATCGATAATCATTCAACCTTTTGACTTAATTAAATAAAGTATACCGAAATTTTGTAATGTTTAATTCCATTAAATTGAAATTTCATTATAATAAATAATTTAATTTTCATAATATTATAACAATATTTTCGTTTAATTATAATAATAATATTATTACGTGTATAATTGTAATCACATTAAATTAATATTATAATAACTAAATTAAAAATAGAAATATATATACAAATTATAAACTTGTGAACTTGGTAATACCTCATCCCTAGAGTGAAATTTGAGAAAAACTAATGAAAGAGTTTTACAAAACCATTACATTGGAGATGTTCTTAGGGTAGTTTTAAAAGGAATTTTTATCTTAGAACATCTCTCATACTTGTGTCATAAATTTAAAATTGAGTTTTAAAAATACAAATATTGAATTATATAATTAAATTATAGAAAATCAAAATGCAAATAAAAAAAATTACAAAAACATAGATTTTATAGAACCTCGTTATTAAATAAAAAACTGCAAAAAGTTATTAAAAATAATATGGCATAGCAAGACTTACTTAAACTAAAATAAACCCTAATGAGAAGGTATAATTAACAAGTGTTTTTCATATACAAAATTGATCGTAAATGTTTTTTTTAATTCATCATAATAATACATAATATTAAAAATAAAATTATTAATAATAAAAAAACTTATCTCATTTTGTATTTTTTTTATTTTCAAGTAATTGAAACAACCTCACATTTCATTGTAATTTTTTATTTTTTATTTTTTACAAAGGAAAGATGAAAATCTCTTGTATGGAATATTATTTTATTGGTTTAATAGAGTTTATGCAAACTTTCATACATCATTTTTAATACATAGATGTGATTTCGCCATTTATAAAGTTGTCCTGTATTAAACATATAGAACGAAAAATAATCTAAGTAACATGCAACTAATATTAAATTTTGATTCTTCAAATAACCAAACATTTTTTTTTCTTTCTCTTTCGAGGGAATCTAAACCAGATCAAGAACAGATGGAAGTGTGACATATTCCAAAACTCCTTGTTATACTTTTTTCAACTATTCTCACATTTAGTTTAGTTGATGCATAACTCTTTCTTTAACCATAGGAATTAGAGTTTCTTCTCTATTACAATCTTTCATGTCATTATTAAGGAATTCAACAAAGATTATTAAAAAAAATCATTAAATGAAAACTATAATTTTTGAAGAAAAAAAATTAGTTCCTATTGATTATATCAAATATTATTTTTATAAACCGAAAAATTATTAATATCTAAAATAATTTTTTTATTATTAATAAAAATTTACAAAATTGGTATATAATATTAACTATCAAAGATTTTAGCTTTAGATTCTAAATTAGTTTAGAATATAAAATAGTTAATGATAGATATTAATTTTTTAGAAATTAATTTATAAATTTTTATTAATAATAAAAACTATTTTAAATATTAATAATTTTTAATTTATAAAATAATATATAATATTTTTAATATAAATAATTAATTATTTTTTGTTTTTAAAATTAATTTATATTTAGTGATTTTAGTGACTTCTGTAATATAAGAAAATACATTTTGTATTTAGTTCATGTACAAACCATCTTCAATCTTTTTTAAGAAAACCAAACATGTAAACTATATTTTTATAACAATAATATAAGCGTGTTAAATTCTAGTCAATTTTAACTTATATTTATATATATTTGATTACGTCCCTAGTACAAGCATGCATGCATGATTAACAACATTATAACGTATTTTATTTATTAATTTAGTGATTACCGTAGACCCTTTCAATTAAGGCAAGGTTTCGCCCTAAACCCTATTAATATTATTTTTCATGCATTGCACGAGTCATTAAAAATGATTGAAATCACCTTATTATATATGATAATTTATATTTGGAGGATGGTATAAAATGCCTTCTCAGGCAATAATATAAACGACAACTTAATGATAAAATTACTGAAAATTGTAAAATAAAAATATGAATAACATTCATTCTAATAAAATCTATTTTTAGTCTCTAGACAATAAAAAATTAAAAGCACGTATTTACATCATCTCTTTTAACATTAACATATAATTTATCCACTATTTGCATTAACAGTAGTATATCGACAATTGATTTTTTTTTTCTACTATCATCCAACAACTCTATATATATATATATATATATATATATATATATATATATATATATATATATATGAACAATTATATTTTAACATATACAATTTCTGATATGATAATTTTAACATAAATATATATAATAAAAAATAAATTTATAATTTAATAATATAAAAATATTAAAATAATATTGAGTTATAGTATGAAAAAAACAGATTGTGAATATATCATCATTCTATATTATATAGATTCTAATTCATTAGCACCTTGTACGTAAAAATATATATTTAACATTCTAATAAATTAATATTTTATTCTATTTTTTTAATTTAAATATTATTATAAAGAGTTATTGTGTGATAGGAAACATTAGTAAGGTTTAAGGATTAGGAGTAATGCCATATTGTAATATACGTATGTTTATATGTTTATGTTGACAGAAGAGGAGATTTTTCTCTGTACAATGCTGATTGATGAATACATAGTTTTGTTTTCTCTCTTTTTTCCACTACCGAGGAAAGCTTTGCATATTCATGTATGTGTTCTCTTCACCTATCTCGTTTCTTCTGTTTGCATTTTTGGTTGTGATGAATTGCAGCAGAAATAAAACTGTGGAAGTGTACCATAGTTAAATTTAGTAGTGTTTTAGAAAGAGTTTATGATGAATTAAAGGAGTTATAATAATTGGTATGAGATAGAATTGGAAGAAAAGCATAAAAAGAAAGAGAGCTTGAATGGCATGTTTGTCCGATGCTGCCGACGGAATGGAGGAGGTAAGTGATTAGGAAAATGGTAAAGATATTTATTGTAAATGGTGGTGATGTGTGTTTGTGTGAGACCATGATGTTAAAGTGCACTTAATCCTAGGTGAAAGAAAGTGTGGGTCACATTTGACAAGGTCTTCTTCTGCTTTGTGCTTTGCTTCATTGGTGTGTGGGGGACATGCACACGCCCCAGGCTAATGCTTTATCTCTTTTCTTTACTCCCTTTTCACTTTTGTTTCTATTTGGACTCCTCCACTATACGCAATCACAATGTTATCCTCTATTGCCCCACCCTCTTACTAACTCCTTTTTTTTCACAAAGAACAGGATCCTCAAAGTTATGCCTTTCTTCCCCACTATGCTATTTCTCACTTCTAACCACAAGATTACCTTTCATTGCCCTTCCATCTCTTTTTCTAACATGTATAAATTATAAGAAATCAAAATATTATATCACAATTCTTCTTTATTTAGAAACACGTGAACAAGTGAACAACGTAATTTTTAATAAGAATAAGACTGATGTGTCAAAAGTGTTCGCAATGGTCTAAGTCAATGTTAGATCTTGGTTTTACTCTAAGTCTAGTTTTAGGTCGTTTTTTCATCCTAATTGGTGTTTGAACCCTTTGACTTGTATGAAGTTGGTTTGTTGAGGTTATCTGTAATTTTTACCTTGGCATTAGTAGCTTTGTCTGTTTGGTAGACGTCTTTTTAGAAAGGTTGAGAAGGTTAAAGCGCGATTGTATAAAGATTTGATCACCCCCTGAAGTGATTCATATTTATTAATTCGTTTTGCTATAAAAAAAAAACAACTCTTCTTTATTTGAAATTTTATATGATTATTAAATTTGAGTTACTTTTTAGAATCACTGTATTGAAACATTTTGAATTATTTGGTGTTGAGAAGCTAATTGATCAAATACCTACATTTTGAATGGAACCCTTGTCAGCAGTTTTCCTTTTAGAGGACGCAATTGGTAAAGTCTTCTTCATCTTTACATCGAATTGAATATATTCTTTGATCATGTGGAATAAAACCAATTCATCGTGTAATGTTACATGGTATTTCATGTAATCGTTGCAGTGAGATATATTCCCATGTATGTTTCCCCTAACTAAATCCCAACAAAAAGAATAAGCCATTAATAGAAAATATGTTTGGCATTTGTTCTGCACTTTTTCCCCCAATATACCAACCCCTTTTCATCTTCACTCTATCTAACTTAATTGCAGAGATAAACACTTATTTTAGTAGCAGTACAGGGAGAATTTACGTTAAGGTGTAATTCACTTTCGTTCTTGTAGACGTGAATAATTTTTTTTATTATATGTATAAATGAAGTTTGGACACTCCTCTTACCTGACGTGTCCGTGTCGGACATACATATCATATACCGACACTCGTACTCTACTTATAGACACATCGATGAAGGTTCAATTCAAAAAATATTTATTTAATTTATGACAATTTTAACATGGGTAACACAATTTTAAAAAGAATAAATACATTAATTTTTTAAAAAAACTCAAATTTATTAGGTAAATCTTTATTATGATTATAAAAATAATGAACAAATCATTTTAAACCAGTCATGAAAAAACATCTTTCTGCTCAAATTTTTTTGATACATACTTACTGCACAAAAATCTTTATTGTCAATTTATATAATTCATAATTACATAATATATAGATATTATAGAATCATGTCTCTTACATTATAAAAATTATATGTATCTCGTATCTGTATTCATGTTGTATCAATGTTTATGCTACATATAGGTGGTGAGAATAAAAAATAACTTTATTTAATAAAATTGTTTCAAACCAGCAGAACATATCAATATACATACTAAAAAAATTATTCATATCCATAATAATGATAACAAATTATATTATTAACGTAAATTTTCCCAGTAAAAGCTATATCCGGTGTTTTACATAATGGAAAATGTCTCTCCTAAACTTAATGTAAGCTATCTATTTTTTACTAAGATCCGTAGTTTTAGTCAATTAGATTAATAAACACGCTTTGTCTAGCTTTTAGAAACTAAGAAAATAATAATAATGTTATGTTTTATATTTTGTTTAAAAAAAGTTTATAACTAGACTTCGCTTAATTGTGATGATGCCTTTAATTAGCATTGATGTATAATCCCAAACAAAATCAAACAATTTTGAAAGGTTAACTTAAAAGGCAAGTTTTCTTTGTTTTTTTTTTCTTAAAAAATTATGCGAATACCATTTGGAAGTATCATAACATATAACTAAATAAACAACACCGTTTTTAAATTACTGATAATTTTATTCAATATATTAGTATTATAATCCTGAGAGTTTTTATAAAAAAGATTACTGATAATTTTTAAAATATTATTTATCTTTCAATTTAAATTATTAAGAACTACAAAACATATTATTAATGCTGCTTTTCATTGGAACAATTTTGCTTTTGATGTATAATTAGTGTCTTTTATATTATGGAATGATTTTGTTTCGAGCTTATGATTAATATGACAAAATTAGCTCATAAGTAACTAAAAATTTATAAATTAAATGAAAGATTATCATCAAGCCATTTAATATAACTACGAACATTAAGTACTTTAAGGTGAAATTGATTGCTTTAAAAAAAGTTGGTTAATATAAAAAGGAAAAATCGTTCAATCTATAGTTTATCTTGGTTAATATAAAATAAAATTAAAATAGTTTGAATTTGAAAACTGTGTTCTATAGTCATATTTTGAAAGTAATATATATATATATATATATATATATATATATATATATATATATATATATATATATATATATATATATATTAAATTTTTTTTTTTTTTTTTGTTTTTGTTGGTAGATTTATTATTTTTTTTTTTTTTT
>Ga0123342_1008836_pt1 | contig 12423 bp, 10 predicted proteins | sample Turbeawhitnodule_FD_89960 | JGI IMG/M metagenome (GOLD analysis project Ga0123342, IMG submission 89960) | Root nodule microbial communities of legume samples collected from Mexico - Turtle bean Mexico white nodule | ecosystem: Host-associated > Plants > Roots > Nodule | place: Mexico: Nepantla... | reverse complement strand
GTTGGTGCTAAGTCTTGGTGAGTTCTTGAATTAGAACATTGATCCAATTCTAAAGTAAGGTGCCATTTATGACCAGCTCAAGTTGCTCCTAAGAATGTCAAAGAATCATGTATTCTTGTTGTTGCATTCACATCAGGTCTCAAGCCGCTTTCTATAATTATTAGTATAACAACTTTCAATCACGAGAATATAATCTCAACTAAAACTATACTCATTAGGAAAACATTTTTTTTATGGGCACCTTCTCTCAAGGTGCTACAAAATAAAAGAATCTTATCTCTAAGAAGTGCATAAAATAATAACAGAACAACCACCTGCCAGCAAGGCACCAACTTATGCGCCAACATTAGGGGTATATTTTGTCTACGGGGTCACCCTACTCATGGTGAAATGTTATCTTTTATCATGCATGCAACTTAGCCCCTACGTGCCCTAAAAGACACGTACTTAAGCTAAAAGAAACATTTACTTAACCTATGCACCATATGTGTTATGCGTACCCTACGTTCAAAAATACCCTTTACCAGTGGCCATAAAAGGGTAACTTATGCCAAAATGGGTTTACTAACCAGACTGGGCCCAATCACATGGCTCCCTTATACTGGCCCAACCGCCGAGCTGACCTGCCTCTGTCGTGCACCAAGATCCAACCATTGAGTATTGAGCCCTAAGCACTCTGTTCAGTACACTTCTCATAGGTGAAACATAAAGTCATTTTAAATATTTTTCCACGCAATATATAATACAAACATAAAAAGTGAGTGTGAGTGAGTAATTTATTCTTAATTGTTAGATTACTACAATATCCAAAGTGTCGCAAACTTTACCACATGCTCTATAAATTCAAGTTGAATATATAACATAATTATTCTTTAATGTAAATAACAAAATAGTAATAAAAGAAGTAAATGTGTTAATATAGTTCCCCAATGCAATGAATAACAAATTCATAGATTTAGCTTCTTTTATTGTATGTCATTAACCTCCTATTAAGTGACAATCCTGATTACATGAATAATAGGTCTTTGACATATAGTGATTTTACTAGGCTTAGCTCTTAAATATGTAATTATAGGAAATTTGAAGTACTTAATTTTTTTTTCCAAATTCCAAGAAGAAAATAAAACTGCATATGTTTTGATCTTAGGTAATTAATATTTATAAGTGTGAATTTAATCAATAAACACTTATAAACAATTTCATATATTTTTCAAAGCATTTCTATATCATACTCTCAATCATTTATCTTTTGGAAGAAGAATCAGTGAAGAAGAATCAATTTCTCTCTCAATAATAACAAATTTAACATTGAATGTTGCTATAACATTGAATATTTTTCCAATCCAAGGTTTAGTTTAATATTTTATTTATTTTTGTTGTATGAATTAAATTATTTTGTTTAAACTTCTATTTTATTTTATTAAGATCTAATTAATTGCTAAAAATATTATAAAAATGGTAAATTATATCTCAATTAAATTTAGTTTATTAATTTTTTGGAATGAATTTATAAAAACATACATTTATGTGTAATATTTATTAATTATATTTGTACTGAGATTTTAAGTTAAAAATTTAATCACAAAATCGTAGAAGTACATTTTGCATCGATTCAGGTCGATGCAAAGTAGGTTTCCAGTTTTGTGTCGTTTAGAGTGGGTCTTGATCGACTCAATTTTAATATATAACGAAATTTTGCTCTGCAGCGCCACTCTCTCCCAAATTAAAAAACTAAACCTAAATTTCTCTCTTCTCTCACTGCACTCTCGAGCTTCTTAGCCCTAGTGCCTCAGCCTCCGCCCCGACGAGTCCTGCCTCCAGTGCCTTTGCCTCCGTCTCGCCCCCACTGTGTTCATTGGCCATTCCCGCCCTCGCACTGCATCCATCGCGGCAGTCCCGCTGCTAGTGTTCTGTGCATTCTTCTCTTTGTTTATTTTTTGAAATTTATTGTTAAGTTTTTTTCTTCTTCATTTGAAGTCCACCACCGTCGTTGCGCCGCTGCACCCTGTGGACTTCCAGCTTCAACTACAAGTTCCATTTGCTCTTCCACTTAATTAGCGAAAGGTAATTGTAAAATTTTCAAATTTGTTTGTGAAGTTTTGATTCATTATTTATTTTGTTGTTTATGTTATTTTTGATGTTGTGTGAATGATGAGTGGTTTATTTTATCATGTTTATGATTTTATGTAAATGGTTTATTTTATCCTTTGCGGGGAGAAAGGAAATGCAGAGAAAATCATTATTAATTTTTTTTCTAGTTTTCATTTTTGCATGAGTTAGACTCACGTAAAATTTTTTTTTTAACATAGTTTGTGTTAACTAGGCTAATGCATTGTGCGATTTTAACTTTTTTTTATTTATTTTGTGTCGGCCTGACCAACGCATAATATTGTTTATGAATCATTTGCGTTCATCTGACCGATAACATTTTCTTCCTCTTTATGTTGACTAGACCTTGTGTTTGTTTCACGTCGGCTTATTTCATGCAATTTGCATCTCTTTTGCTGGTCTATGCAAAATAAACAATTTGTTCCACACTTTTCTAGTTGGCTCCATGATCGACGTCAATCCGACCATTTTTCATCCGTTTTCATTCGTTTGGGTTCGCGTTTGACCGATTAAAAAAGTGATTTCTGTTTTAGTGAAACTAAATGCAAATATTACAATTATACCCACACACCTGCTATTGATCTTTGCTATTTTTACCGTATAAATTTTTTTTCTATTTTTTATTTATTGTATTCCATATTTTATGTATATTTTAATCTTATCAAACGAACCACTAGTCATAAAAATAATATGATATAATTTATATCATTTGTCATACTTTTGTTTCCTGTCTAAACTCATAATTTGTACAATAATTTATTTTGCACGGATTTAATGTGTATGTTGAAAAATGTGAAATGCAGACAAATGAATACATCACTGACTTGGACTACTCGTTTACTTGTCTAATGTACCTTACTCATAATATCATTCATGCCTACAGATAATTAAAGTAGTGGCACCTAATTTTAAGTCACTTGTTCACCATGAAATGCGGAAATTTGTTTTGTCATTAAAACGAATTATTAGTCATGAAAATTAATAAAAACTGATGTAATGTTATTTATACTGTTATTAGGTCATGATGAAATTAGAATCTATTTATATTTGGAAACGATGTGAATTAAGGAAAGAATTTTGGATTAGGAATTTTATCTATGAATATCTATAAACTTAATGCAAATATTACAATATACCCACACCTTCTATTGATATTTGTTATTTTTACCTTATAATTGTTTTTATTTATTTATTTTATTCCATATTTTATGTCTATTTTAATTTTATTAAACTATTAGTCATAAAGTTATATATTCTTACATCGCAAGGAAGGGGTCGTCTTCTCAAATAATTGTTTGTGGTTCCAGATTTTGGTTGTAGTCTTCGTTTTTCGGTTAGATTGAAGATTCGGTCGGAGATGAGGTACCTACAAAAGGCACTCAAATGTTCAAGTTAGAGTTCAGCGGTTTTCGCTTGTGGTCCATGTTTTTCTGTTACGGTGTTTAGAGTATTGATTCCTACCTATTATAAATGCGTACGACTCGAAGACAAGTCCCTTGAGTGAGCAAAGAAGATTTAACCAGTACACCAGATAAGTTCTTTTGTCATATTGTGATTTTTATTATACTTATTATCATTATTATTAATATTATGAATATTATTAAATATTGTTAATATTATTAAATATTCTTAATATTATTAAATATTCTTAATATTATTAAATATTCTTAATATTATTAAATATTATTAATATTATTAAATATTATTAATATTATTAAATATTGTTAATATTATTATATATTATAAAAATTATTAATATTATTAATATTATAAACATTACTAATATTATTAAATATTATTTATATTATAAACATTATTGATATTATAAATATTATTAATAATATTAATAGTAATATTAATATTAATATTATCATTAATATTGTTGTTGTTATTATTAATATTAATAAAAATATTAGTAACAATATTATCATTAATAACAATATTATGATTAATATCAAAATTATTATTATTACAATCTGTATGCAATACTTTAGATACGGATACAATCTGTATGTTATTATTCCTGCTTCATGCTGCCGAAATTACATACCGATAAAAATTCGTATGTAATCACTTTTGGTTTACATACGGAAAAATCGTATGTAACGTCTATTTACATACTGAATTAAATTTGTATGTAAATATTTGTATGTAATCATTTTTGGCTTACATACGGAAAAATATATAAGTAATCACTTTTATTCTTATATATAGAAAAGTCTGTATGTAATCACTTTTATTCTTACATAAGGAAAAATTCGTATGTAATGTCTATTTACATATTGGATTAAATCTGTATGTAAATATCCGTATGTAATGCTCACTTTACATACCGATTCAGATCTGTATGTAATAATCGGTATTTAAATGGACAATTTCTTGTAGTGTAAAATAGAGTAGAAATCATAGGTCAATTAACATGTATTTTGTGTAGGAAATCTATAAAAATGAATTGGAAAGCATGCTAATTCCCTCCAAAGGAAATTGCACTCAAGGGAGAAGAAGAAAAGATGAAATTTGCAAAATTCTTGCTGAAAAAGGCAACAAATCAACAAAATTGGGAAAGAGCAAAAAGAGTCAATTTTCTCAGAGCATGAAAAAAGACTTAGTGGTTTTAGTGCAAATAACAAACTTCAAGAAAACACTTAAAACGATGATCGCTTTTGCAATGCATTAAACGCATTGAGGCCAAATCAAATGAAGAAGTCTATAGCTCAAATGGCAGAGAGAATCCAAAAGGGTTGAGCACATAGAGTCCTTCACCATGAAGAAAGCCCATTTTCTCTTAGAAAAGGCTTGAAACCCACATGCACCCAAAATAGAAGGAGATAGGTTTTTCTTGAAGCCAAAACCAGGCCAAATTTACTTCATGGCCAAGAAAGGCAAAGAATTGGGCTCAGATTGGAGTGAATATTTGTCAAATCACGAGTTTGAGAATTCAAAGAAGCATAAGAATGAATCTCTACAAGACAACAACTAGATCTTGGCAATGCAATAAGAGCTAAATTAGTTTACAAGGAATGAGGTATGGTCTCTAGTTCCAGGAACATCTGAAAAGAAGTTGTCATACTTCTCCTAGCTTTCTCATGCACAATGGGATTCAAACTGTTTCACATGGATGTCAAGAGTGCCTTCCTGAATGGTTACATAAATGAAGAAGTCACAACCCCTTGGATTTGAAGATCATAATTTCCATATCACGAATTCAATTTTAAAAAGGCTCTATATGAACTCAAGAAAGCTCGTAGGCAATGGTATGAAAGATCCAACAAGACCTTATTCATCAAGAAAAAGGATGAAGATGTTATACTTGTGGCAACTAACGTGATAGTTTCTCAGTGGGTAGGTGTAGCGCGGCGCACGAAGCATGTCTGAGGTGACGTTTTTCCATGCTCAATCTCGAGCGTACACGTGGCATAAAATCAACGGCAAGATGACCCTACCGTTTCAAATTCCATTTTCGCATACATGTTCGCTCCACCCTCTTTGTTTCATTTCTACGTGAACTCAAAATCCTTTCTCTTCCACGTACTTATCAAACTTCTCGCACTCTCAGTCTTCTCATCTTCAAAGATTCTTTTCGACTATAACAGGTATTCCCTTTCACAATCCTCTCATTGCACATTCATCTCATTCATTATCTTGCCTGATCCTCCCTCTGATCATTCATAGTTGTATTGCCTTAGCTGGGGTTCCATTTTTGTTCATCTTCTCTGTCGATGATGACTGATTATCTGTTGCTCGCATTGCATAACCCATACATACACTCATTTTGTCTGTAACTTGCTTGCTTTGCCTGGACTAGACTTGTTCTTATATCCTAATTATGCTCGTGTTTTAGATTTACCTCCGCAAATGGATTACAAAACCTTGTACCCCTGGGCACCTTAAAATTTTCTAGGAGAAACCTCTGATTACACCTCCTATGAGAGTATAGTAGCCCTTAGGAAAAAGAAATGTCAATTCGGTAAAGATAACGATAGAGTAAGAGTAGTTCCTTGCGGGGAGGATGAGCCAGTTTGCTGTGATGAATCCTCAAACCCAAATGATCCATTTTGCTTCTTCTATTCCATTGTTTTAAAAAAAAGTCCTTTTGCAGCTTCCCTTGACCATTTTCAAAGAAGAACTTTTAACCGAGTTGAACGTCGCACCTGCCCAGCCACACCCAAATAGCTACGCATTCATTCGTGCCTTCCCTATCATTTGCTCCCAGTTCTGCTTTTCACCAACTGTGGAAGTCTTCTTATACTTTTTTGAGACCAAACGCCTAGGCCGCCAATTGTGGGTTTCCTTCAACGGTGTATCTGGAAGAGCCTTGCTTTCCCTCTTCCAATCCTCATACAAAAAATTTAAGGAAAAATTCTTGAAACTCAGTAGCAATAAGTGCAATCTAACCCTTCTGAATGGGTTTCCCTTGTACTGGACCGAAAAACCACGCTTCCAAGGTGTTCGGCGCCTCAAAGATATGCCAACTCCAGATCAAGAAATCTGCAAGTTCCTCTCCAATCTGAAGGTAGTCTTCGACACGGCTCGCCTCATAAGAGAAGAATTTTCACCCAAACTCTTAAAGATTTATACTGGTACTTCCCATTCATTGCCCCCTATGAGACAAAATTTTATTCATGTGCTAATCATTCACTTCTTTTTCTTTGCAGAGAACGTGTTATCACAATTCAACAAGAAGAAGCTAGTGGAAAAGGCCAAAAGGATGAAGGCAGTTTCCAAAGTGCTTAAGGAATAAAAAATGAAAGGCCTCCTCACCGCCCTAGCCCCTACTGAAGAAAAAGAAACAATCTCAGGGTTGGTCTTCACGAGGAAAAGGAAGTTCCTGGCAACCCCCACCAAGCGCTCATGCTCAGTTGGGCGGGTTCCTTCCCATCATGTCGCTCCATCTGGAGGCCAAACTACTCCTCTAGACGTGGTAGATGTCCAGGAGTGCGAAACAGAGAGCTCGAAGAGGCTAAACCTATGGAACCCCAACTTGGACGCCTCCTCCTACCTCAAAGAAATCCTGCTGCCCAACTAAGAGAAGGAGAAGCTCATAGCTCATAATGAAAGCTACTTATTCTGCGAAGCCATGAGGAAGTTTGGTCAAACCCTGACAACCAGCTGTTTAGCTACTTCTAAGATGAAAGAGAGAGTGACAGTAGAGGACACAAGAGCTCAAGAGACCTCCAAGCTGCACAAAGAGGTAGAAAGGTTGCAGAAGGAGCTTCAACTTTCAAATACTTCTTAACAAGAAACGGAGCAACACCTAGCCGCCACGACCAAGATGACTACTGCAGAGAAAGAGAAGTTCTTGGTCGAAGCTACAAAACTTAAGGAGGAGTTGTCCGACCAAAATGAAGAGTTTGCAAAAAAAAATTGAAGCATGTAAGCAAGATGTCGCCCATGCCTTCCTTATGGGATTTGAGGCAACTGTACAACAAGCTTCAGGTTTTCATCCAACCATAGACTTTTCTGAACTTGGCTGGGGCAAAACCGTGGTCAACGACCAACTTGTGGAGGAGTAGCCTTACTCTCCACCTTACTTGTAATTTACCACTATTTAGAACACTTTGGACATCATATGCACTTTCTAACTTACAAGAACTTTCCATTTATGCGTATTAACTACAACTTTCTTCGCTAGCTATTTTACTTCACAAACTTCGACTAGTGTATCAGATGCATGTCTTGTTGTTTAACTTAGTCAAACGTGATTAGCATAAGCTTGACACCTATTGATGGCATACCAATTTAACATCTATGCTAACCTACCTAAGCTAAAACAACAGCAAGATTAATGCATCAATCAAGTATAAAAAATGACAACGCTCTTGAAAAGCTAACCTTTGGATTAACCATACCCTCTGGTCGCAAAGAGCCTCTTGACTCACATGAGTTCTCTTCAGCTACTTAAGTAGGGATCATAAACTTTGACCTTGCTAAACAGGGTCTTTTGTACCTAGAGGATCGTACCCTTTCCAAGCTTGGTCTTTTCCCCGTGCACCAAGAATGATTCGTTTATATTCTTTGAGCATTTGACTCGAGTGTTGGCCTACGCACGAAGTCAACTCTTAAACAATCACCTTTGCTAGGAGTATCAAACTCGGGTGTTGGCTTACACACCAAGTCAACTCTTAATCAATTACCTCTGTTTAGAGCATCTAACTCAAGTGTTGGCTTACACGCCAAGTCAACTCCTAAACAATTATCTTTGTTTAGAGCATCTAACTCGGGTGTTGGCTTACACACCAAGTCAGCTCCTAAACAATCACCTACGCGGTGTATTACTACCCCCTAGGGTGGTCGCTCTCTCAACAGACTATCCCGAATTCTTAGACAATCTTAGTCTCGAATGCTCGCGTCGTTGTGCATGTCTCATACAGTCCTCCTTCGTAGTTGGCCAATAATACCCAACTCGGATGACCTTTAGCGAGAAAGCTCTTCCTCCCACATGACTCCTACAAATGCCTTCATGGAGCTCTGCCATGATTTGGGTACACTAATCCCCACTTACGCAGGTGAGGATGAGATGGGTATAAGCATGATGAAACAGCTTTCCATCCACAAGGGTGTACTTTCTCGCATTCGTCTTAATCGTCTTTTCCTCTGTAGGCTCTGTCGAGAGCAAACCATCAACTAGGTAGTGTTGATACAGTGTCATCCAGTTCTCCACAGTGACAACGGCTTACAGAGGACAGGCGGGCTGGCCAAGTACTCCTTCAATCTGATGAAGGCCTTTTCACACTCGCGAGTCCACACAAAATGGTTATTCTTCTTCAAGCATTGAAAATAAAGGTACCCATTATCTCCACCAGCTGATAAGAATCTAGACAAGGCAACCATGCGCCCAGTCAGTTGCTAAACCTCCTTTACAATGGCAGGGCTTCTCATTTTTATGATCGTTGCGCACTTGTCCGGGTTCGCTTCTATACCCCGTTCAGTGAGCAAAAACCGAAGGAACTTCCCTGCTTCCACCCCAAACACACATTTTTCTAGGTTCAGCTTCAAGTTGTACTTGGCTATCTTGTTGAACAGCTCTTCCAAATCAGCAATGTGCTGATCCTTCTCTTCTTAAGTGACGACCATGTCGTCTACATATGCCTGTACATTTTGTCCAATCATTGGGGTGAGGATTCTATCCATCAACCTTAGATGGGTGGCACCAACATTCTTGAGGCCAAAGGGGATGACCTTGTAGCAATAGCTGGAGAGTTCGATCATGAAGGCAGTCTTGCTCTCATCTTAGGGGTGCATACGGATCTGATTGTACCCCGAGAACGCGTTTAGGAAACTCAACAATCGACAAACAAGGATTCTATGTTGGGCAATGAATAAGAGTCCTTGGAACAGACCTTGTTCAGATCAGTGAAGTCGACGCACATCCTCCACTTTCGATTAGCCTTTTGCACCAACACTACGTTTGCTAACCACTCATGGTATTGTATCTCCCTTATGTGGCTAGCCTTTAGAAGCTTCTGCTTCTCTTCCCTGATGATCAGGCGTCTCTCCTTGTTAAACTTCCTCCTTCTCTACACTATCGTTCTGACTTTCTCGTCCATAGTAAGCCTATGGCACAAGTCTGGATCTATCTCGAGCATTTTCGCGGATGACCAAGCGAAAGCGTTCATGAGCTTCGATATTACCCCAGCTATCTTGTCTTGCAACTCTTGACATATCGACATGTTGAGCTTGAACTTCTTGCCTCCTATCTCTTTCTCCTGAACCTCACTAGCAGGTCCAGGTTGCCGTTTGCTAGCGACTTCAGTTTGCATGATCTCCTTTGGCTCTCGCGCCTGAACAATGACTGAGTACACCCCCTTCTACTCTTAAAACTGCTCTCATAACACTTCCTCGTCGGCTTCTGATCAGACTTGATGGTGATTACTCCTCCATCTAGGGAAGGCAACTTCATCTTCATGTGCCTCGTTGAGACCACCGCACCTAGCATGTTCAAGGACGACCTTCCCAAGAGCAAATTGAGGCTGAGACAATATTAACTACTATATACATGATGTTGATCGTTCGAGCTGAGGTGCCATCTGAAAAAGTCGTCTTCAACTCAACATGTCCACGTACTTCCACCTCATCTCCTACAATGCCAACTAAGCAACCATCATATGGCCTTAACTGGTCAATAGATAACTGCAAATTATTGAATGTTAGCCAAAACATCACAATAGTTGAGCTCCCCTAGTCGATGAGAACTCGGTCTACTTTTCTTCCAATGGTGACGACGGATATCACCACCGGGTCATCTTCATGTGGGACCACGTCTTCCAAATCATAGCGCGTAAAGAAGAGGGCAGACTCTACTGGTTGGTCAGGTCTCCTCGCCTCTACTGCCATTACCTCTCTCGCATATTTCTTACGCTTAGAGGTAGTGCACCCCCCCTCCCGAGAATCCTCCTGAGATGGTATTCAGCTCGCCATGGTACCTCATGCACTTGATCCCCAGGAGTAACCTTTTGCTTTGTCCCTTCCTAGTTCCCCTCCAGATGTTCCTTCAAGAATTCGTCCTTCACTAAACCTACCAATTGATAGCCCAGAGCTATACATCGCTCCACGTCGTGCCCAAATCTTTTATGGAATTCGCACCAGGTATCCTTTCGTTGCCCCAAATTCCTGTTAGACTTCTGGGGGAATTTCAATTTTTCCACAACCCCGGGCATACTCAGCAACTCCTTGTAGGTCATTCACAACTTGGGTCGAAATGCCAAATCTCCAATGCTTTTGCCTTGGGTGCGTTCTTCCTAGCTGAGTATGGTGCTCGCCTTTCATCTGTCCTCTTCTCGGTCGTGGCTTTGTTGACCCTCAGAGGTTGGGCTCGGCTACCCTCCTTGGGCTTGGACTGCCCTAGATATGTGTTGTTGTGCTTCACAGACACTGCTTCCTTCGCGCTGATGTGAGCGACAACCCGACATCGTATCTCAATGAATGTTACTGTCAAATTCCTGATTAGCGAGTCATTGAATGGTTCTGTCGTGTCTCCCTGCCTGAAGGCATTGACCATCAGGAGCTCGTCATGGGTCAGAGCTTCATTGTGAACGCCCATAACCTGTTCAAATAGTTTTTCAGAGACTGACCTTGCCTCTGCTTCATGTTGAAGAGATCAAATGGGACTCGTGATTGGGCCTGGTTGACAATGAATTATTCCCTGGACAACTCGGAAAACTGGTCGAAGGAGGTGAGGTGGCCGTCAGGAAGGCCACTAAACCATTGTAAGGTTGTACCCGTGAACGTACCCATGAACATTTTGCAATGTATAGTGTAAGTTCCTGCATAAATAAGCATCTGGGCGTTTAACGCCGTAAGATGGTTTCCAGGGTCTTCTCCTCTCGAAAACATGATCTTAGGTGTTATGTAGTTCGCTGGTACGAGAGCATCCATGATCGCCTGCGAGAATTGCTTGGGACGAGTTCTTGGTTGTACACTCGGACCTCGCTCCACTGTAGAGTGTTGATCAAGTTGTTGTAGATTCTAGAGCAATTCCTCGTTGACCTTGCGTAATTCCTCACTGTTTGCTCACGAAGCATCTATCTCTGCCATCACTTTAGCTAGTGCCTCTGCCATCAACCTCTCTTACTCGGATTTGGCTTCGGCCAATAGCCTTTCCTGCTTGGCTTTAATTTGTTGTTGGATCCACTCATGCTCTCGCTTGTACTACTCGTTGGCCTCTTGGAGAGCTTTCATGATATCTATAAGATGTTGTAGGGTGAGGGCGTCGTTCCCTTCAGATCCCAGTGGACCTTGCCTCGTGTTCCTCATTACTTCAGAGAACTCAAACACAACTGTGGATGGGATTAGGTTTTATCGGGCCCCATGGTGGGTGCCAAATGTTCTTGCCGATTGACTTCCTTGTTGGTTGACCTTGGCGAAAAGCTCTAGCCCCAGTCTACTTGATGGATTTGTGCCTTCCTATTTTCGGATTTGTTGATGAGTTGCGGAAGCTACTCGGATTGGAGATGGAACAAGGTCCTCCTAAGGGTGGTGGTGACCTTGAAGGTGCATGAGAAGTAGGATTTGAGAGTGGTGAGGCCAACTCTACATGGAAGGGGACGGTTTAGGAAGATTAAGAGCCTAACCTAAGAGGTTTTGGACAAAGAGTGATATTGGCACAATTTTGGCAGCAATTCACTCATGTATTAATCTTGCATTTACATGACCCAAGCAACTCTATATATAGCAAGAGTGGGCTGAATATGAAAAAGAGAATTGGAGGGAAATTCAAATGTTGGCACATGGGAAGGTGGCTCCTAAATTCAGCACATGTGAGGTAGGTTCTAGAATTCTTCCATGTGCTAGGAGTTCTAGAACCTTACGCTCCAC
>Ga0123342_1008835_pt1 | contig 12425 bp, 4 predicted proteins | sample Turbeawhitnodule_FD_89960 | JGI IMG/M metagenome (GOLD analysis project Ga0123342, IMG submission 89960) | Root nodule microbial communities of legume samples collected from Mexico - Turtle bean Mexico white nodule | ecosystem: Host-associated > Plants > Roots > Nodule | place: Mexico: Nepantla... | reverse complement strand
GTGTTGTGTGCTCTTGAGGTTGTCAAGATCAGCATTCTTGGTGGTGTTTGTGTTGAGCCAAAGGAAGTGTGTGTCTTGAGGGGATCAAGGTCACTTCTTTGGTGGTGTTGTAAGTAATCTAGGTTTGGTTACTTAGTGGATTCCCCAGTGGTTTCTTGGAAGAATGGATATAGCTTTTGGTTTAAGAGTGAACCAGTATAAACCTGTGTGTGCAATCTCTCTATCCCTTGAACTCTTTAATTTCAGTTTATATTTGTGAACTGTTATAAACAACCGATTGTTTCTACGAAACAACCGATTGTTTTTCTGGTGCTGTGCTAAATTGCTTTGTGTTTTTTGGCAAACTGAATTCTGAATCAAGTTTTCTCGAAGGAATTTCATTCTAGACTAAAAAGTTTGCAAAAACCCTCTTTAAACCATTCACCCCCGTCTAGTTTAAAGCCATACATTCTAACAGGTCTGACCGTTTAAGAGAAAATCAGGGACCCTGATTTCTTAGTTACACACCACTGACTGTTCCAAGGAGTAGAGTTTTGGATGAGGCGTTGCAAGGAGAGTTAATCCCGGCCTCGAAGCAGTCCGAGAGTCCAAGGATTGCATATACCTCTAAACACTGTCAATATCATCGTAATTATGGCCATACAACCGAAGGCTCCGAAGCTTTGAAAGACAAGATAGAAAAACTTATTCAAGCTGGCTACTTCCACAAATTCATTAAGACCGACAACCGCTTATACTGATCTGTGCAGAGGAATCGATACCCACCTAGGGGTAAAAAAGAACACTACGATCGACAAGGTCGAGGGTAGGGATGGCAAAGCAGGGCGGGTCATGCGGTCTGGTCTGTGGCCCGCTATTAAAAAACGCAGGGAAAGCTGGCCCACTGGCCCGCAAAAAAAAAAAAAGTTTGTGTGTTGAGTTGGTAGTGGCAAGTTGGACTGAAAGAAAATGTTTTCCTTTTCCATTCATATTCATTCATTCCAATACTGCACACTTTAGGTTTTCTTTTACTTGATCTTATTTTTATGAAAAATTAATTAATTCATTGTCATTATTTTAATGTATACAGATGACAGGAAATATTAGAATTATGAAAAATTTGATGAATGTTTTTCTAAGGCTGCATCCAATGTTATTGAAATGGAAGAATATTAATATTTTTTAATTAACTATGTTTATTATAGTGGTGTTTATGTTTAATGTTTTTTAAATGGAAGAATATTGATATTTGACTTGATTGAATTATTGATGTTTGACTATGTTTGAAATGGAAGAAAAAAAATATTGATGTTTGATAATAGCAAATATAGGTTCAATTTGACAATTTTTCAAGAGCAAAAAGTAAAAGACATTTTAGTTGAATTTCTTAAAAAAAAAAAAAACTCAAATGCGGGCTTGCCTGCAAACCCGTGGGCTGACCCTTGTGTGAGGCGGACCAACCTGACCCGCATTTTACGGGCCAAATGCGGGGTGGGCCTATGCGGGGTGGGTCGGCCCGTTTTGCCATCCCTAGTCAAAGGGATTCACGTCGACATGATGACAACCAGCGATCGATGAAACAAAGACGAAGTGAAAGCTTAGTAAGAAGGACTCGACCACGAAGTGAGAGTGCTAAGAGAAAACAATGGACCAAACGTAGTGTCCAAGAGGTATCAATACTATAGCTGGGCCTGTATCAATTGGCAATGTCGGAAGAGAAGTCAATACAATAGCTGGAGGCTTTGCGAAAGGTGGATGTTCTAATTTGTCTAGAAAGAAACACTTTCGGGAGATCCAGTCGGTCTACTGCACGACCACCTGAAATCGACCGAGGATGCCCCTGATCTCTTTTACTGACAACGACTTCACTGCAATAGACCTAACGCAGTAGACCCAACGCAGGACGATCTCATGGTGATTACTGTGGAAATATACAAATTTGCAATTACCAAAGTCCTGGTAGATCAAGGCAGTTGAGTTGACATTCTCTATTGGAAGACCTTTAGGAAAATGAGGATTCTAGAAACATAAATTCAACCATATGATGAACAAATAGTCAGATTTTTTGGCGAACGGGTTGATACCAGGGGATTTATTGATCTATACACTACATTTGGAGAATAGGGGTGTCTCATTAAAAGTATAAAAACCATATATTTGTTGGTTAATGCAATTATCTCTTATAATGTATTGCTTGGGTGGTCATCCATAAATCATATAAAGGCAATAATATCCACCCCTCACTTAGCGATGAAGTTTCCGTCGACAGTCGGTGATACTGTCACAGTCCATGTGGATAAGAAAACTGCCCACGAATGTTATGTCGCAAGTTTAAAGGTCGAACCTACCAGGCAACTATATAGAGCCTCACCATGTGGCCGATCTTGTGAAAGAAGGGGACGGTCATCCATGTACAGAGAGTCCACGGAGGACGTTCCCGCACTAGTTCAAAAGTTTAAAACAATGACCCATTATTTAATGCAGTTTTAGGGTTAGATGCTGTCTTTCAAAATGCGGTGGCATTTTTTAAATTAATTTGATTTAAGAAGGTGACTATTTGTAATAGCCACATTCTTAAATCAAGCTTTGATTTAAGAATGCGGCTATTACAAATAGTCGCCTTCTTAAATAATTTTTTACCTTAATTCTAAAGCACACCACTTACGGTTTCATAATTTCTTTCTTCTTGGCGCTTTGCGTTTTCTTTTTGTTTCTGCTCTGGTGTTCCTATCTTCTTCTGCGTGCTTCATTGTGTTCTCGTGCCATTATAAGTTTGTTTCGATCAACTCTCTTTCTTCTTCACCAAAGGTTTATAAATTTTTTTCGTTTCATTTATTTTTTTGTTTTCTTCATTGGCGAAGGGTTCTCTGACGCTTCGTTTTCTCTTATGTTTTTGCTCTCGTGCTTTTGTGACCCTTCATTGTCTTCTTCATTCCATTGTAAGTTCATTTCGAGCTCTCTTTCTTTTTCACCATTGGTTATATATTTGTTTCGTTTCTCTTATTTGTTTGTTTTCTTGTATTGGCGAAGGTCACTATTGCTCCATCACTACTGCCTCTGTTATTGTTGCCTTAGGGTTTAGGGTTTAGAGTTTTACTTTTTTTTAAATTAAATAAGAATACGGCTATTTACCATAGCCGCAATTATAAATGACATTTAAGAATGCATTTAAATAGCCACGTTCTTATCTCCTGTATTTACGACTACGTGTACAACAAATGCGGCTATAAAGTCGTCGTTTTAAATCAAAAATAGCCGCCGTCTTTTAATATTTTTGCACCAGTGTCGTGATAAAAGAACGAGAGAACACATGGTAACACTTGTTGATTTGGACCCCGGTTTGACGAAGCTCACAAGGAGCCAAACGAGGACCTTCGTTCCTTGCCCCTTGAAGATGATGAACATAAGACACACTTTGGAACATCCTTGAAGTCGGATGATAGCAAGTTGGCAAGTCAAACTTTGATTGATAACATTGATTTGTTTACATGGACAACTGTTGATATACCCGAGGTGAGCTCGAATATTATTACACATCGCCTCTCCATTTATAAAGAAGCCAGACAATAACCTAGAAGAAACGAAAGATGGGCGAAGAAAAGTGTGTCCTCGCACGACAAGAGGTTGAGAAGCTAGTAAAAGCTGGTTTCATAAAAAGAGCATGTTATACAACATGGTTGACCAATGTAGTCATGGTCAAGAAATCAAATGGTAAGTGGAGGATCTGTACAAATTACACTGATCTCAACAAAGCATGTAAATACACCATTTTTGACCTTAGACAACGCCTAAAAAGCATTGCCTAAAGTAGGAAAAGCGTTGCCTTAACTTTAGGTAGCACTTTGGCAACGTTTTTTCAGGCATGGAATATGCAGCCACGGGCTTAGGCTACTGGGCCCTCCAGCCTACACAGGTACACAAACAAAATCAAACACAAAGTTCCACACATAATTTCTTAGCACATTAGTTTTGTTCAATTCAGAAAGCCAACTAGATTTGCAAATAAATTTTTTTGATTGATTTTAAACTAGTAAGAACAATTATGTAGAAAAATAAAGTGCAGTGATAAAGAAAGCTTAAACCACACCAAGATTTATATTGGTTCACTCACAACAGAGCTACATCCAGTCCCACCTCACACTAAGATGGAATTCACTAGATCAACAAATTCTTTTTACAAAAGAAGATCAAAAACAGTTTTTGAACACTACAAGAACCAAACCACACAGTGTAACCCTGTCACAGCTGTGATGCCCACCAAGAAACCCTATCTTAGCTTTTACAAACACAAAATTATAACACAATAAAGAAAAGGAACGAATTCAGCTTAACTATGAACCAAGAAACACAAAGGGATATCCCAATTCACAACATCATTGTGAATAACCTTTGACCTCTTGTTTGATGATGAAAATTAGGCACCAAGAACACTTAAAGATCAACAAAAACTAATTCTTCCAAAAAAATAGCTCACTCTTTGATTCTCTCAAATTGTAAAAGTGTATTTTGTGTAATCAATTCTGATAACCTTTTTTTTACGAAACAAGCTCACCCTTTTATAAGATTTAAATCGATTTTTTCTTTTTTAAAATAGAATAGGATACTGTCAAGAAAATCAACTAGTTAAAAATCAAAACAATTAGTTGCTTTTACTTAAAACTAGTAGTTTGTGTCAAAACTGTTTTTTCTTAAAAGGAATGTATATAACTGAAAATACTTGATATCATACATATTAAGATATGGTTTTTCAGAGGTAAAACACATTATTGAAAAATTTAAAACATTTTAGTATTTTCAATCAATTGATTTAAAAGATAACAAATTGAAAAATTACACCTTTCCAGAAAAACAAAATTATAACCATTTGAAAACATTTTTAATAAGTTGAAAAACTGCAATTTTGTAGAAAAAAAAGTTATAACCAGTTGAAAACATTTTTAATCAGTTGAAAACCTTTTTAACCAATTAAAAATTAGTTTAACCAGTTGAAAATTATTTTGTTCCTAACCCTTCATCATTCCTAAAGGTAAAAGATAAATAAAGACAAGCAAAACAAAAACCTAAGCTACCTATACATATAAGGCAAAAAGTCTTTACTAAAGGCTTCAATCATGGCTTCACCAAACACTTTGAGTTTGGATCCTTGAGATGTCCAACAAAAACTATTTTAGATATCAATAATTTTTTTAGTTTATAAAATAGTATCTAATTTATACAATATAGTAACTAATTATTTTTTATCTCTAAAACTAATTATTTCTATTTAATAATTTTCGTGTACTCTTAAAGTGACAAACAAAATGAATTAAACAAATTTATCTCGAATGGATTGTTAAACTCTAAAAAATGACAAATATTGAGATGAAACCGTGTATTTATGAGTCAATGTGAATGTTTTATTTATATTGAGAAAATAAAAGAAATACAATAAATAAAGAAGATTTTGTATAATGTAATAACAAAAATATGATACATAAATAAATAAATAAGTTCATAATAATACATATATAATTTAAATACTATTAATTGTATAAGAATAGTTCTTTATTTCAATATTCCCTAATTATCTAAGATCAACTTCTTATTTCTATAATTATATCATTTTTCTTCAAACTAGAGCATATAGGGCATATGTATCAAGGTTGTTGCAAATATATTAATGTCTCTAAATTTTTTCTCTTATGAAATGACAATTCATTCCAATATGTTTGCTCCTCTCATGGAAAATAAGATTAGAAACAATGTCTAATACTACTTGATTGTCACATACAAGGTGCATTTGGGAACTTTCTTCAAATTTAAGTTCTTTGAGGATTTGTATTAGCCATATAATAAGGTCACAAGTAAGTAATGTCATTGCCTTATATTATACTTTTACACTTGACATTAGCTCAACACTTTGTTTATTACTTTTTCCTGATATTAAATTGTCACCAACAAGAACACAATATCATTACTATGTCTACAAGCTTAACATTCATCATCCTCTAGAATGTCGAGAGCAGATTTTCTTTGAGATGTCAAGCTAACACAAAGTCAATTGGTGAATAATGTAATGGAAACACTACATGAAAATCATGAAATTGAAACTAATTTTATAGACCAAAATAATTAGTTACTATATTAACTAAATTGGAGACCATTTTATTAACTAAAAAAAACTATTGGTCTCTAATGTAGTTTCTAAGTAGGTATCTAACTATTAGCTACTAACTACTTTATATTCTAAATTAGTCTCTATTAGTCTTTTAGAGACTAATTTAGAATCTAAAATATTAGTAGCTAAAACCTTTGTACCTAATTTAGATTCCAATTCAAAAACTGTTTTATAAATTTTTATTAATAATAAAAACCACTTTAGATACCAACAATTTGTTAGTCTTTAAATTAATATTTTTTTTATCGATAATAAAGAATATAATAGAATGAGAGTTCTAGAAGTCTCCAACCCATTAAAAAAAATATGTAAAAAGAGTGTTCTTAGACTTTAGAGTACACAAAACCTCAATAATTGAGAAGTCCTAAACCCATTGAGAAATTTGTTTAAAGTCCCTAATTGTTATTAGCTATCTAGTATAAATATAAAATTATAATACTTAAACTTTAAATTAATATCTAATTTAGTTAATATAATGACTACATATTTTTATCATTAAATTTAATTGTTATTATAATTTTTTATGGTGAATTTTTTTTGAATAAATGTCATTATTGCAACAAAAGGAAAATTATTAGTATAATTTGAACCATAAATTTGTGTGTATCTTTTAGCATCCAATCAGCTTTATAGCAATGTTACCATTAGATCCTATTTTAATAATATACAGCCATCGACACTCCAAAATTGATTTACCAACTCGAAAAGGAACCAATTTTCAAATACCATAAAGTTCCCTAGGTAGAATCAACTCCTTATTTCTATAATGCTAAATAGATAGAGCAAAAAACTTTTATTAATTACTTTTATCCATTAAAACTAATTTAATTAAAAGTGTGATCAATGCAATCCATTTAATAAAATTCAATGAAATCTATCCATTAAAAATTCTCACACGAATGAATATCTAAAGCATCCATAATTATTTTTAAGGAAATTAAAATAATTTTTTCAAGTTATATTTTAAAATGTATTTTTGAAAAATTTAAAAGTATATATAAATTCAAGAAAGATTCAATTATAAAAATGATCAGAATAATTTTGATGAGATAAATACTGATAGGAAGATTTATTAAATTTTAAAAAATAGATAAATAGTTGATCATGTATTTAAAAGAATAGATTTCATTTTCTATATATATTTTTTAATATTTTTGTAATGAATAGATTGAATGAATTTATTTTTGGGAAAAGCAAATAGATTATATATAAAAGAATTGGGTTGCTGCCATAATATAATATGATAAAATTGATAAAAATATCACCATTTGAACCTAGGATTAACTTCCACCTAATCAACCCCAGTTAAGAAATATTACAAATATATTATTCCTTGTGTTCTAAAAGTATAGTTTTTTTTTTTTATCTAAACTTATAATTATTTTACAAATTAGGATATCATTTCTATTTTTTTTTGGTTATATATCCTTATTGATATACTAAAGTATTAAATTTTACAAAAACTATTATATTATTAAATAAGATATTTTTAGTCTGATTGTGAAATTATATTTAATAAAAAAGATATTTTTTAAAATAAAATCGTAACAAAATATTTTTTCAAAAGTTTGATATTGATACTTGACAAAAAATGACATATTTTTAGTCTAAAACCTTAATATTTTCTTAAACGAACGTATACTGGGTTAAAATAATTATAATTTTTGAACGGATAGAGTAAATTATCATGTGGCAGTCATTTTATTTCGTACTAAATTGAGTTTTGAACTCATGTGCCACCATTATTTTATACTACATTGAGATGTGAGAGTTATTATTAGTATATCTCTTTGATACAACTCAGCATTTATTACTGTAAAATTTCCAATCTACAAAAACTGAATGATGAAAACCCAATAGGTTAAATATTTATAATTAGAATCTCCTGTTTTTGTTCCCTAATGACCAAGCATATATATATATATATATTTTAATATAAGAGCAATGATAATATGTTACAATTTGGACTAATTTCATTCGATCATTTCCTTTTTTTTTCAATACATGCATCACTTCTAATAATTAAGACAAAGAAAAATATATACTTAATTTAAAAATAAAAAAAAATGTTTAAACCATCAATTGATTTTAATTAATATTAGAACAGAAAAACTACTTTATTAGATAATCTTTTCGAAAGAATCATTCCATATATATTGCATATATATTAATGTCAACTAACCATTCATTGACTGATAAAGCTAAACTTCCTCATTCAATTTGTTATATAACGTTACACACCACTAATTCAAATTTGTAGGAAAGTTCCAAACACGTTACTACAGTAAGCATTAAACTATAACTATATATATCCATCCATGTGTCTCTCAATGACAATTTTGAAAACCCTAGAAATGACTTCTACACTTCTTAGTGATTTGTCGTTTCTGGGGTTCCATGAATCTGATCATAAACAATTGTGGACTGTAAAATGGAAAAGAGGGTCTATCTATGTGACAGAAACTTTCTGAGTATATAGAACTTCTATATTCGTTTTCACGAGTCATGTGAAAGGCTAAGTTGCCTTTATTAAATTGTTTTGCATGGGTCATGTGAACGACTTAGTACAACATATACGGCAATGAAAACGAATGTTGCCTTTATTTTTTATTTATCTTTGATCGCTTTAGGAATATTAATTAAGCACGTCCCCATTCAGATGAGAACAAAGCAAAATCTAGCTTTAGGGAAAAAGTTATGCTGAATCCCATGTCCATCATCACAAGAAAGAGCTTTAATAGGAATAAATCATTTATTACTCTAGGAAAAAACAAGCCCCAAGTTTGAAATCCATAAATGAGGTGCAAAATGAACTGATTTGGTGAATATACTGTTGATCAAGGATGATCTTGAAGCTTTGATGTCTCCAAATTCATGGTGTTTGATGGAAGGCTGGAGTTGCTACTTGTGTGGGTGGGATTTGGGTAGATTAATGTGTAATCCACTCTTTGTTTGAATATAAAACAATTTGGAATCAAAACCTTTTTGAAAAATATTGTTTTATAAAGAAGAGGAAAAACAACCAGTTGTTTTAGCGTTTCAATCGGTTGTTTGACAATTAGAGGTTTTTTAAAAGGGGTTGAAGTTTTTTGACTTGGTTGACTTTGCTGTCAAACCAATTCAATCGGTTGTTTAAGAATTCAACCGATTGTTTGTTGAAAATCCATAATAGAATTTCTGTTATGTTTGCAAATCAGTTTTAAATGTTTTCTAACTGAATAGGCTCCTGCTTTAAATGTTTTTAACAAACTTTTGGAGTATTTAAAAAGGTTGTTATACACTCTTAAAGTTTGACAACAGTTTAGAGAGATGTGTGAAAGTGTGAAAACAAATTTGAGTTTTCAAGATTTGCATTCAAGCTTTTAGGTTTTCTCAAAGAAGTGAAATATGATTGTTGTAATCTTTTGATTTGATCTTCCTCAAGTGTAATCCTTTCTGTATCTCTTGAATTTCTAAATACTGGTACGTAAGTGCAAAATCAGAGGGTGTTCTGATTTATGTGGTGTTTGTGTGCCAAAGGAAGTGTGTGACTTGAGGTGTTCAAGGTCATTTCTTTGGTGGTGTGTTTGTAATATGGATTTTGATTGCATAGTAGATACCCAGTGGTTTCTGGGTACTAGATGTAGCTATTGGGATAAGAGTGAACCAGTATAAATTGCTTGTGTGCTTTTCTTTAACCCTGAACTCATGTAAATTATGTTTTTAAGTTGTTTTTAACTCTGCTGATAAAAACAACTGGTTGATTTTCTGACAATCAACTTAAACAATTTTTTATTGATTGCTTTCTGGATTTCTATATCTGTGATTCTGTATTGAACTTTATTATACCTTCAAAGTTTGCGAAAATCTTTCACAAACAATTCACCACCCTCTTGTTTTAGGCCATATATTCTAACATATACGAGTTTTAGTATCCACCAACTTTACTTTAAGTAGATATTTTTAAGGATGTATTTTCACAACCATCTTAAATGTCTAAGATTTACAACCTTATTAAGGGTCGAAGCTTTGCTCAATCGAGGATAACTTGAAATGCTTTAACCGCTTTTTATTCAAATGTTACCCCTTTTACATTATTCCAACCTCTTATCGCTTTCTAACTTTTGTGAGATAAATTTTCTTCATCCATTGCCATTTTTGTTTATGTTCACATTACACTTTCTTCCTAGGTATGTTTCTAATGGCTTCCTCTTTTTTGTTTTCTAATTCTTCCATGGAAAATAACCCTTTAATTAGATGAGAGGTTGTTGTCGTAGGAAATGAATCATCTTTGAGTTGCATGGACTTTTTTTTTGTCTAGAGGAAGAAATTGTTTGTCTTCCCTCCTCTAGTCCAGTGGTTCTTACCATGATGTCGATTATAATGGTTGCATACGGTTCTTTAAGAGTGGGTAAACAAAAAACTCCATCTTATGAGGTGTCTAAGACAAATGTGGCAAACAGGGAAAGAAAAGAAAAATTTCCTTCAATCCTTGACGTCGAGTACTTATGGGTGCTTAGGTTGGTTGTCACCTATCCTTCTCATTTTACCTCTAGAGATGTCGTAGAATAGTTGATTTCTTCTTTTACTATATTCTTTGATAGTATGACTGAGTTCATTGTAGTTGAAGCGTGTAATGTCGAGGATAAACAAAACCTAGTATTATAGGTAAAAATTTCATTTTTTTTATGAGTTCTTCTTTAAAGAGCTCAACACTTTCTTTCCTTTATCTCCTTTTGAGTTTAGGATGTTATCAAAAATTAATGTAGCACCCAACCAATTTCACCCTAGCAATTGGGTCTTCCTAAAATTCCTCCAAATATTGTGTCACACTACCTTTAAATCTCTGTGACCATAAAATAAGTTATATATATATATATATATATATTTCTATCAATTAAAGCATGACTTAGAAGTCATTTGGGTATCTCTAAATGGTTCTCAACATGGTTTACCTTTTCCTATTTTACACATCTTCTTTCAAAAACTTAAAAAATAAGTTAAAAATGTTCTCTTCAAGATCTTGACAAAAGACTATTTTTCCTCTTTACTAGCAAAGATCTCACAACTTTAAATTAAGAACGAAGTGCCTTTTAAGTGTCAAGGAGATGATAGATTTTGATATCCTGAAAAACCTACCTAGACCACTAAGCAACATAGGTCTCATTAGTGTGCCTCTTGCCAAGGATCACATATCCTTCTTTTTGGGTAATATTTCCTTTTATCCTTGTTGATCTTTGTAGTGCTTTCCTCGGGTTAACTCATTGTTTTTCTTTTAGGCAAATATCATGGGAAAATACTTTGATTATAAGAAGCTTTGCACCAAAGTTGATGCTCCTGCTCTAGAGAAGGATCTTCTATCCAATTTTCAAAAACCATAAAAAAAAAAGAAAAATGGCTGCAACCACAAAAGGGTTTTGTTGTTCTTCAAACAATGACTAACACACTGATAGTTCCTCTAGTTCCAAATGTTGGCTCCCACTAGTTTGTTAATATGAAGTATAAAGGGTCCTCTAGCTCAAATTGACCATGTATCCAATTCCATGACTAACTCCAACTCGTTATGACACATCAACATGACGTCAAATCAAGTAAGGACCGATGGAAATGGGCTTTCTAGTGCTTATGATGTCAAGCTACTCAAGATAGCAAGACTGATAGGTTGTTTCTAGTCTGCAAAGATAATGGTGATGAGGTGAATGGCATCCTTCTCTATTGGAAGGGAGTTACCACTGATAATGTTCAAATGACGGTAAAGATCCAGAAGTTGAAAAAAAAAACAAGAATGGGGAAAAGAAATGTCAGGATTGGGGGAGGAAAGAGGTTGAGTGTGACCTTACGTCATTAGCTAAATCCTTACAAATTGCACAAAGTCAAGAAAGGATAAAAAATTTAGATGCCGAGGTGCACTGATGAAAACCTATACAACCTCGAAACATTTGGCTAAGAATATTGAAAGCAGAAAAAAGAGCTCAGAAGACTCTTATCTCAGGGGAATTAATTGTTGTCTGTTCTTCCATTTTTTTTCTCTAGTTTTATAAGCATTGTATAGAGTATTATAATGATGCAAAACTATTTTGTTTTGACTTTTTCTTTGTTGTAATTTTGTATGTTGTGGAAGAATGAACTTGAAAGTGACATCAATGGTTGATTAAAGTGTGCAGAAGATGAAATGAAGAGGAGAAGTAGAAGCTTAGAAGAGGTGTGACCAACTTCTAAAGAGATTCAAGCAAAACACTAATAGAAATGCAAACTTGAGAGTGAGAATTTGAAGATAAATGTGTTAGAATGGATGGCTTTAAACTAGAGG
>Ga0123342_1008834_pt1 | contig 12427 bp, 7 predicted proteins | sample Turbeawhitnodule_FD_89960 | JGI IMG/M metagenome (GOLD analysis project Ga0123342, IMG submission 89960) | Root nodule microbial communities of legume samples collected from Mexico - Turtle bean Mexico white nodule | ecosystem: Host-associated > Plants > Roots > Nodule | place: Mexico: Nepantla... | reverse complement strand
TCCCCTTAACTTTTTCTTTTTTTTTTTTTTTTTTTTTTTTTTTTTTTTAAATAGTTTCAACATAAAATAAAACATTATTTTCTCTCTCCTACGAAGACACACACTCTCTCTCTAACCGGTAACCACTATTAAAAGGTCTCCCCTCCTTCACCTCCTCTCAGGCTAGCTACTGAACACAATTTGCTTTTGTTTGTTGTTGTTCTTTCTGTTTCTGTTCTTGTTCCTTAAACACTTAGTTTAGAAAGTTCCTGAAAAGGGTTCAAAAGAAGAAAAAAAATGGTGGCTGTGGTTCCTCAGGAAAATGTTGTAGCATTGGTTTCTCGTACCGGTAGGGAGTTGCAACGTTATAGAAAAGGTCGTCGCCAAGTTGTGGGGTTCGTGTCTTCCTCACTCTCTCTTGTTCTTTAATTTTGGGCAAATGGGGTTTCATATAATTTTTTTTTTTTTCTTGTTCATGCTTCTAAGTGGGAAAAAAAACTGTTTTTCACAGTGGGATTTTGGTTTTGTTGAATACCGAAACCCTTTTTTATTCCTTGAAACTTTGTTTTGATATGGGTAAGTTGTGTTTTCTGGTTAAGAGAAGAGTAAAGCAGTTGAAGGTTATGGGTTTGTGGATAATGGATACTAGGAATTTGAAAATGAGTTTCTAATGAGGGAATTGAGAGTAAATTAGTTTGTTGAATTGGGGATTGCATTGTTTCTCTACAGACTTTCATTTCCATTGTTACTAATTGTTTTTTTATTTTGTGTTTGCAATTGTGTTCATGCAGATGCATACCGTACAGATTTAAGATTGGGGAGAAAACTTCTTTGGACGTTTCTGATGAATTGGAAGTTCTGGTTATCAGTTCTCAGAAAGGAAAAGGGATGCTATTTCCAAAGGTAGACCCATAATCCATTATTAGTCAATAATCAACACCAACACCCAAATGGGCCAAGTTACACATTTTTTGGATTTATCTTATTCATTTGTATTTATTTTGGTTGACCGATAACAGGGAGGTTGGGAATTAGACGAATCAAAAAAGGAGGCAGCTTTGAGAGAAACCATAGAGGAAGCTGGGGTGAGAGGCATTGTTGGGGTAAGCCATTTAATCATGATGCTGGGCTAAAAGTATTGATTACAAAAGAATGCTTAGTAAATTTAAAAAAATGTTCTATCTTTGTGGTGGTGCAGGGTAAATTGGGTAAATGGAGTTTCAAGAGTAAGACTCATGACACTTTCTATGAAGGTTACATGTTCCCTTTACTTGTTCAAGAACAATTGGAGTTCTGGCCTGAGCAAAACGTTCGTCAAAGAGTATGGGTGAGTAAGCAGATGAACAAATTGAATGAATTTGGTGGGGTTGTACTTTTCTGAAAGGGTCACTGATTTTTGTTTGAAACTTTCCCTTTAGATGAGCGTCACTGAAGCAAGGGATGTTTGTCAACACTGGTGGATGAAGGAAGCTCTAGACAGATTAGTAAACCGTCTCGCGGGTCAAAAAGTTGGTCGAGATAATAAGCAAGTTCTTGGTTCTATGAACTGCACAAGAGATGCCAAATCTGACTTGTAATTAGTGTAATCATGAAGGGCAGAGCTCAACTTCTTTGAGTTTCTCCTACGGCACAAAGTTGAGTAGGATCCAAAAGAATTGAGCCAAAGTCGTAGTATATAAATATTATAAACTAGTATTAGTAGTAGTAGATCCAATAGAAATTGGTGATTCCCCAATTTTTTTCCCTAAGAAAAGGAATTTACATCTATTTGTGGGAATTCACTGTATCTGTATTATTGAGAGACTTGTGGAAATCAGTTAGTCCACAATCGAATTGCTATGTTTTTCAAGCAAGAGAGTTGTGCTAATGTCAAGCAACACAATCGATGAGGCTGTGTTGAGAAAACAAAAATGAGAATCTGCAATCAAAAAAGTGATATGTTAATCGTATATGGACTTTGTTCAAATAAAACTTTAGGGCTATTATCTGGCGCCATTAAGTACAAATGTCATTATCAAGCTGTGATTAAATGTCCTTATCAAGGGTGAGGGTGATTACTAGATCATATTGCCTGACCTGTTGTTTGAGATCATACCATCTTGCATTTTGGAACACTTTTTCTTGGGGACATTTGATCTGAAGATTTATCTGACGTTAAACTTGGATCCTTAATCAGTAGGAAAGATTTAAAACTTATATGTTCATTATTCACAGTGCTGTTTGAGGAATGGCAATTGAGAGTTTCATAGAGGATATAGTCTTGGCATGACAGAGTGCAAGTGGTTTTAGAGTTTTGAAATGTAACTAAACAGGTTGTGGGGCATAGAGTTAGCATTAATATTGAGCAATGAAGTTGTGGTTGTAATAAATGGAGAAAGATGATTGCATTAGCAATAAGACCCCACGAAAAAGGTGTTGCTGAGTTGGGAAAACACTCAACACCCACTATATATATATGTGGAGGAGCATCAAAGGAAACTCTTGACATATTCCAAAAGCCAGCTCAGGAAATTTACACTTTAAAATTTGAATATTCTCTCATTTATGAAGAAAAAGAATCAGTTATGAGTTGACCTATTGGTTAAGAATCAAATAAGTCTCCCTGGGCACAAAACGGATTATACCAGCTCAATAAACTTTTAGGACCATGACATTCAAGACTCAAGATGCTCCATTTTTCTGTCCGACAAGTTCTGTTCTGTCACAAAACGTGTTTATTTTAATGGATCACCAAATAACTTAGTCACTTAGCTTAGCTAGAGTGTCTCCTACAAGACCCTCCATATTCCAGTTGCAGCTTTAGCATTAGAGGAAATAAACTAACAAGGATACATTACATACTGATGCAAAAGCACGAACTCAGATAAGGTCCAGTTAGATCATATGAAGTTCAGTCTCAAACGTGTTTTGCAGAGCCATACTTTTCACCTTTTTGGATTACGTTATTTTTTATTTCTCCAATTGTAAAATCTGGAAGTGTTTGTTTTGGGAGTAGTAACTTCTAATTATGCAATTCGGAACTCACTTCTAGATTTAGAAATCTATTTCAACTTCCATAATGCACAATCCCAAAGTTAACTTTTTTTTCTTCTTAAAAATGACTTGTGTAATCCATTATAGATTTTTTGAAATAATTTCTAAATTCTGAAAGTGATTTCTGGACCTGGAAGTCTATTGTATATTGCACTATCTGGATGTTATTTTGAAAGTTATCTGAAATTTATTTTGAAAGTGGTCGTAGATGTGAGTATCTCAAAAAGCAGCCGCTACACCTATTAACTATAGGTATTACAGAAGAAGCTAAAGAAGAGGATCGGTATTCTGAGTTGCATAGTTTAAAAAGAAATTTATTCCAAAATTGTATAATCTTAAAGTTTTTTTTAACATTCAAGACATGCTTGCATGGGGTGTGAAAAGACTTCTTCCTTTGCTGTGATTGAATACTAGGGTCCAACAATTAATGAATTGGACTAAGCCTAGTAATGCCGAAGTTTAAGGAAGACTTGAGTTTGTGTTAGATCCTTTCTATTGAAACCCCCCAATTTGCGATTAAGCATCTAGCCTTTCAAAACACTCCTACGACACTTCAATTCGTTATATCTCTCTATATAAATATAAATATGTTTCCTTTGTATAGTTTGATTTTTTTTTATGAAATATAAAAAAAAGTTATAGGCAGTTATTTTGAAAATATTTTCTTCAAATTTATAATTTTTTTTTTTAATTTCGTAACTTATTTTTACGTCATTCATTTGATACGTTTCTTTATAATTATTTGACTTTTATTTAATTATTATTTTTTATTCTTATTTTATATTTATTTAATTATAATTTTTTATATATTTGATATTAGAGAAAATAAAATATATAGAATTTTAATATTAAATACTTAATAATATTATCATTTTTATAAAAAAAATTAATATTTGAAAAAGTAATGGATATGTAGAGCGTTATGAAGAAGAGATGAAACAAAAATTCATATGTTGGGTATAGGGATGAGATGAGAGTGAATTTTATTTTGAAGATGAGATAAGATAGTCAAACTCACAGCCACTCTATCTCATTGTCAGCCACTCTATCTCATTGTCATTCGTACATATATGAACTAAAATATTCATGTGGGAATCCGTACAAACTTGACTCATTGATTAAAAGGGTTAGAAATTTATTAGTTTATAATTTTCTTAATTAATTTTATCCCATTTACTTGACTTTCTTGCCAAAGTTATCTAAGTTAGGCTAGCAAAATAAATTTTTATTATACTTAATTAATTTTAAAATTGTTACGAGTATCAAGATTTCTTAGTATTCAGCAACACCGAACACGAACACTATGAATCAAAATTAAAGTCTAAACACATAATTAATAAATATCGTACAATGAATAACATAAATTATTATTAAAGACCTCAAAACCTATTTGGTCATACTCTTAATATGTTTGATATAATAAGATAAATACAATAAGGTAGAAGATAATAAATTTTTACCTATTGCTATATACCATTTATATTAACAAAAAACTAACTTCAAATATAATCGTGGTACCCTACTAAGACTAAAGACTAAAAATTTGAAATAAAAGATATAAATCCTAAATTTTAAATCTTAAATCCTAAATAAAGACGAATAACACTAAATATAAGAAATTATCCGGTTCTAGAGGAACATTTATGTTTTAAATTTTCTTCCTATTTTTTTATTTTCCATATTTTGAATTTGTTTTTACGGATAAGTACAATTTGTTATTGAGCTTATTAAAATTAAAGCTAACCAACTCAGGAGTCAATTAACTGGACCCACAAACTTGATGAGTTAAGTAGAAATATTTTTTTTTCTCAAAAGAAAAACATGCACTGAGCTGGATGGACTCAGTTTTCTTAAGTAACACAAGATAAGCCTATCCAAGTAGGAAGAAGAAGGGTGTGATAGATATTTGGATATATGAATTAGAGGATTTGGACTCTTTTGGGCCCATGCATAGTTGTGGGCTGGCCCATATGATTTGAAGTTGTGGTGGGCACTAGAAACTATAAGAAAAGAGACCAAGACAGCGCAGCATAAGTTATGTTATGAAGACAAAATTGAAAGTTACGTTTTCCTCTCATATCTCCCTCATTCACTGTGAGAGGCACCTGCACTTCATCATACACATAACATGGTGGATTGGTGGTGGCCAAGGAACCACACTGTGAAAATATAATGAGAAGAGAGAAGAAAAGAATGAAAGACACTAAAAACAATTGGGTCTCTTGTTCCCTAGTGAGGGCAAGACCTCACAATGCATTAAATTTGCAGTGTCTGCTTCTTAATTAACCGTCTAGTCTATTGATTAGGATTTGACCCGAGTGAAAAAGAGGGAACATCAATTGTCATCAACTTAATAATTACCATACTAAATGCCCTTTTGTTGTGATACTAACAGTTCAGCCTAGACAGATTTTTTAGCTATTTTCGTTACAATATTTTCTGACCTATTTGATTGCATCGTTTTCAACTTTAGTTCTCCAAAATATATAGCTTGTTTGTAAATTCATTTTTCAGTTTTTAACTGGACAACTTACAGATTGCTTTGTTTGGATTGTCTTTATTTACTGCAAATGTGAAGTTCTTGCATGATTTATTGTAAAGTCAAATTTCAGGTTAAAATAAAATTTCAAATTTCGATGCATGCATTGTTTTTCTTATCATTTTCTCTTGAGATGAGTTCCAAATATTGTTTAAGGCAGAAATTTGATAATGGTTGTTACTAGGGGACCTATTGTTTTTTGTACCTTTATATGTTGGAAGTTAAAGGTGATATCAGTAGGGGACCATTTTGAAATTGGAAACTGTAATTCACTAACTGCAATGGACAAGGTGGAAAATGGGAATAACAGGTAAAAACCTTTTTGTGATTTTGCCAGTATTCTAAACATTCTCGTGACTTTTTCCTGTAGTGTTCTCAACAGTTATGCCATTATTTAAGGCCCACTACGTTTCTCTTTCAACTTCACACGAGAAACTAGCTTCTATAACTCTCATGCTGCTATACAAACTCGATGTTCAGTGCTAGCTATTGCAATCCTCAATAATTAAAGCTACACTAAATTGAATACTGTAGCTATAGTTTTGCTAAACTGAAGGTGAGATAATGAAGATGTGGTGTAGTGCGATGTCACAGTTGTACTCTTGCGTCTTCACTTGAAAAAAAAGGTATCGTGTGCCAGTAGGGCAAAAAGTGTTAAAAGCTCGTTCCTACGTGAGTGCATAGCCTTACTTTACAATTAATACATATATTAATCTATGATAAAGTGAGTAACAGGGAAAGTTTAAAGCCCCTTCTTATGAACTGTGTTGGTTTCTGTTCTTTTTCAGAGACTCTGGATTCCATACATGTCAATGCATATCTATATATGGCATGTCCACAATCGGAGATAAAATTATTTTTTAATATTTGTCATTAGATTTTAGAACTTGGTTTTAGTGCGTACGTACGTGAGATCTTGGTAACAGTGAACCGACTTCATCCTTGGCTTTTCTTGTTTTCTCAACCTTCCTTAGTAACGAGAAGTCTAAGTTATGTCTTGCAAATTTTAGTTTAACATGATGATATGATTTTTATCATACAACTACGAGCCATGCTGTGTTCGTCACTTTGTTTCTGGATACGTAGCATGTACCTTTCTCTTTCTCTTTCGACTTTCGCTATCTTAATCCTAGAATATTCAAACTTAAAATACTGATAAAGGTTACACTTAAAAACTACAAAGGGTTTGGTTTACCATTATTCTTTTCATTCAAAAGAATGGGAAAAAAAGTTACGTTGGATTAAGGAATGGCAGCAAAGTAAGGGGATCAAGATAAGAAAAAAAACATATAATACTTATTTTTCACGTCTAGATATGGTGATTTTCTCTGCTTTTAAACTTGATTATATAGACCTATTTTACTTTATGTAACAATATTATATATTATTATTATATCATATAATTTAAGTGGTTTACGTAACCTTATGACAAGTGTTAATTAACATTGCTGGGTTTAATTTCCTTAAATAGATATAAAAAGCAAAATAAATGTGATCACTGTTGACAAATTAATAGTTTAAGCTGCTATTATAATCATTAATACCCGTAAGAATGAACTCATTAACAGGATTCTGTTGTTAATACGTGTGTTGTATAATTTCGAACTCTTTTATATTGTCTAACATCATCTTTCAATAATCAAGAACCATTATCTGAGTTTTCATTTTTTAAAAAATCGTTTTATTTGGCACATGAAATGACATAAAAACTATTGTTGAAAAAGATAGATAGAGCCCACATGGTGGCAGTAAATTAAGATGAAAAAGTTTGATGTTTTATTGAGCACAGAGATGACATGGCTATGGCGTGGAGGTGGTTATTTAAAGCAACTCCTTCTCCAACCTCACAGCTCTTCCACTCTTCACTTCTTCATTCCCAAGCAATACCAACCCATCATTTATATCACAAAATCAAATCAAATGAAATCCCCCATGACATACATGCACAGAACATCATCATCTCTGCTTCCAACATACCCATGCATTAACTAAACACAACCTCGTCAACCTCGTACGTCAACCAAACCAACCCAGTACTTCTCAGAAAACAAATGGCGAAAACAAAACAAACCCTAACCCTCTTGTTAATCTTATTCTCTTTGGCCTCCTTCTTCGTTCTTGCTTTATCCTCTGCCGCGGACTTCTTCCTCTACGGCGGATGCACGCAGCAACGGTACACCTCCAACTCGCCCTACGAGTCAAACCTGAACTCGCTCCTCACCTCGCTGGTCAACTCGGCCACGTACTCCTCCTACAACAACCTCACCGTGGTGAGCTCCAGCCAGAGCGACATCGCCTACGGCCTCTACCAGTGCCGCGGCGACCTCGCTATGCCGGACTGCGCCGCCTGCGTTGCCCGCGCCGTCGCTCGAGCAGGCCAGCTCTGCCCGGCGGCGTGTGGCGGCGCGGTGCAGCTCGACGGCTGCTTCGTGAAGTACGACAACTCCACGTTCCTGGGCGTAGAGGACAAGACGGTGGTGCTGAAGAGGTGTGGGCCCTCCCTGGGGTTCGGGTCGGGCGCGACGGGCGAGAGAGATGCAGTGTTGGGCGGATTAGCGGGATCGGGTGGATTTTTTCGGGTTGGCGGGTCGGGTGAGGTGAAGGGCGTGGCGCAGTGTTGTGGGGATTTGAGTTTTGCGGAGTGTCAGGATTGTGTGGGGGATGCGATCCGACGGCTGAGGAGTGAGTGTGTTGCTGCGGACTATGGGGATGTGTTCTTGGGAAAATGTTACGTCAGGTTCTCCACCAATGGGGCTCATGCTTACAACAATAAGGCCCATGGTAAGGCCCAATTCCTAAAAAAAAACAAAGTTCAAGAAATATTGTGGTGGTGTTTTTTGAGATGGAGAAAGGGTTCATTTCTTTTGTGGCGATTGTTGCTTGATTCTGATTCCTGAAGTAAATTTTACAAAACGCCAGAAGTAAATTTTTCATAAGTTTTTTTTATTGATCACGTTATTCTTTTGCTAAAAAAATATCTTATTTGAATTGAATAAAGTTATTAAAAAATGTTTAATATATTATGTCATGATTTCTGAATTTATTAATGCTTGTGAATTGGTGTTGAGCAGGAAAATCAGACAATGAAGGTGAAAAAACATTTGCAATAATTGTTGGATTATTAGCAGGAGTGGCTATACTCATTATTTTCCTTGCATTCTTGAGAAGGATTTGTGAGGGACAGGGTAAATAAATAACTACCAATTTTTTATCTCCACTTTCTCTTTTATCTTATTCATTACTCACATGTTTTTTTCTTTCTCATCATGCAGGTAAATAAATTAATTTGAGTTTGTTAAAATCAGTGGCACGACACTGAGCTGCTGAAAAATTCTCAGAACCCTAAACCCTAAACCGCTTTTGGTACCTCTTTTGTTTTCCTTTTTATCTTCACAACGTCTTTTTCTTTTCTTTTCCTTTTTTTTTGTTGCCCTCTCTCTTTATCATTCCCTTTATTACAAACTTCAATTCAAAAGTGGACCTTGATGAGGATCTCATATGGGAACACTCAGTCGAATGCAAAAGGCAAAAGCGAAAGATGAACAAAAGGGACTTCAAAGATTCTGTTTTCCTCACTCCACTTCACAACTTGCTTTGTCTCATCTCCTTGCAAATAATTATTTATATCATTTTTTTTTTCATTTTTAAGTTGCATGAGATTTCTCACTTTGTGTATGGTTAGTATATGCACCCATGGACTTTTGGTTGAGTATATCTTATATACAATATTTTTTGTGTTATTCTCCTTTTGGTAAACAAATACTTTGACTGTTCATCATATCTTTCTGTTTTTTCAAAGCCATGCTTAAATCTTTGTTTGACTTCACCAGGAAAACTAAACCATTATCTTCAAGGAATCCAAGAATTCAACTAGGCTTATTCTTAAAAGAACAAAAGTACTCAACTAGGACTAAATAAATAATGAGGGGGAATGAAAGAAAATTGAGGAGAAAGGTGTGTTTATCATTATTTTGTGACTTTTAACATGGTAAAAGAAAATAATAAATGATATTATTTTTCCTTCTTCTAATTAAGAACAAAAGATTGAGAGATTATTGGTTCCATGTAGGTTTTGAAACCCTTTAATAAATCATCAATATTTCATATTTTAATTTCTGAATGTGAAAAAATAATCAATTTTATATTTCATACTGGTTAGAGATATGAACAAATTATAATATATATAATTTGTGGTTTTGAATTTGTATATTGAAGCATGTTAAAAGTTTTCATGGAAAAGACTTTTTATATGATGACAATAAGCATATTAAAATTGTTGTATGTTATTCAAATGTTGATTATAAAATATTTACTCTTGGATATTGTGTTTCTATTGATAATAGTTTAATTTCTTGAAATAGTAGAAAACAAAATGTTGTGTGGCAAGATCGAGCATAATATAAGTTATGACCCCAACTACTTATGAGCTTATTTGAGTGGAGACTCAAATGAACAAATATTTTTACTAAATCTGTATAGGACCTACAATTGGTTATATTTGTAACCAGGAAAATTCCTCATGCACCTCCATACTAATTGTGAAAAATCGGTTTTAAAAGTTTTAAATAACCTTAAATGAAAATTTGATTTTAACCTTTTTAAATAACCTCAGATGCACCCCTACACCCTATACCTACATTTCAACCGTTGAGATAGTAGTTTTGTCATTTAAGCGTGTGTGAGAGGGTTAACAAGAAGATTCGTTGGATACGACATTCTCAAGTGAGAAGATAATTATTTTTTTCAGTTTTAACTCCTTTTTGCACCTCACTTTTTTTTATGAGTTTTGTGGCTTTCAAAAAACTGTAAAAATAAGCAAACAAAAATACAGTTACCACTGATAAAAATACCACAAAAATGACCTCAACCACTAATATTCACCACCAACCATCACAAGCAACCACCACCACTTAAAAATAAAATGAAGAAGACACCACACTTTCCACCATACTCAGAAGTGTATTATTGAAATTAGAAAAAAAAAATTATAAAAGTGTCTAGGGAAGACATGGAGATAATGGAAGAATTTGTCTTGTAACAAACTTGGTACATTTAATTTATATACATCAATTTTAGGATAATGTTGAATGTAACGGACTTAGCCCGTATTAATTTGTTGTTATGTTATTTTGTTAATGTTTACATAATTTTAAAATATGTATTATGAAAATCAACTACAAATTAAAAAAAAAACTACATATTTTACCTTTTTTAAAAATTAGAAGACTAAAAGCATATGATTAAGATCTTCATTTTATGTAATTATGAAGAAATAATCTCGAAAGAAAATAAATGAATGAAATTTAAATATAAATGATTAAAATTACATTAATAATTTATTTTATGAAAAGAAAGAACATTCTCTACCATGGACTACAACAATGAGAGAGTGTTTTATAAGGTTTTAACCGTATTATAGCAAAAAGTCGTTAACCTATTATAGCTCTCAATTTAATTTAATAAAATCTTGTTATCTACTTATATTTTTAAGTAATTTTCATATAAAATTTAAAAAATTATTCAATTTATCTTCCCCGTGATTATTTTAAAGGAAATATTCATCTTTCTCTTTAATTTAAAGATTTAAAATTGTTCTTTTTAATCTTTTATTTTGATCTACCAAACAGATCCAAATCTGACTGAATTTCGGTATCATCATCAAATGCTTTTTCGATTGACGTGTAGAGACAGGTCCAAGTAGACTTCATGCTTCACAAAAATAGAGAAAAGTGCAAAAAAAAAAAAGTGATTCCAAGTGTTCCTTGCTCAAAAGACCAAACACGTTTCACTTTTTCTTTTTCTTATTTATGTTTTTGACATTATCTTTTTGACTAATGTGTATTTGTAAAGATAAATTCAACACAGTTTTTGCATTTTTAAAATTTAAATTTTCAGCAAATAGTAGGTATTCATGGATTAATTACACATATAAGGATAAAAAGCATATATCTATATTTTGTCATTTCTTTCTCAATCATATATCCACAATTAATTTACCAACATATGGGTTTCATCTTGTGAAAGGAATAGCTTCTTTATGAGAAATCAAAATTTAATACTTACTCATATAACTATTCAGTATTTTATTTCATCGTGTTTCAATAAAATTGCTCTTAAAAGAAGGTATGCTCGAGAAATAAATAAAAAATCCACAACTAGTTTATTTTGAGTTTTTTATCAAAAAGGTCTTGAACTTCACAAAAATAAACGTGAGATTAACAAAACTCTATTTCATTTTTGTTTTCGCTTATTGTTTGGTCTCTCTGATTAATGGACCTAAAAATGCTAGATTGTACCTATATTTTGGAAATTACTTCCTGCACCAATCAAATTTGAGCTTGTATCCAATTTTTACGTGAAATGATAAAAATATCCTTAAATAAAAGGGGTATGGGAATAAAAATACATTTTGGAACCTTATTTTTGGAATATTTTTTTTATTTGAATTTCTAGAACACTTTTTAAAATTCATTTTCTGATTTTCCAGATTTTGTTTTCTATAAATTTTTTTGTAACATTTTTTTGTATTTTGAATTGTTTGTCAGAAATAATATTTTGATTTTCGAATTCTATTGAAAAATTTCAATTTCAGAACACACTAATTTAATCTAGATTTGTGTTTCAGAATATATATTTTTAATTCCGAATTTTAATTTTAAAAAATGAAGGGCATTTTTGAAAATTTAAGTGTATATAGGGTGCAAGTTCAAAATGTTGGGTATAGGAAGAAGCTGCCTTTTTGCTTTCCTAAAAGGCAGATTCTCCCTGCACCATATCATTTTTAACTAGCACCCAATCACACATAGTAAAAGTCCAATCTACCCTTAATAAATCATAGGAAAAGTCCAATTTACCCTTAATGAATCTTAAAATGTG
>Ga0123342_1008833_pt1 | contig 12428 bp, 6 predicted proteins | sample Turbeawhitnodule_FD_89960 | JGI IMG/M metagenome (GOLD analysis project Ga0123342, IMG submission 89960) | Root nodule microbial communities of legume samples collected from Mexico - Turtle bean Mexico white nodule | ecosystem: Host-associated > Plants > Roots > Nodule | place: Mexico: Nepantla... | reverse complement strand
GGGGATTTATTTTGTAAAATATGGGAAGGCAGCATGTTAATGATATACACAACAGTTAGAAAGGCTTCACCCCAAAATTTGATGGGTAATGAAGCAGAAGAGAGAAGAGTTAAACCCATATCAAAAATGTGACGATGTTTACGTTCGATGGAACCATTTTGCTCATGGGTGTGGGGACAAGTGAAACGATGAAGAATACCATGCATATGAGTGAAACTTTTAAAACATACGAATTCCTTTGCATTATCAGTTTGGATAGCACGCAGTTTGAAACCAGTTTGATTTTCAGCATATTTTGAAACGAATGAACGAATTTAGGGCTTGTGATTTATTATGCAAAAGAAACAACCATGTATATTTGGTGTGAGCATCTAAAAAGGAGATATAATAACGAGCACCATTGGAAGCACATACAGGGGCAGGACCCCATATATCAATAAAAACTAACTCTAAAGGTGTAGTGTATTGAGAAAGAGAGGTATGAAAAGGAAGCTGATGATGTTTGCCATGTATGCAAGGTTCACAAAATCGTGTGGTAGAAGAGTAAGCAACATTACAACTATTCAAAACACGTTTAACAACAGAGAAATTACAATGACCAAGTCTATTGTGCCAAAGCTGTAAAGTAGGAAGCATGGGTTTGTAGGAAGCATAGTTAACGTTGCAACCAGTGATATTAGTGGAGGGAGGAAACACATATAGCCCATCCTTAATGATTCCGCGAAGTAAAATCTGTTGAGTTACCTGGTGTTTGACGTTGCAGTAGTTAGGAAAGAATTCAAAATAAACATTATTATCTTTGGCAAATTGAGCAACACTAATAAGATTTTTTGTAATGTCAGGAACATGTAGCAGGTTATGTAGTTTGAAGGCAGTGTGTGAGTGAGGAGCAATGTAAGAAGCAGATCCAGTATGGAGAATATGCGTACCTTGGCCATTACCTAGCTTGAGGTCATCATTACCATGATAGGATTGTTTGTGAGTGAATATCTTGGGGTCTTTGGTAATATGGTGTGTAGCACCAGTGTCGGGATACCACAGAGGGTCTTCAATGGTGGAAGGAGGGCCAAGAATGGATGGTGCAGAGTCATTATCAAAGGTTGAAGTATGTTGCGACACGTTTGCCGTGCAAGAAGTCGTGGGTGGAGGATCATATCAGTGCCAACAAGCGTCTGCAGTGTGACCAGGTTTGTGACAAATTTGGCAAAACTGTTTGACAGACTGCCAAGAAGATGATGGATGAAACGAAGGTCGAATAGATGGACGAGGAGAAGGGGTGTAAGAGCGTCCACCTTGAGGAGCGTAAGCAGAGGATTTCTTGCGGTTCTGTTGTTTGACATGCCATGGAGCTGAAACCGTGTTAACCTGAAGGAGGGGGATCTTGAACAAGTTTATGTTTTTCAAAGCGTTCCTCTTGTGCAAGAAGAAGGGCTTCAAGCTCATCCACAGTATATGGGTCACTGCGCGAAAGAATGGAAGTGACGAATCCATCATAATCTGGAGATAAGCCATCGAGGATAGCATCAATGTGATATGCGGTGGAGAGCCGAGAACCAACAACAGCTAGAGAGTCGGCGATTTTCTTGATATCATTGGCGTAGGTAGAAACAAATCGATCATTCTTGGGGTTCTTTAGAAGCAGTCGAAACTTCTTGATCATTGCACGGGTATGGGAGGTATAGTGCGTGAGGAGACGCTGCCAGATTTCGACAGAAGAGTCAAGACCCACCATTTTGGTTAACAGGGAGGCAGACATGGAGGCAAGAAGCCAGGCTACAAGGAGCTGGTCTTGTTTTTGATAGGGACGATATGCAGGATTTTCCAGCTTTGAGTTGTTCTGGGTGGGCAGGAACTCGGAAGGAACGTCACTGTCATCCAAGAAATGTGTTAACTCAAGCCCGCGAAGAGTGGCTAAAACTTGTTGCTTCCATACAAGGAAATTATCATCGTTGAGTTTGAGGGAGATGGGAGTATGAAAATGGTGAACGGTGGTGGAGGGGGTGGCCATAGGTGACACAGAACCGGAGTGGTCAGAGGTAGAAGAAAAAGAAGAAGGTGAGGAGGTCATGACGTGACAGAGAAAAAAATTGTAGCTCTGGATACCATGTTGGAATATAAGAAACAGAGAGAGAAAGAATATTTGATTATTGTGTCTACAAGCACTGTTCACGTAAGCTTATATACAGACATGAGCACCTAAGTACAGACTAAAGATATTAACAGAATAACAGAATGGTAATAAGATTATACACTGACTAATAAACTATGTTGAATAAATTCGTGAAATGAGGTGTGTGTAAGTGTCTTTGTGTGTGGGTGTGGATGTGTTATGTGTGTCTGTGTGTAGTTGTGTCTATGTTTTTTATCATAAAAAACAAATAAATAAATAGATGAGGGATAATTTAATCTTTATACATAATACAACCTACCACATAAATAAGTTATTGTTGTAATTCATACCTACCCATACACAAACTTTTGCTGCAAAATTCATACATACTGCATCTGTTTCAACACTCTACCTTCATACAATCAATAATAAAGTCTTTTAAAAACACAAACAACACAAAACATAGTACACAAACAACAAAATGCATATCAATTCCTTAACCAAAACTTTAGAGGACGTTCTTTTGTATTTAAGTTCTCAAACTCTATTTTGTTTTTTCACCATTTTCAAGGCCCCACTTGCTGCCTTCGTACCTATAGGTCCCCCATTTTCCAGCAGGCACATATAATGTATTCCTCTGCTCCAAACTTGCAAAACACAACATTCCTTTCCCAACAAACCATTATGTGTGTTTGTGGATGTATGTGTGTATGTATGGTTGTGTAACGCATTCGAATTCGTTAATGCGGTGTGGGGGACAATTTGGATCGGTGTAGTAAGTAGATTTGGAGTCTCAAGAATAAGATAATATTTAAATAGGGGTGGTGGATGTTTCAGAAGTGTTTGCTCTTATTCAATTAAAGACTTGGTCGCAGGTCGTCTCCAAGGTACCATTAGTTTGTTTTTCTTATTAACTGGTGTCTTGACCCTCTAGTTTGCATGAATATGATTTAGTGTTGTTTTTGTGTGTTGGATCCTAGATGTTTGACTAGATGTTGGCTTAGATCTTTGTTTTGTGCTCAGGGGATGAGTATAGTTTTGTATAAAGGTTGGACCACCCCTGAAGTGGTTCCTATTTATTTAATCTTTATTGTTGATAAAAAAAAATTAATGTATGTGTGTGCGTGCGTTCATGTGTGTGCATGTGTGTGGGTGTATGTGTGTGAATGTATTTATGTGTGTGTGTCTCTATGTGTTTGTTGAATATGTGTGTGTGTGGGTTTGTATCTATGTGTTGTTGAATATGCGTGTGTGTGGGTGTGTATCTATGTGTGTGTGTATCTTTGTGTGTGTGTGTTTGTGTTTTTCCGTGTGTGAGTATGTGTGTGTGGGGGTGTGGGTGTGAGTGTGTATGTAGTTATGTGTGTGTGTGTTTATGTATCTGTTTGTATACTTGTTTGTGCGTGTGATTCTAAGTTGTGTGGCTATATGTGTGTGTATGAGTGTGCGCATGTCTACGTGTGTGTTGTGTGTACGTGTCTACATGTGTGTTGTGTGTACGTGTGTGTGTTTAAGTGAGTGTATTTGTGTGTGGGGGGGTATGCCCGTGTGAGTGCCCATGTGTGTACATGTGTGTACATGTGTGCGTGTGTGTGTGTGTGTGGGTTTGTGTTTTTGCGTATGTGTTTGTGTGTGCCTACGTGTGTGGGTGCGCGCTCGGATGCGTGAGTGTGTGTTATGTGTATGTATGTGCGTTTGTGTTTGAGTTGTGTGTGTGTGTGTGTTTTTTTTTATCAGCAAAAAATTAATTTAATTAAATAAAAATATGACACTTTAGGGGTGTCTCAACCCTTATATAAAACTCTCCATCCTTTCCACCAATTCCACTTCCTCTAATAAACTAACAATAACCATTACATCAGATAGTTACATTTGTCCCTGCAGTTTAGAACAACCCACAAAATAACATTCTAAACACTAACACAGGTCCACATTTGTTCCCCTTCCAATGGTTGTCCATTAGAGTAGGATATATGGATACAACTTCAGCATAATAAACTAATCAAGCCCCTACACGTTTCCATCTCATGTTCCACAACTAGGATTACTCCTTCAATGCCACAACTATGATTACTCCTTCAATGCCTTTACCGAAATACATTTGCAGCTTCTTAGCGAGTACCCCACCGAAGCCCCTGCACTCAAAAGCTTTTTGAGGCATTGCTACAGCAGCCTACACCGAAACACCACTTGCGTAATTGACCTTCAAATACTGTACTCCCACATGGCCTCCAATGTCCCTTCAGAACCTAAAGGGCCCATACTTACCTGTTGACACGCTCCAAAGCCGTAGCACCTACACAAAACCCATCACAAGGAACACAAACAGAGGTCAAGGCTTACCTTCAAAAACGCCAAAAATTAACTCACCCCCTACAATTGACAACGAAACCCTTTTTGGTTAAAGACCAACGTTAGTAGTACCCAAACCAAGAACAAGAGGTAACATAGTATAATAAGCTTACCTACCAACCTGCGAAAATTCCCTCACCAGCTCCGTCTGATATCGTCCTAGCTACGTAAATGACTTCAAACAAGCCTTTGGGTCCATGCACAAAAAGAACAATAGATACTACAGGATATATGCTACAACCATCACCTACTTATACATACACCATACTATTCTACACCTAACAACCAAAATTCACACAAAAAACAACCTTATTAGATTTTTTTCCCATCCCTTCACATCTACCCATCTAGGATCAACTTTTTATACATATATATGGGTTCAAGATCCAGTCTGAAAACGAGAAATTAAAGGAAGTATAACCACACTTTGAGTTGTGCCATATGTAAAATCTCCTCCACATCCACTTTACCTTGCTTAAAAACAACCCTATTCCTCTAGTTCTAGATGCTCCAAACTATAGTCACCCAAACTCCTTTCCACACATAAATTCTTTTAGAACTAACATGTAGCCACGAAAAACTCTCAAAGTGGCTTTTTAGGCCCTTATACTTATTATTATTAATAATATGAATATAATTTATATTATTATTATTATTATTTTTTATTAATATAATTTATATTATTATTATTAATATAATTTATATTATTATTAATATAATTTATATTATTATTATTAATATAATTTATATTATTTTATTATTATTAATATAATTATTATTAATAATAATAAGTATAATAAAAATTATGAAAAAAATAGTTGTCTTGTCTACTTGTTGATGTTATACTGCATACGATATCTATTCCTCTCCAGACATTGCCAACACCAATTCTATTAAACACTGTCGCTTCAGGTAAGAGTAACCACCATAATTGCACTGCATTAACAAGTTTCCAGTTTCCAATCAGTATAAAACTTCTTAGTTTCCAGTCAATAGAGATCGAGCAGAGCAGTGATGCCTACGAATTGCCCTTCGTTGTTGTGGCCGCAGCCGATGGCAACGTCGGAGACTGTCGACACGTCGAGAGTGACGGTCTCCGTGACGAACTCACTGACGGTGTAGGATCTTTCGCCATAGGAGACTTCGTAGAGGCAAAATCTAAACGAGTTTGTAGGGCTTTGACTTGACCTGAGTCGCACGCGACTCGCGATCGGGTTAGGATTTATAGTCGCTGTAAGACTATTTTTTGGATTTTTATTATCATGGGCCATTTTTTCTATTTTTATTTAAATGGAGTCACTTTAAAAAAAATTATAAATTTGGACAAGTCGTGTCAACTTGACACGATTTCATATGTAGAAGTCGTATTAACTTGACACGATATTGTCCACATTATATATATATATATTTTAATTTTTTTTTAAATTTTCTTATTTATATATTGAGTAGTAAGTTATGTGATGTTTAAAATTAATTTGATACATAATTTTCTAAGAGTGTTAGTTTTAAGCAATAAAAAATAAATAATTGTGTATGAATCATGTTTGACGATAATGTAATATATTAATTTAGTTATTAAATTAATAAAAAATATGAAAAAATTGTTATTGTATTTGAAAATAAATAGAAATGAGAATTAATTATTTGGAAAATAAATAGAGAATTGTGGGGAGTTTCAAGCATTATGTCTGCCTTATTCACATGTAATTGTTATTTGCTCATTTTGTCATTTACAGTTAACGATATTTATCGCTCCAGTTTACGGTCTCAACAATAGTTCTAAGCTTATGAGGTCTAATTTAATCCATGAAATAGATGATTCAATTATAAATAAACAAAAAAAATGTTCATATTGCAGAATCCAAGGTCACAATAGAAACAATTCTCCGCACAAACAAACTTGATAATAAAATTCAATTTCAAGTTTAATTATTAATTTCCTCATTTTCTTTACCTAAGTATTTATTCCTTCATAAAAAAATTATTTATTAAATTAATTTCAAATATTACATAAGTTATAATTTTAATTATAATATATATATATATTTATTTAAAAACAAAAAAAAATTAAAAAATATGACGTGGACAAAGTCGTGACAAGTTGACACGACTTCAGGTTGACGTGGCAGAAGTTGTGCCAAGTTGACACGACTTTAACTTGACACGACTTCGGGTTGACGTGACAGAAGTTGTGTCAACTTGGCACAACTTCTACATTTGAAGTCGTGCCAAGTTGACACGACTTACCTCATATTTGTAATTTTTTTGACAACAACCCCATTTTTTGGTATAAAAAAAAAATCCATAATGATAAAAAAAACGCGTTTCTAAATGGAGGCTCGGGAATGTAGTTGAATAAGCAATGACGATAGAAGAGAAGGTTCTCTTATAATGAGTGAGTGTGAATTGCTGACAAACCCAGAGAACTCCTAATATAAAACATTTATACTACCCTCAAGGATCTTCATACACCACCCAAAGAACCTTGGAGGCTTCATGGCAGAGAGATAAACCTTTAAAATTTGCTATAAATAAGGATGAAGCTAAAACATAATCCTTCCATCCAATTCCCAGTATAGTATTCCTCTCATCCTGATATTACATGGAATAGCTAAAAGGGTGCTCTTAGCATGTTGGTACACCAAAAAGACATCAGATTTCTCCCTTTCCCCATCTGTTTATGTGAGAAACTGAAGAACTGATTTTTTTTTATTAGTAAGGAAAAAGTAAATAATCACCAACTCAACCTACCACTAATCACTTGTTTTTATCGAAAAAACAAGGAGAAATTTTTTTAACCCAAGACCATAGATTGAGTTAAAGAAAATTTAGGTGATTGATAACCGCTAACTTGACAGCAAAGTTGGTACTGCTAAACGTCAAACTTAGATAAAAAAGGAGCAATGCACCCACATAAGCATCCTCTCTGTGAACATAACCTCTTTCCTTCCCCTTGTCTAAGCTGATAACAGAGGCAACAGATGCTTCAGACTCATCCACACAAAAGGGAAAAGCTGCAGACTTGGCTTCCTCTGTTGGCATGCACCACACTTTGAAGATAAATCCAAAGAAGAAAGATATAGATTCTTCTGTAGCTGCTGATTTCAAGCTCATAGGCTATCATCCTCACCAGAACATTCATATGGAGATGTCTGTCTAAAGTGTGCGGCTTCTCATTTTTAGGCTGTTTCTGCTTTTTAATTTGAGGCTAGTAAACGCTTTTGGTTTCGATATAAAAATCTATTAAATTCTGTTACCATTACTATTTTTGTAAAAGGATTTTAAAATAGAATGTGGTTTGGTGCTTTCTTTGGCCTATGATTAGTAGTAGAACCATGGTAGCATCATGCTCAAAGGACAGGTTCAAAACTGTTTAGCTTTTATAACTAATTTTTATGAATCTGAATTGACTTCAAATATTAATACATTTTTTATCACCCTTTATATCTTTGGAACCTAAATTTTTATTATTCGTGTGAAAAAGATAACTTATTTGGCTTTGGAACCTAAATAGCTTGGCTTTGAGGATAAAAGAAAGTTCTACATCATTCCAAACAAAATAATTTCAGCCCAATCTATTATGTAGTGTTTTCTAATTTTTTCAGATTTTTTCAGATCTTTCTAGAAAAAGAATGAGATGTAACATGAGTTGTATTTTTCTGTTATTTTTTTTTTTTTTCTTTACATGAACAATGTGTATATATTCTGAAATATAACAAACTTTTCCATCTTTTGCACTGTGCATCTCTGTCTTTGACTTGTTTTCTCACAGAGGAATTGGAAATTTTGTTTTGTGATGTGTAAATTTTATTTGGAAGAGGACATGTGAATATTTGGGGAGACAGAAACCAAGGCACTTAAAATGCAGAAAAAACAACATTTTCAGAGAGAATATGAACTCTAAAATAGTGAAGATTAAACACAGATAGTTCACGTCTTGTTACTCTTTCTTCTTTCTCTTCTCCTCTAACTCAAGAAGGTCTTCCAATACCTTGTCATCCAAATACTCAAACTCAATCACTTCCCCTTGTGCAGTAGAAGAACTTCCAATGACACTAGTAGTAGAAGAAGAAGACGATGATGAGAAGAAAGGGAAATGAGAATGGTACTCCTGAGGGAAATTAAGGATTGCAAGAGCACCCCTTAATTCTATGGCTGCTCGATCATAAGCTCTTGCTGCTGCTTCTGCAGTGTCAAATGTCCCCAACCATTGTCTTCCCGTAGGTTTTGTTGGGTCTCTGATCTCTGCTCCAAACTTACCCCATGGCCTCCTTCTCACACCACGGTACCTTCCTTCTTCCCCTTTCTCCTTGTTAACTTTACCTGACTCCTCCATGTTGTAACCTCTTGTTCTTCGGTTATTCCCAGGTAACAGAAACAATCTTATTCGAGATTGGATATTGGCTATGAATTTCTCTTTAAATAGAAACTCCGACGTTGATTCAGCATGTTGTGAGAGACAAGAGTTTTGTATGTGTTGGATCAGTTATGCCTATGCTTTATACATTCACGTATAGCGTCGTCAATACTATTCTGTCACGTTCTTAGAATCTTTCGCGGTCATGATGTGTAAAAATTCGATTCATCTACTTATCCTCAAGGGAACAAAAACAATATTTTCGAAACCAATTTTTTTTTTACAACTTGTTTCAACAATAAAATAAAATAAATGGATATATATATATATATATATTATTATTATTATATAACACAAAATTAATTTTCATTCAGGATTGAAATTTCAAACAATATATTTGTAGTAAGTAAATGATAAAATTCCACTTCTTCAATCTAATAGAAATGGATTTTCAATATTTGTAGTGTCAACAAAATTTTTCTCGATAAAAATAGTTAGAAATAATCACACTTCTTCAATCTAATAGAAATGGATTTTCAATATTTGTAGTGTCAACAAAACTTTTCTCGATAAAAATAGTTAGAAATAATCATAGTAAACATAATCAAAACTAATAAATTTTGAAAAAAAAAATTAACAATTATTTAGAAAAAAAAATTTACATACAGACTTATTTTTATACTATAAGTATTTGGATGGTTTAAATTTAAATCAAGATCAAAAATCAATTTTGTGTTATATAATACAAAAATAAAAAATATATTTAACTCTAAAATAAAATATAAATTACACTTAATAAAAAAAAAGAATAAAAATAATTGTGATGGTATAAAATTACAAAATATTTTTGACAAGTTGACCCAAAAAAAAGACTATTTGAAGAGGGTAAATATCTTTATGTTATATGTTGAGTGCAATTTTTGTATTAGGTTTATGTGGGGGTGGAAATAGCGCGTCTTGGATTGGTTTTTAAATTAATTAACTGCGGTGACCTAATTCAAATTTGCTAAGAACAACGAACAATCATGTTAATAACATGGTTTGACCTTGGGTGTTTACTGAATTGACCTATATATTAATAAGATTCTTTTCATTCTTGAACCTTTTGAGTAGAAGATTATTTTCATCATACAGTAATCTTTTTTGGTTAGATAAAACGCCTTTAATTTTTCCTTTTCGGTAAATGAATCAATGGGGGAAAAACGCAGTTTCTGTTTTTTTCGCCAGCAAAATATAAATAAAATAAATTGAACATTTTAATTACTTCTATATAAAGTTATTGATTTTGGATTTATGACATCGAGTGTGAACATTGGGATAGGAAATCTCAAGTGATAAGGTAACTCTACTTATGCATGTCCGAACAGTGAATTTTTTTTTATTAATAAAAAATAAAATTAATTAAAAATGTTTCAACCTTTATAAAAAAAAATCTTTAAAATCTGTAAAAATGATTCGAAGCAAGTAACTTGGTCACAGTACCACAGCTAAACAAAACAGTGAATTTAGGAAATCTAAATTTTGGTAGCAGACTTTTTGTTTTACTCTGCTTCGAAGGGGTTCTGCTTCTTCACCTTGCAGTCACGTTTTCTCTCATTGCCATTTTTTTTGTTTGTATTATTGCTTCCATCCCTGCTGTCGTATGTGGAATTCATCAATGAACAAAAGCACTAACGCAAGTTATGGGATGGTGCTCTTTGTTCTCACATATGTCTTACAATTGGAATTTACGAATAAAGTTGTGTTTAAGAACGTTATTTGTCATGCAGATAAAATTTTAGCATAACAAAAGGGAAATGGTGGATATGAAAGGGAAATGGTGGATATGGATCACTAATCTGAATAAAAAATCTGATTTTACTTATCCTTTGTGGTGTTTGAGTCCTTTACCATGTTTATACATGTCTTGATTCTTCTAGTTTCATTGTCTACAAATAAGATTTGTTATAATGTATGGAATGTGATTAGAAATTTATTCTCACATTCGATAGTGGAATGTAGTCGACTAGTCATCAACATATTTAAGAAAATTTAAAATTAAGAAACAAGGTTTTGAATAAAACTTCCGAAAACTTTTTTTCAAGATGATGTCATCTCATAGTTTTGAACTTCACTTCTTAATAATTTTCACAAAGCATTAGATGATGACCAAGAGTACACTACAATAAAAACCAATTTTTAGAGACTAAAATAATTAGTTGCAATAGTAACTAAAGTAAATATCATTTTAGAAACTAAAAAAAATGGTTTATAAATTAGTTTTTATTATTGTGAAATAGTTTCTAAATTGATATCTAATTAACTACCAAGGTTTTAACTACCAATTATTTCGATTCTAATTTTGGTAGCAAAAACCTTAGTTGCTAATTAGATACCAATTTAGAAACTATTTAACAATAATATAAACTAATTTAGAAACCAAAAAAATATTTAGTCCCTAAAATGGTCTCTAATTTAGTCACTATAACAACTAATTATTTATTGTCTCTAAAATTAGTTTCTATTTCATGATTTTCTTGTAGTGGTAGTTAACTCATGCAACGAAGAACAATGAACAAAAATAAAGTTTTCTTATACATTTTCATTCCAAAATTGAATTATACTTAATTTTTGTTTTGCAAGCAAGTTCCAATGATTGCACTGATTACAAGTATTACATTGAAGAGTTTCACTAATTACAATTGATTACAAGTATTATGATTAATTGTGAATTACAAAAGTGAAGAGATACTAAATAGAATAGAGAGATACCTTAATCACATGTACACTTAGTATTATCATTGTACATGTTTTTTATCGACAATGAATAAATTAAATAACTTTGAGTTTTTAAAAGACCTTCCAATTCGTATACAAAAACAACTTACATTAATGTTCACATAGAGATAGATACAAAAAGACAACCAAGAAAACATTCAACAAAGGACATAGTTTTAAGACTGAGACTACTACCATAATAAAAGATACACCTATTGATCATTTCAATTCCACAATTTACCAGATTAGTTGGTGTAATACCGATGACAACACAAAGTTTGCATCACCAAGAGCTACTCCAAACTAAATGCAGCCACCCAGCATGCCGAAGGTAAATAACCAAGAACAGTTGCTGATTGTCGTTGATGCTGATTGTCGTTGATGTTGATGTTGGTTCTGCTGAAAGGTAGAAACCTTAACTACTTTCTTTGCTAAGGATCTCTTTACATGCCCAAGTTGTGGCATCCAAAACACCACTCCTAGAAGTTCCTTCTACTGCATGATTTCTTCTTCACATTCTATATTTATTTTTTTTATCGGCTAAGAATAAATGAATTATTTGGAATATTTAAGGGGTAATCCAACCCTATACACACAAAATACAATGCAAGAAACATTATCATCTCTAAAAAAAAATCAAGCACCTGCCTCCTACAAGGATAACATGGCTACCAAAAGTAATGTTATACCCATAATAACAACATAGAAGATAAAAGTATATCTCCCTAACACTACAAAAAAATGTGTAAAAAGTGGCGGTTTTAATATGGCGGTTATTAATAACCGCCACAAATTTCAGTATAATACGTCATTTCATTAACCGCCACAATTATCTTTCAAATTATGTCATTT
>Ga0123342_1008832_pt1 | contig 12429 bp, 13 predicted proteins | sample Turbeawhitnodule_FD_89960 | JGI IMG/M metagenome (GOLD analysis project Ga0123342, IMG submission 89960) | Root nodule microbial communities of legume samples collected from Mexico - Turtle bean Mexico white nodule | ecosystem: Host-associated > Plants > Roots > Nodule | place: Mexico: Nepantla... | reverse complement strand
GTATTCTTCTTCCTTTAGTTGAACTTGTCTTTCTGGAATAATCGTCCAATGCTTTATGACTTCATACCATTCCTTGTGGAAGAATGTCATTGGTTGAATGTTGATTGGTTAGAGCAGGGTCAATACCTAGTGCTTGATCACTAATTAGTCTCCTTAATCTTGTTTAGGCGTAATAGTTTTGGTCATGTTGGTCGGTTTAGACTGAGTGCCGAGTCAGGGTCTCTGTCATACGGACCATACCAGTACAAAATATATTCACAAGAATATAATTCAGATTAAGTCTATTTATGCTTATGATTAATCTATAAAGATTTGATAATGTATTTATGAATTAATATCTTAGAATAGAAAGACCTGATAATTGAAAAATAATATAAGATATTGTTAAAAACAATATCCATGCTTCGATATATAGAATATATTGATTGAAGAGAATCACAAAAAGGCTTTCAAATGTGTTTTAGGAACAAACAGACACACAAAAGAACAAATGCAAAAGGAAGTTGTTGCAGAGCGAGATTTGAACTAAGAAATTAAAGCTTCACAAAGCTATTGCAATCAACAAAGAAGAAAGAATATAAAAAGAAATATATTCAAGAGAATTATCAAGTGAGAAAGACGTATATCAAAACTCTCCACTTACAACGTCTAACGGGAAAGTGACGAAATGTGATTCAAGCTCATTTCATATATATATATATATATATATATATATATATATATATATATATAAACAATCAAGTGAATCCTAAGAAAGGAAATATTTCAAAGAGTTTTAGTGAAATATGTGATAAAGAAGCGAAATTTACTTCAAATAAAACATTTCCTAACTCAACCTCTAATATATTAAAGGAGACACAATGTGACATAGATGATTGAAGAATTAAGTCACAAAATATTAAAGGATTATCATTCACACTAGAGATATGAAAGGAAACAATTCAAATTGTTTCATACACTCAAAGACGTGCATAACCAAATCAAATCAAAAGTTGTCATATTCAATGTTTGACAAGAAGAAAATGATGAACAATACATAATGATGAAGGATGTGATATCAAATACTCAAGATTATATTATTGAAGTATCAACGTTTGCATTTGGGATTAAAGAAGAAAGAAATCAAATCCATTGAAAGTCCAAGACGCAAAAGAATCAATCAGATTAAAGCATTTCCATATCCAGTATCTAACGATCAAGAAGAATCAAAACTTCAATAATCACAAACCGAATACTATATAAAGACCTTGAAGGTGAAGAAGACAACACAGTTACACAAGACAAGATACAAAGCTTACATAGCATATTCATATTCTTAATGTGTATAGTCTTTATGTGAGTGTATTCCTATCTATTGTTTAGATCATTCATATCTTGGGGAGTGAGTCGAATATTATATACCCTTTATGGAGTGAAAATAACCATATGCACATCCATTGTTGTTACCTGATTGAGAGTGTTTTCTCTAGAGATGGCAATGCAGGCTGATTCTACTAATTCGCCCTGCATATGATTATGCCAATACCAAATGGAAATGAATGTAAGACAAGTATAAAAATAAGTCTCCAATCGTCCATACTAAATCTAGTCCTTCTAAATAAGAAAAGTTAGTTTGAATTGAATTAGATTATCTAATCATAAATAAAACCTAACCTAATTGGACCCTTAAATAACCACCCTACCTACTAAACAATAGTATTAGACTTTTAGCTTGATGTATTTGAACTTAGGAATACTGCATTTTAAAATAACATTGGTGATTTTTTTTTTAAATATTAAACGAGTAATTGAAGGTATAAAATAAAAAGTAAAATAAGATTGATTATAACTAAAAGAGTGTTTCACTAGTAACTAGACTAAAAACACTAATAAATGACTAAAGAATGAGATATATAATAATAAATTAATAATGATAATAAAAAATTAGAAGGAGAAGAAACGTAGGCAAATGGAGGTGAAACCTTTTTTCTTTTACGTTTACCCGAGTAACGGTCGTCCCCTTGGTGGCAAGAGAGAGAGAGAGAGACAAAGAAAGAAATCAACGCTTCCTCAATCTTTAGTCCGAGATTGATCTGATCGGATTCAATGTCGGAGATGGCTCAAACGGATCCCGAAGGCGTGGACGGTGTGCGAATGACGTGGAACCTGTGGCCGCGCACCAAGGTGGAGGCGAGCAAGTGCGTCATCCCCCTCGCCGCAACCATCGCCCTCCTCCGCCCCCACCCTGGCATTCCCCCCACGCTTCCCTACGCGCCTCTCCGCTGCAAGACCTGCTCCTCCATCCTCAACCCCTTCTCGCGCGTCGACTTCGCCGCCAAGATCTGGATCTGCCCCTTCTGCTACAACCGCAATCACTTTCCCCCTCACTACGCCCAAATCTCCGAAACGAACCTCCCTGCCGAACTCTATCCCCAATACACCACCCTCCAATACCAACTTAACAGCAACATTAACCCTGACCTCTCCCACACCCCTGTCTTCCTCTTCCTCCTCGACACCTGCGTCATTGCCGAAGAGCTCGACCTTCTCAAATCCGCGCTCCGCCAGGCCCTGGGGCTTCTTCCCGACAACGCGCTCGTTGGCTTTGTGTCATTTGGCACGCAGGTCCAGGTGCATGAGCTGGGCTTCTCCGACATTTCCAAGGTTTACGTGTTCCGTGGGAGCAAGGACATTCCCAAAGATCAGATTTTGGAACAGTTGGGTCTCGCCGTCACCAGGAGGGCCTATCCCAAAGGGGGGATGATGACGCAGGCTCAGCCACCTTCTGCTGCTGTCACCAGGTTCTTGCTGCCTGCTTCTGATTGTGAATACACTATCAATTCGGTGCGTTTCATGAGAATGCTTGCAAATTGCAATGTGTCAATGTAGTAATGACAAAAATAGTAACTAACGACTCTCAGTGTTCATTGTTGTTGACTAATGGGTTATTCTTCAGGTGTTGGATGAATTGCAAACTGACCAGTGGCCGGTTTCGCTGGGGAAGCGTCCTGCACGGTGTACCGGCGTGGCGTTGAGCGTCGCAACGGGGCTGCTTGGTGCTTGTAATCCTGGGACTGGGGCTAGGATAATTGCTTTGGTTGGGGGTCCCTGCACTGAAGGACCTGGTTCGGTAAATGAATTTATGTTCTTCGCGATACTGCTTTGGTCTTTGGTCATTGGTGATGATAGATTTTGTTATAAATGGGGGTGAAGGGCTTGGTGTTTGGGCGAAAGATTAGGAGGGATTTTCATCAGAAACGCGTAGAGTATTTTTGATGCTGTAGATATTGATTTTATACTTTCTCTGCAGATTGTGTCCAAAGATCTTTCTGATCCTGTGCGTTCTCACAAAGATCTTGATAAGGATGCGGCACCATACTTCAAGAAAGCAGTCAAGTTTTATGAGGGTCTTGGGAAACAGCTGGTTAGCCAGGGTCACGTTTTAGATCTTTTTGCATCAGCCCTTGATCAGGTGTGTGCTAGCTTGCAAATTTTCTGATACATTTCGCTGCCTATTTTTCTTGTTGATATGTTGTTAGTCATGTCATGCTATTATCCTTATGATTGTCATTTTCTTTCACCTGCTTTCAAGCTATTAATATCTTAATTCTTACTTGGGAATTTTCTTGGGATATATAATGAAGTTCTTATTTAAGCTGTGGGGATCTTTAGAATACAGTTGATATTGTTATCAGACTATGTTGCAACTTTGACAATTAAGAACAGACTGTGGTGTGCTCATTCGCATCTTCTGTTTGATAGGTTGGAGTAGCAGAAATCAAAGTCGCAGTTGAAAAAACTGGTGGCCTTGTTGTCCTGTCCGAAAGTTTTGGTCATTCAGTCTTCAAGGACTCTTTCAAGCGTGTTTTCAAGGACGGGGAGCAATCTCTTGGTCTTTGTTTCAAGTGGGTCTTCTTTCAATATTTTGTTCTATACTTTAATTTTAAATTCAATTCACCCCAAGGAAGTTTTTATTTTGGCTTGTTTATATTCTCATTCATATTTATTTTGTATAACTTATTACTCCCCTGTCTCACCATTTTAGTATGATTCACAGTTGATGCCTGAATTTTTCTGTTGGTAGATGTTGAATTGCTATGCTTTTAGTTCTTAATTCTTTAGCATAAAATCTGTATATACTTGGTGTTTTAGTACCTACTGGTGAAGGGGTTGTTTATTGCAATGTTGTGAAAATCGCGAGTATACTCCCATACTTGTACTCTTAGACGAGTTTGGAGGAGAAAGCGAGGTGATTTGCATGGCGACTTATGAACCGCGTGGATTGGAGAGAGTACACGTGCCTCTCGTTGAATTGGAGGATTGTTGGGTCGTCTCGATTCCAAAGGGCCATATTTGGTTACAAAAAAAAATCCTACCTTATGCGGTACTTGGTTTTAAAGGCCCAATATGAGTGTTTGCTTTTCTGCTAGGGTTGGTAAGCAAATCATACCCCTTGATAATCAACCCAAAAAAAACCCACAAAAACAAATTGCCATCGGTCGCGCTCTCTGCCGGTCGCTCTCTTTGCCGTTCGTGCTCACCGCCATTGTTCCTCTATGTTTTTCTCTGTTCTATTTTTCTGATATGTTGGGCTCGTTATAGCTGAGATTTATAATGGCATCAAGTGGAAGGATTTATCCTGCATGGAATGAGAAAGTATTAATGTTTTATGAAGACGTATAAATTAAAACATCATCTAGATGTATAACACTTCCTGAAGATGTTAAAAAATTAATGTTGGATACAATTTTTGTGTTGTAGCAAAATTTGGATGAAGAAATCAATATCTAGAGAAGACTGGGACTGTGACCAATGTTGTTAAACTCGAGGATGTAAGAAGATTGGAAATGAGATAAAATATTGCAACTCGACTTGTAAGAGTTATTAGTATATGAAAAATAATAGTTAATACATAACACAACTAAAAACAAGTTCATAATTCATAAAATGTTCATGCATAAAACAACTAATAAATTTAGAAATGTTTAATAGAATTAAACTATACAAGAGAATCTTTCATATTAATGGCAGGATAATCGTCCTCTTCCACAAGATCTTCATTTTCATTAATGTTGTCTTTGCCATGACCTTCATCATTATCAACAATTGGAGGAACCTCCAAATCATCCATAGGTGCAAAAACACCACCTTTACTAGCATCTTCAACATCTCCAACTTCGACTAAGACGTCTTCATCTGAAGCAACTTGAATTTGCTTTATTATCCTCCACAGTCCATTCATCCTTAGAAGCAAGATCATCAATGTTATAGTCTTTTGTTTTCCTAACATCCTTCTTCTTCATCAATCTTGAATTAGCCATCACAAACACTACATCATTCATGGTGTTTTGTTGTAAATGGTCTCTTTTCTTGGTGTGGACCTAAATAATTATAAAGTTAATTATAACATCATATTAGTCTCTGAAAAAATAGTAATAAAATCAACTCATAAATTTAAATTCTTACCCTTTCAAAAGCACTCCAATTGCGCTCACAACTGGATGAACTGCAAGTCAAACTCAATACTCTAATTCCAGATGTTCATCACCATATGATTCCCACCATTGTGGCGGAGTTTTTGTTTTGAGTGCACGTTGAGTTATTTGACTACCAAAAAATTCATACTTGCTCTTGAAACACTCAATTTGGTCCTCAATCTTAGTGATCTCATTAATGTCTCCCACCAACCTTTTCAAACAATCATACATTCCACATTTCACCTCATAATCATCTCCAAAGTTTGGATGATAGTACAACATGGGATTAAGGTAATAGCGTGCAACACGCAATGACCTATGCAACTGGTTGTCCCATCTTTCATCAATGACTTCTCAAAGGGGAATGTGACTAATTAAGATAAAAATAAATTAGTTAATCTAAAAACAAAGTCTATATTTCTAAAAAAAGAAATTAGAAATCAAATATAAGTGAAAGGTAGTAGTTATTTACCTTTTACTAGCTCCATTGAAAATATTTTGTATCTTCTCTTTAGCAAGCTCCATTGTTTTTCATATAGTTTAATTGTATTAAACATTTATGAATTTATTAGTTGTTTTATGCATGAACATTTTATGAATTATGAGCCTATTTTTAATTGGTTATGTATTGAATATAATTTTTCATATACTAGTAACTCAACCTCATTTGAGTTACGATTTTTAATCCCCTTTCCAATCCTCTTGGAATTCACAACTTTGATTTATTGTTCTATTAGAAACTTATGACATTGTTCCAACATGTGTTGGTCCTAGTGGAACGTGTTGAAATCCCTTAATTATGTGGCTTAGTTTGGTATCTCTCTTACGAGCTGTAGTAAGGAGAGAACAATGACTTTTCTATACATGTCTTGTATATGGACTCGTGAAAGGGAAAAGGAGGGCGCGGACAAGTAAAGGAGTCAGCTTATTATATATTTTACTAAAACAGGGCCATCTATCGCTCCATGAATAAATATTGAGTCTTGTCTAATAATCCATGTATGGGGGATATGGGGTTTAAGTTGCACTTTTGGAAATGTTTTAATCAATTTGATGTAAAATTGGGTTTTGAAAGACTTCGGGTTTTCTAGTTTGAATGTCATTCAATTACCTAAATTTAAAGCTTCCTATCATATATTTTAAGAGTTTTTCAGTATGAATCAAGAATTGAAAAGAAAAAGATAAGAAAGACTTTTATTTAATAAATTGAAAATAAAACAAGAAATAGGAGATCAATCTCTTCTCCAAGGGTTTCCCCTTCACAAAGGATTTTTCCTTTCACAATGCTGAATTTACAATCACAAAAATCTCCCTTTTTCTCCTATCCTTCTCCCTCTTTTTATATCTAAATACCCCTCTAACTAACTAACTAACCCATTAATTTATAATGATCTTGACTAATTTCTCCTTCTCCTTATATATTAACATTTTGTGTATCCATATGTATGAGTATTGACTTGATCTTTCAGTTTTTATCATGTCTGATAAAAACTTTTTCTAATTGGTTATTTTACATTTTAATTTATTTTCCGTCCCCTCTTTTTCTCTGGCAAACATGCTCACTGCCTACTTTATTTATTTAACAGTGGAACACTTGAGATTAATTGCTCCAAGGAAATCAAAGTTCAGGGTATAATTGGACCTTGCACATCATTGGAAAAGGTTGGATTTAGATCATGTTTATGTTTCAAACCTCAATTTCCTGTTGTCTAGTGACTCTAAAGTTGGGATTTATGTGGGGTCATAAAAAATAAAACTGAACTAAAGCTATTGTACTTGGAGTTTTATGATTACAATCTATCACATACTGCAGAAAGGGCCTTCTGTTGCTGATAGTGTCATAGGAGAGGGAAACACAACAGCTTGGAAACTGTGTGGCCTTGACAAGAGTACATGCTTGACTGTGCTTTTTGATCTTTTGTCAAGTGACCGTTCAAATACTCCATCTGCTGCTAACCCACAATTGTACCTGCAATTCCTTACGAGGTTATGTTTGAGAACTTTCATGAATAGGAGCTCATTTTTACTATGTTGTGTCTTTTTTGCCTTCCTTGCTGATCTCTGAATATATTGGTTATGTTCTTATTGCAGTTACCAGAGTCCAAATGGTCAATCAGTGCTTCGGGTCACCACAGTAACTAGAAGATGGGTAGATGTTGCTGTTAACTCTGAGGTAGTTTCAGTTTTTGTTTATATATTTGTGGCTAAATGGAAAATTTTAACAAGCTAATTCATTTTTTAAGAGAATTTGAAGTGCTTTATAACAAAATATTTAGTTTTAGTCAAGAATATCAAAAGAAATTGAAATTCTAAATTATATAAGGGTAATTTGAATACTTAAAATTAGATAATTTCAAATTTCACCTGAAAAGTAAGAATATGAATTCTTCTTACTTTAAATTCACATCTCTTGTACTCTCTCCTCGGCTAATTTTGAGACACTGTTGGCTTGTTCGTGTTAAGGGTGTTGTGGGTTTTGTCAGTTTGATGTTATTTTGGACTGATGTCGGCAAAGTTTTCTTTTGGACTAAAGTTGATTGTGATTATTTTTCGACCAACATCATCAATGTTATTTTACCATCATTGTAGGCCAATGTTATTTTCCAATTGTGGTTATTCATGAGTTTGATGTAGTCAGGGTTGTCTTTTGGCCAACATTGACTTGTTATCTTTTGCTCAATGTTGGTTGCTTATTTCTGGATCAACAAGATTTTATCTACCAACGGTGACAGGACTAATTTTTGGCCGATGCCAACCAGAGTGTTTTTATCTTCGTTAATAGGGGTTGTTTTTACGGTTGACATTTTTGGAATGATTTTTTACAGTTGTAGGTGAGAAAAACCATTCCTCTACAACTGTTTGGTTATGGATTAAGGAGTAGATGATGTGACATGCATTCTAATTATGCTGGATTTAATACTGAAATTAATTTCATTCAAGATAAAGGACTTCAAGTTACCCATTGATCAACAGATAATAGATGTACGATTTCCAAGTTAAAAATACTCCTATCCGTGGGCTTTTGTAGGTATCGTTTAGCACAGAATTTTGTGCTTTATCCTAGTTTAGAGCCCACTACAAAAAAAGGAAGGATAATCCAAAAATTGATGACTAAAGTAGTATATTTGAAGAAGGTAGTAGTTTAGGGTTATGTTTTCGACATTGTTGGCATGTGGCTTTTTTTGTCTCCATTAATGCATTTTCATTGTTTAAGAAGGCCTTTACTCAAAGAGATCATATATTTTATCTTCAGGAATTGGTCCAAGGATTTGACCAAGAAACTGCTGCAGTAGTAATGGCCAGACTTGCGTCTTTGAAAATGGAGACAGAGGTATATCTCAAGTTTTTTGTTTATTCTCCACTATTTGGTAAATACATGTACCATTGCGGGATTTATTTGAAGTGGCTATAAATTTTTTCTTCGTCAAAATGGGTGATTATTGATGTCTTCGAAAGTGGCAGCTTTGATGAACTTTTCACTTGTTTAATCTGGTTGGACTAGGTACTTATAGAGTGGCAATGCATTCCATGTGCTCTGGTATTTCTTATATTTTTCAACTGTTGCAAATACGTGATCAATTTATGATAAGTTCTATTTTGTTGAAAGTGGAGTTTTGGGTGTCATAGGAATGTAAAATGTGAAGGATTTCTCTTTAATTTTATATTCATGTGACCACGAACTGATGGATTGTCAATTCATAGGTTTTTACGTCAACTACGATTTAGTTTTAATTTCTTTATTTGGTCTTGTTTGATAGTTTAGTAAAATGACTTTTATGATTTAACTATGGATTTTTCCTTTGTTCAGAGGCGGCTTATTTCAATTTGATATTTTTATGCTAATTAATAACATGCTGTAAATTACAGTTTTAGTTGTGGAAAATTTTGTTTCTACATGAGCTTTCAGACTTAGATAGTGTCATATGTTCAATCAGGAAGCATTTGATGCCACACGATGGTTGGACCGTTTACTCATACGCCTTTGCTCTAAATTTGGTGACTACCGCAAGGATGATCCGTCATCTTTTACATTAAATCCATCATTTTCCTTGTTCCCCCAATTTATGTTCAATCTGCGAAGATCACAGTTTGTACAGGTGCCATTTCTTGTAATTTTCTTTATGTATTACTATTGCTTTGCATACTTATTTTAAATTTGCGAAGTTTGGGTGTTTAAATTTATTGGCAGGTTTTTAATAACAGTCCAGATGAGACTGCATACTTCCGCATGTTGTTAAATAGGGAAAATATAAGTAATGCCGTCGTCATGATTCAGCCGTCTCTAATATCATATTCATTTAATTCGTTGCCTGCACCAGCATTGTTAGATGTGGCTTCCATTTCCGCGGACCGGATTTTGTTGCTTGATTCATATTTTAGTGTGGTTATCTTTCATGGAATGACAATAGCTCAATGGCGAAATATGGGTTACCATAACCAGCCAGAACACCAGGCATGTACACACTTCTCATAGATGTCCTGCTAAACAAGTTACTGTCACATTTGAATTCTACTCTCAAAATGATTGACAATTAAACATTTATGTATAGTCTTGTATTGGGCGCATTATAGCTTTCTGCCAGTTTATGATGGAAATTATTTTATTCGTAGCCTTTTTTTATGATTAAAGTCATGTGTTGTATTCGTCACTGGTTCATTTTCTGGGTTTGCTAATAGCTTTTATACATGGCAGGCTTTTGCACAACTATTACAAGCTCCCCAAGATGATGCCCAAGTCATAATTAGAGAACGTTTCCCTGTCCCTAGATTGGTAGTGTGTGATCAACATGGTTCCCAAGTAAGTACATGTATTATGTTGTTTCCTCTTCCTGAAATTCATTTAGTACTGAGTGTTGCTGATGTTTACCACTTTCTCAATATGTTAGGAGAAACTTGTTTCATTAATTCATTGATGTTGAACAGGCTAGATTTCTATTAGCAAAGCTGAATCCGTCAGCAACATACAATAATGCACATGAAATGGCTGCTGGTTCAGACGTAATCTTCACTGACGACGTGAGCCTTCAAGTTTTCTTTGACCATCTGCAGAAGCTGGCTGTCCAATCCTGATAATAGTAGTAACTCACAGATATTAACTTCGGACTTGGTTCGGACAGTGTGCCAATGATGTGTCCTACGTTTTGCTGTTCCATTCGGTTATTTTCTATGTTCTTATTGGAGAGCAGGTCGTGGCCAATATCAATTGAGGAATAAAGAAAGTTGTGAAGTTTTATTCTTTAGGGCTACGGTCGGATTTTTTCATGGAGAAATAAAGGCCTCGAAGGTGTTTTGATTTTTGGTGTTGAGGAAACGAAGGATAATGAAATGTAAGTTGAGAGGTACTTGCGTGAATGCAGCAAAGCAAATGAGGGAGAGAGATAGTTTTTTATAGCATTTTTTTTTCTATTTTGTTTTATCAATTGATATAGGTAGTTGGTTTACTTGTCTCTAGGTTGCATAGTAATTAAAGTCATCTTATAATGTTGGAGTTTAATACAATTATAATCCTTCCAATTCTGTATATTAAGTTAGGATTGCATGACGCATCCTGGTGAAGTGAATCCTTCTTTTATGTTGTTTCCTTTTTTTTATTTTTTATTTCCATAGTCTCGAGCTGACCTCGAAATGTGATACTAATTTGTTGTGCACTAATTATTAAGTTGTTTTTGTGTAAATCCATTCAATAACAAGAAAATGTATACAAGCAAAAGAACCTTACTAGAAAGTCAAGATTATGGATATTTTGGGAACATAAGTTGGTTTTTACCCATAAAATGGATTTGGAATTTAGGATTTTCCAAGCTAAGTTTGTCCATAAAAGTCAAACAAACATTATCTTAGAATGATTCAAGAATTAGATATAATCAATTGAATGATCGAAATACAAGAACAGTGAATTCCAAAACGGTAAGAAATTCATTTTTGAACAATTTATAGCATCAAGAAAGTGAATCATGAAATGAAAAACTAGATATTGAAGTAGAAAAAAGATGACAAATATCAAAAGAAACTTATGGATCAAACCTTATAAACAAAAGTTGGTATGAAATTCATTTTCTTGGTTCCAAGACCATATTCCATCAATATGCTTGTAAAATAGCTAAAGAAATCAAAACATGGTAAGATTAGAAGATAATGAAGATGTGATAGAATGCATATAAGAATATAGAAAAAAAAAGGCATATAAATATGAATTAATGTAAGAGTTGAATCTTGCCCTATCATTAAATGCTTTCATGATGAACTTACGATCAATGATTTCACATATAATTTGAGTGTGAAATAAAAACTAACACAAATATATAAGGCAAATTCTCCCTGCACCCGCACCCGATGATTTTTAACTAGCACCCAATCACATGTATGAAAAGATCAAATTATCCTTAATGAATTTAAAAAATACATAAAATGTGATTTGCACCCAATGTCATGCACCCATCGCAGGCAAAGGGAACCATCATCGAAGAAGTCAAGGTACCCTTCATCATCATAGTTTTTTATCCGCTGTAGAATAGTGGCTTCTGGATATTTTTATCCGCAGATCATTAATGCCTTCCGGATATTTTTATCCGCACTTCAAAAATGGGTTTCGGATATTTTTGTCCGTAAGATACATTTGACTTGTGGATATTTTTATCCGAAATGTTGTTGTTGTTCTGCGGATATTAAATCCGTATTAGTGTTAGGTACTTAGGGCACTTTGTTGAACCAAGTGGTGTTCAAGTTTTGAAGAATCCAAATCTTTTGAAGGATGTTGAAGCCTTTGCTATGCTTGATGTTGCTGTGCTGGTTTAGCTTTGTTCTGGGGTAGTTTATATGTTGTAATCCACCCTTTGATTAAATCTAAAGTATTAGCATTCTCAATCTTTGTGAAAGTAAAATGTTTTCAAACTAAGTTAAAACAACCGATTGTTTTGTTGAAACAACCGATTGTTTATACTTAGGTGTTTTGAGAAAAAGATTGAAAACTGTT
>Ga0123342_1008831_pt1 | contig 12429 bp, 10 predicted proteins | sample Turbeawhitnodule_FD_89960 | JGI IMG/M metagenome (GOLD analysis project Ga0123342, IMG submission 89960) | Root nodule microbial communities of legume samples collected from Mexico - Turtle bean Mexico white nodule | ecosystem: Host-associated > Plants > Roots > Nodule | place: Mexico: Nepantla... | reverse complement strand
TAAAATAGTTTTTTAAATTCATGTCTAACCATTAGCTACCAAAATTTTAGCTACTTACTATTTTATATTTTAAATTAGTCTTTTAGAGACTAATTTAGAATCTAAAATATTAGTAACTAAAATCTTGATAGATAGTTTAGATGTCAATTTAGAAACCATTTTATAAATTTTTATTAATAATAAAAATCATTTTAAATACCAATAATTTTTTTAGTTTCTACCATAGTATCCAATTTATTTAGTATAGTGACTAATATCTCTAAATTTGGTTAGTATTTAATGATTTTCTCGTACTGATATATAAATTATGAAATCATTATCATGAAATCATTTCATAATGCGAATATGTACATATAATTTTGTTTTAAAGGTTTAAGCATCCTTATTTATCTTTTTATTCCAAATTTTGAAATTATCTCTTTTACCTTTAAATGTGTTATCGTTTCAAATAAGAAGGTACTTTTAATAGTTCTATATAGGTGTTAAGACCTATACAATATAAAATAGTCTTTTAACACAATGCTATAATCTTGTACCAGCATAATATACTCTAAAACAATCTAATTATAAATTACTAAAAGATAAATGAGTCATAAGCAAACACAATACCATTTGTAGATATAAAAATAAATATTCATGCTAAAAATGCTTTACTAAGACTAACTTAATTTAAAAGCAGTGCCCAAAGCATAACATTTTATAACTAATGATCATTGTGTCAGAAGTAATAATTTGTTTCTAAGGACGGATATTGAATCACAAGTAACAGTTGAATTATTAAGTATAAGATTCACTAAATAGAAAAATATAATAATAAAGTTTGTTGGCAGTTTGTTGTTTATGATTGCAAGAATTGTAAAGAAAACAAGTTAAAAAGTTTGTTGGTTCAATTGGAAAAATTGATATTGGAGTTCATTCTTCTTACTCTTTTGTATCTTGAAAAACATAGTAATATTCTATCTTTTTATTGATATTGATGTCTATATAAAATTCATTTATATCGATTTCTCGTATATAAAATTATTAAAGAGTCTCATAAATATCATATCGATTCTCTGTATATATAAAAAAAAAATTATTGTTGATCCTATGTTTAAGAGGGGTGATTTGGAGAGATTAATAATTTCTGTTAAGCAAAACTAAGTACCAGTTTCAAAACATTCACTTAAAAGCAATTTGGTTAGATTATTCTTCAACAATAGTAGATCTTGATATCAAACTCTCTTTTTTATCAGCAATTAATAATATATATACACACAAAAACACTAAGTCACTCAAATTTAACATATTGAAACTTTAAAGAATAAATGAAATTTTTACCAGTAAAAAAAATTAACAAATTATCTTTCTAGCTTCTTTTTTTTTTATCAGCAATGAATAAAATAATTAATAAAACACTTTAAGGGTGTCCCAACCCTTATATAAAAACATCTACAAAGATACCAGAGATTATCTTTCTAGTTAATAGATTAAAATTTTGATAACAAAAATTAACAAGCGAAAAAACAATTAATTAGGCCATTTGATAGAAGAGAACAATTAGCAACGATATAGTAACACTAAAACTAGTTAAATCGTCTAATACATCTTTATTGTAATTATCTTAATGATTTTTTTTCTTTAACATCTTTTTATTATTTCTTTACCTTATGTTTCTATATACAGACATTGTTGTGAACATAGATGTTATCCTACATTAAACTCTATGTATAAGTTTTACTAATTTATTATATGTATATACACATAAAATTTGAATTTAAATTGTTTTTCAGAATTGAATTTGGTACCTTTCTTTCTTTGTTTCTTTATATCTTTCTTTGACTCTTTATATCATTCTTTGGTTCTTTATATTATTCTTTACTAAAAAATATTACTTTTTAATGAATAAAAATAATTTATTTATTTAATAAAATAAATAATTAAATCGTTTATTATTTGAAAACAATTAAATAATTTTATTTTAATTTTCAAAGACGAAAAAGGAGAACAACATGGAGTCGCGGTTACTTATGATGTACGCTTAGTCTATTCTTTTATATAGAATCATTTGTCTATACCATACCATATTGTACCTTTCTTTGATTCTTTATATAATTCATTAACTTTAAAATCTTACTTTTAATAAATACAAAATTTCTTTAATTATTTAATAAATAAATAATTTTATATTTTAAAATAATTAAATGGTATTAGTTTGATGTAGGAAGGATCCTTCATTTATAGATAATAACTATTGAAAGTAATAAGAAAATTATAATTTTTTAATTTTATTGTATGAAATTATTTTATTGTGCAGGTAGTTTTTTATTGGAAAGAATTATTAGAATTAAAAAAAAAAAGTAGTTATTTAAAGGACAAAATTATAAAAAATTGGGTTTTTTTTTTCAACTTCAAATTATCTAAATTTTTTAAAATTCAAATTTTCAGTTTAAAAAATAAATAAATGTTAAATTTGTTATACTTTAATATTATAAAGGATAAAATTTAAAAAAAATATGTAACAAAAGAATCCTTTATATATTGTTATATATAATAATTATTCAAGTAAATATATGTTATTAAATTATAAAAAATATTAGTATTAAAAGTAGTTATAATAATAAATATTTTCTTAATTTTATTTTATGAAATTTTTTATTGTGTATGTGGATTTTTTTCGGAAGAATTATTTGAATTAGAAAAAGTAGTTATTTAAAATGTAAAATTGTAGAAAAATGGGTTCTTTGTTTTATTTAATTCAAATTGTCTATTTTTTTGTAAAAATACAAATTTACAGTTTAAAACAAATAACCGTTAAATTTTTATATTTTGATATTATATAGAATAAAATTGAAAAACGAGATGTGTAAAAAATAATTCTCTTATTATATTGTTAAATATATACATAAAATTTGAACTGAAATTCTTTTTCTTGAATTTGGTACCTTTGTTTCATTTTTTATATCATTCTTTAAATGAAAATTTTTCCTCTTTAATAAATTGTACCGTCCCAGGGCGTTGACCAAAATCAAAGTCAAAGTCAACGTATGGTGGGGCCCCTTAAGGGACTCAAGGAAGAAAGTCAACAAATTGACCGCTTAAGGCGTCGCCAAGGTGGGGTGTCGCCAAGGTAAGGCGTCGCCAAGATGAGGCGTCGCCTGGGGTAGGCGTCGCCTAGGTTAAGGCATCGACGGTGCCGTCCCCCGATACCCATTGGTAGGAAAAGACCGTGGAAGGGGCGACACCGCGAAAGACCTTAGCACCTCAGAGCAGTAACAAAGAGAAGAGGAAGGTGGTTTCAAAGCCATAATTCTAATACCAGTAGGAGGTAACCTGACTCGTGAAGTACCCATGCCACCGCTGGGAGACCCTGCGGCCGATGCGATCCATGAGAGGGCCACGCCCAGGGGAGAACCACGTGCATGGTACGAGAGAAAGGTAGATACACTCCCAGGGCGAATGACTATAGGCTGGGGCGCATGAGTTGGCACCCAGAAAGTCACCCCCTACGCCAGATGCACTTTGAGGAAAGAGGACTCACACAATGGAATAACCCTAAGTTGGGTTAAGGCGTTGTGAGGCCATCTGCGTAGAGCAGCGATCAAGTCAGAAGAACACGTGGCAATAAGCACTGAAAACATCAAGGCTTTCCTGAAAGTTCGCTAAGGTACGCGTTAATTCAGTTAAGTTTCAAACGTCTCACGGCATGTTTTTATACGCTTTCAATGCGCTTTAACGCGCTTTAAATGCGGTAGGTGTTTAAAAAGGACCTTGGGACGTTTGAAACGGGAGGCCGAGTTTTGACCTAATTCTCACAATTTACATAGAGCCAAAAGCCCTAGTTGTTTCATGGCGCACCCACTGTGCACACAGGCAATTAGGGCACACAACATTAGCCACTCAGTATTATTCAACCACCTTCAGAGCATCCCTTCACCGTGTTCTGATACGGAGGTGTGCCACCCTTTGATGTTTCTCGCTAGCTGACTTGATAGTCGGAGTGCAAACGGCCGCGACGGCGCCCCTTTGTTCACTTCTTTTCAGGTACTCACAGACGGAGCAGAACAAAGGTGCCCTAGCTCGCAAGGATAAACCACGCATAAAGACGACCTTGGTCAACCGGCGGGAACATTTGGCGCCCACTGTGGGGCCATTTTAAAACATTAGTCCCACCACAAGTACAGTTCACCAGTTCCAGTTCTCAAGTTGCACGATAATCAAGAAGGTTTCCAGAAACCGTGAAAATGAGACCCGCAGGCGCAAGGAGTGAAGAGATGATCATGCAGCAACTCATGGGTATGATGCAGGGATTGCAAGAAGCAATGGCAGCATCGAAAGCGAAGCAAGAGCGCATGCAAGCGGATCTCGCAGCATCTCAGGCGAGAAACGATGAGCTCCATCGCACCAACGAGGAGCTGCGTCACGGGTGGCGCGACGTAGACGAGTCTGAGACTATCACCTCACCAAGAGAATTCTCGACGCCGTTCTCACAGGCGATTCTAGAGACAGCGATCTCCAACACATTCACGGGGCCCAAAGTAACCTTCACAGGGATAGAGGACCCCGAGGCGCACCTCACTGCGTTCCACACACAGATGATGCTAGTAGGCGGCTCTGATGCCGTAAGGTGAAAGCTCTTCATGAGCACCTTGACTGGGATGACCATGGACTGGTTCGTCAGCCTCCCAGAGGGTCATATCACGTCCTTCACACAACAGTCGCAGTTATTCAGAGAGCAGTATCTAGCCAACAGGGCTCCACGCCCAATTTCATATGACCTGTTCGACGTGAAGCAATATCAAGGTGAAACTTTGAAGGAGTACATAAGCCGCTTTGGGGCGATGTGGTGAAGGTTGGCACCAAGGAGGAGCCCATGATCGTGTACGCATTCAGAAAAGGGGTGAGTCCTGGGCCTTTCTGCGAGTCGATCATTCGCAACCGCCCCAAGACTTTTGCTGAGATAAGGCGTCGTGCAGTAGAGCACATTGCCTCTGAGGGCGAGGTGTACGAGAAACGCGCAACTGTCGCGCCCTCATGCCCAAGAGCGCACATGCGCACACAACCCGCCAGGGTCCACGAGGCTGCGACAGGAAGGAAGCACCAAGACAGGAAGCGCCCCTACGAGGCAAGGAGGACCCAGCCCAGGGGTCGAGCAGAGGGAAAAAGAGAAGGAAATAGACTCCTGAGGCACAACTTCGTGGTGGAGCTTAAAGACCTCATCGTTGTGCCCAACATAGCTGACAGGTTGAGACCACCGGGGAAGAATGACAAGGTGCTGGGGCCCCTCAAAGAGTCGTGGTGCGAGTTTCACGAGGCGTTCGGGCACCATATTAACAACTGCTTAGCACTGGGCTATCAGTTGGATGAGCTTGTGAAGAATGGTTTCCTAAAAGATTATCTCACTGGGTTTACTACGACCACAGCCCTGGCGAAACCAGAGGAGGGTCAAGCGCACGAAATACTGACTCACGGAGAAGTGCACACCATTTCTGGCGGATTTTCCAGAGGAGGACCCACTGCCTCTCAGCGTAAGAAATATGTGAGGTCAGTGAGTTCAGTTGTTGAGGAGTTTCCGGATGACTCGTGGGAGTCAGACCTCGTTTTCACAAGGGCTAACCTGCGGGATGTCGTCCCACACGATAATGACCCGTGGTCGTTTCAGTAATCACAGCTAGAAGAAAAGTACACAGGGTTCTCGTCGACCAAGGCAGTTCTACAGACGTTATGTTTTGGTCGACCTTCAACAAGCTACAGCTATCCTCTGACCTTTTGAGACCCTATACCGGATGCTTATATGGATTTGTAGACAACCCAATAGAGGTACGTGGCTACTTGGAGCTGAGAACGACGTTCACTGATGGAGCGGCGTCGCGCACCGAAGACATCCGGTACTTGGTGGTTAACGCCAACTCAGCCTATAACATCTTGTTAGGCAGACCCGCCCTGAACAGATTAAAGGCAGTGTCCTCCACGTGCCACATGAAGATGAAGCTACCCAATCTTAGTGGCAAAGTGATTGTAATCAAGTCAGATCAGGAAGAGGTCCGAAAATGCTATGAAAATAGCCTGAAGAAAACGAGAGGCGCGATCATGGTGATTGAACGACCACCCATTTCAAATTCGCGAATGGAGTTAGAATCATCGGAAGAGGCGACGCCCGCAGAGTCCGCGCCTGTTAAGGCCACGCCCATAGGGGCGACGATTATAGAGGATGTGCGTGCAGAAGAAAGTTACGGTGACGCCTCGCCGATGGAAGAAGTGTACCCAGAGGCCTCGCCCATGGAAGAAGTGTCAGAGGAGGCGATGCCCGATGCATCCGATAGGGCGACGCCTATAGAAGAGGACCACAGGAACGAGTCTCGTGCAGAGAACGTGCAAAGTAAGCGACCCCAACCAGTAGACAACGTGGTGGAAAGGCAGATAGGGGGTAAGGTGTTCAAATTAGGACGTTCGTTGAGCCAGGTAGAACAAGATGAGGTGGCGGCAGTGGACAGCAGCGGACATGCCAGGCATCGACCCAGATTTTTTGTGCCACCATCTTACCATGGACGCCAAGGTCTGCCCTGTGCGATAGAGAAGGAGGAAGTTCAACGAGGAACGATGCCTCGTCGTGAAGGAAGAGACATAGAAGTTGTTAAGTACCGGGCACATCAGGGAAATACAATACCCTGAGTGGTTGGCCAACGTAGTTCTAGTGAAGAAGGCGAATGGGAAGTGGAGGATGTGCATCGACTTCACAGATTTGAACAAGGCATGCCCAAAAGATTCGTACCCGTTGCCCAACATCGACGCGTTGGTGGATAGCGCCTCGGGCTGCAAGATGCTGAGTTTCTTGGACGCATTCTCAGGTTACAATCAGATCAAGATGCATCCAAGGGATGAGAGTAAAACAGCGTTCATGACGGAGACATGCAGTTACTGTTATAAGGTAATGCCATTTGGGTTGAAGAACGCAGGCGCCACCTACCAAAAGCTAATGGACAAGGTCCTCACAGCTATGTTGGGAAGAAACGTCCAGGCCTACGTAGACGACACGGTGGTGACTTCACATGAAAGAGGGCAGCACGCAGCGGATCTGGAAGAGCTGTTTGCTACCATATCAAAGTACCGCCTCAAATTAAACCCAGAAAAATGTGTTTTTGGCGTGGAGGCAGTGAAGTTCTTGGGATTTATGCTCACTGAGAGGGGGATAGAGGCGAACCCCGATAAGTGTGCAGCTATCATCGCCATGAGGAGCCCAACCTCAGTTAAAGAAGTTCAGCAATTGACTGGGAGGATGGCAGCTTTGTCGAGATTCGTATCTGCTGGAGGTGAGAAGAGTCACCCCTACTTCCAGTGCCTAAAAAGGAATAGCCGTTTTGCATGGACAGATGAATGTGAAGCAGCATTCCTCAAGTTGAAGAAGTACCTGGCCACGCCACCTGTGCTTTGCAAGCCACGGGCAGGCGTCCCCCTCCGATTATACTTTGTAGTAACAGAGTGGGTCATCAGCTCACTGCTGGTCCAGGAGCAAGACCATGTGCAGAGGCCCATCTACTTCGTAAGCAAAGCCTTGCAAGGCCCATAATTGAGGTACCAGTCATTGGAGAAGGCGGCATTAGCAGTGGTGTTCTCAGCCAAAAGGCTTCGCCATTATTTTCATAGTTTCATAGTGGTGGTGATGACGAACCTCCCCATCCAGAAAGTACTTCAGAAACCAGATGTGAAGGGGAGGATGGTTCACTGGGCAGTGGAGCTGTCAGAGTTTGATATCCAGTATGAACCCAGGGGATCCATCAAGGGGCAAGTCTATGCTGATTTCGTGGCAGAGCTCTCACCAGGAAGAGACCCTCAAGAGGTGGAGTTAGGGTCACAGTGGATGCTCTCAGTGGATGGGTCCTCCAACCAACAGGGGCCGCGCTGGAATAATCTTGGAAGGGCCTAACATAGTGTTGATCGAGCAAGCTTTACGCTTCGCCTTCAAAGCAAGCAATAACCAAGCGGAGTACGAGGCGTTGATTGCTGGGATGCTTTTGGCTAAAGAAATGGGCGCTCAAAGCCTATTGGCAAAGAGTGACTCACAATTGGTCACACGACAAGTAACAGGGGAATATCAGGCAAAGGATCCACAGATGGCCGCGTACTTGAGGTACGTCGAGGTGTTGAAAGGAGCCTTCGCTGCGTTCGAGCTGGTGCACGTCCCTAGGGAGCAAAATGCCAGAGCTGACCTGCTTGCCAAGCTGGCCAGCTCAGGCAAGGGGGGAAAGCAGAGGACTGTCATCCAAGAGACGCTCAAAACGCCGCGAAAGTTTGTGGCGGACAACAGGGTGGATGTCCTTCACATTAGTACAACAAGAGGAAAGCCAAGGAGCCACCGCTCTTTGAGTCAAGGTACGGCGAGGGCACCCTGCATCAGTACCTACGCGACCTCGCCGGAGGAAGAGAAGGCCGTACAGATATACGCCTTGGAGAAAGGCGACACATGGATGACCCCTTACAGGCGATACCTCGCGGATGGAGTCCTCCCAGCAGAACTAGAAGAAGGCCAAAAGGTCAAGAGGAACGCCGCAAGGTACACCTTAGTAGATGAGATATTATTCAGACATGGGTTCACGCACCCTATTTTGACGTGCGTAAGTGGCGACGAATGTACCAGGATAATGGTTGAACTCCACAAAGGTATTTGTGGGAGCAACGTGGGAGGAAGATCCTTGGCATCCAAGGTAATACGTGCAGGTTTTTTCTGGCCAACGGTAAGAGAAGACTGCGTTCGATACGCCCAGCGTTGCAAGCAGTGTCAGATGCACGCTGATTGGCACAAGGCGCCGCCAGAGGAACTGAGATCCATATACAGCCCATGGCCTTTCCATACTTGGGGATTGATATCCTAGGCCCGTTCCCACTGGCGATAAGGCAGATGAAGTACTTGATTGTTGCCATCGAGTACTTCACCAAGTGGGTAGAGGCAGAACCAGTGGCACAGATCACTGCGCACAAGGTACAACACTTTGTTTGGAAGAACATTGTGTGTCGTTTTGGGGTGCCGAGGCGTCTCATTTCAGACAATGGCACCCAGTTCGCGAGCCAACAATTGGGGAAGCTGTGTACAGAAGTAGGAATCAAGCAGGTGTTTGCATCAGTCGAACACCCCCAGACGAATGGGCAGGTCTAGTCAGCAAACAGAGTTTTGTTAAGAGGTTTGAAACGCATATTAGAGAAAGCTAAAGGGGCATGGGCAGAAGAAGAACCGAGGATTGTGTGGGCTTACCACACCACGCCCCAATCTTCCACCATGGTGACGCCTTTTAGCCTAGTATATGGGTCGGACGCCATGATCCCAGTGGAGATCCACGAGAGCTCGCCTCGTTTCCTAGACTTCGTGGCAAAAGAATCCAATGAAGAAAGAAAAGTGAACCTGGATCTGATAGACGAAGCTAGAGAAGAGGCGAGAATAAAGGCTGAGGCTGTGAAGAGAAGAGTGGAGCGTCAGTACAGCTCTAAGGTGAAGCTGCGAGAATTCCAAGTTGGTGATCTGGTCATGAGGAAGGCTCACCCTTACGAGTTGGAAAACAAGTTGTCTCCCAAATGGACTGGACCGTTCAGAGTAATCAAATCCAAGGGGAATGGTTCATATAAGTTAGAGACTCTAGAAGGAGGCCTCATCCCACGTAGTTGGAATGCGACGAATTTAAAGTTTTATTTCAATTGAAATTTTGTAAAAGGGACACTCTTTTTCTCTCCCGGGGGTTTTTTAATGAGGTCACCCAAATAAAGAAAAGAGAAGTTTAAGACATTTCTGCCTTAGTTTTTCCCTCTCATGTAAGATCAAAGATTAAAGATACAAAAGACAAAGACTCAAGGCAACGCCAAGACGAGGCATCGCCAAGGTGAGGCGTCGCCAAGAACAGGGGTTAAGGGATGCTTTCGGGACGCCCCCTCCTCAGGTATGAACAGCTAGCCCTGGTATTAGACGTTAGACATAAGCTAAAATCTGGGTGCCTAGTCCCTGAGTAGGGGTTAAGGGATTTCAGTCGGGACGCCCCCTCCTCATGTAGGAACAGCTAGCCCCAGCGTCTGATGTTTAGACACTTCGCCTTGGTGCTTTCAGACACCCTGAGGACGATACGGCGCTGCCGTAGTGGGCCCTCCTCCGACGTGGGCACCAAGCGCGAAGAGATAAGGGCTAAGTTGCTTTAGTGTTTAGACACCCCGTGGGCGATACGACGTTGTTGTAATAAGCCTCTCCACGGGCGTGGGCACCAAAGCGCGACTTTTGTCCCAAGTGTTTAGACACGCTGAGGACACCCAGAGTAGGTCTCTCCTTGAGCGTGGGCACCCAGTGCAGGTAAGATAAGTCCTCCTCGCCCTAGAGCGATGTTGAGGCCATAGAAGAGATCAAGTCCTCCCTCGCCCTTGAGAGATGTAAAGGCCAGAAAAGAAGAGACTCCCTTTTTCGTCCTAAAGCGATGAGAAAGTTGGCAATGACTTTGGCTACAAGTGCCTCGAGCTCAAGAAAAGTAAGTAAAAAGCAGGTTGAATATTTTTATAAGTTCAGAGGGAAAAAGAAATTCGAAGAAGTAAGAAGGAGAAGCATAAAAGCATGAGTTATCAGAGACCAGGGAAATACGCAAAGATAAAATCCTCCTTTGCCTTTGGGCAATGACCAGGCAGGCGACGCCTTCATGAGGAAGGTTCCTTACAGATACGAAGGCCAAGTAAGGTTCTGAGCGAAAGGGCCAAGAGAAAAGTGTGCCTCGCGACTTAGGAAGAAAGAGTAAGAGAGAGAGTCACGAACTACCTAAAGAGTTAGAAGCGAAGCAATGAAGAGACGCGTAGAAGGTGAATACCATATATGCCTTTGATATGGGAAAGAAAGCAGAAACAGATAAAAGTACAAGAGAAGTTAGAAGCAAACAAGAATGTGAGGACCAAGTTTGAGTAAGCATTTGAGCAAAATCAAAAGTTATAATTACAGATAAGGTTCATGACAATTACAAATTAGGCAAAAGGTAATTATATACACGTCAAATGTTTTGTTGAAGCGCAAAGTTAAAGCTATTCCTTAGGGGCCTCCAATGGCACGATTCTGTCATCGACCACTTCGTTCAGAGGGCTGCATCCGGAAACGTTGATACCAGGGTTGGCACAGGCCGCTTGGACTAGAGCCTCCATGAACCCAGCGGCAACCTCCTCGACCAGCTTTTCCTCATTAACCTTGAAGTTGGCGGCTTGAGTGGTCATTTCTTGGTCTTTGGAGGCCAAAGCAGCCGTCAACTCTTGGACCTTGGCTTGGAGGGTGGCGTTCTCACTGGCTAATCGGGAGCATTCATCAGTCTTGTTCGCAAGTGCGACCTCAGTTTTTCCCAGTGTCTGCTCCCGATCCACACACTGGTCCTCAAGTTTCTTTTGATGCGCCATTGAGGTCTTCGCCTCTGCTTCCAGATCAACGATCTTTACTCAGAGAGGCACCACCTGAGTAAGGAGTTCGGTGTTGGCTTGCGACACTTCATGCAGCCGTTTGTTAGCCTCCTCTTTCGCCTTTTGCGCCACCCTCACAGAGGTTTGGTACGCGTCCTCCTGACGCCCCCAGTGGGTAGCCAACCTCTCCTTCTCATCCTTCAGAGAGGCAACCTCTCTCTCTAGTGCTTGGAAGGCAGAGGCTTCGACAGCCTTAGCTTTGGCCTACGCGTGCCAGGTGTGGGCGCAAGACATGAAGGCGCCCATGTAATAGTAGATGCTTTCCTTCTGGGGCCTTTCAGCTTGACCACGTGGGGACGTCCTACCCAGGAAACCCCTCAGCGAATCCTGCATGGGGAGGGGGAGTTCTGGGGCAGGTGGAGGAGCTGTTGTGGGCTCAGCTTCGACCCCACCCTCCAAATCCATCGCTTGAGGGGGGAAGTGGCGCTTGGAGGGTACTCCCTCAAGGATTCGGCCCCATGTGAGGAGGAAGTGGTAGAGGCAACTTGTTGAGGGGCATGATGAGTAGTCTTTTGTCGTTTGAAGACTTGCCCCTCAGCAGATTTTTCATCATCAGAAACCACCTCCACAACCCTTTTTCCTTTGTCAAGGGAGGCTGAGGGAGCAGCAGCTTCGGCCAGCGCAAGAGACATGGTCGCGATGGGAGGTGGAGAGTGTGGAGGCTGATTAAGAGAAGGTTGGACTGGTGGAGTTGATGGCGTCGTGGTAGGTTGAGGGCGAGAATTGGGAGAAGATGGAAAGGCGTTGGAGGTTGGAAGGGGGGACCCCCCAACTTCCTTCGCCGAAGCCCCGTCTTAGGACTTCAGGACATGAGCCAGCCTCAACCTTCGTTGTCTATCCATCTTCGAATCTGCACCAAAAAGATAAATGCAGTAGGGGTTAAGCACAAGTCAAACACTATACAAAGAAAGCAGATAAGTCATACACTAAGTAAGAACAAGAAAGTGCAGTGAAGGAAGAGTTATAGGGGTGGCTCTCATACTTATGTATTTC
>Ga0123342_1008829_pt1 | contig 12431 bp, 6 predicted proteins | sample Turbeawhitnodule_FD_89960 | JGI IMG/M metagenome (GOLD analysis project Ga0123342, IMG submission 89960) | Root nodule microbial communities of legume samples collected from Mexico - Turtle bean Mexico white nodule | ecosystem: Host-associated > Plants > Roots > Nodule | place: Mexico: Nepantla... | reverse complement strand
TCAGTGAATTAGTCTATTTGGGTGGCTTTATTTTATGAATAAAGACACTCAAGCAATTTCGTTCCATTTGCTATTTTCTTTTTTCTTTTAGCGTAAGAATGGTTTGGAGTGTAACAACAACTACATTGTTAATGATCATCTTTTCAGTAATTTTACTTAATTCATTAATTCCAGAGCTTTATTTTAATTTCTTGTATATTTCGCTGATAAGGAAAGATGAACCAAAAGATCTGGTAAGAACTGATTTCTTAAAGATTGCTTTACTTCAACATTTCATGGCCAACTAATATCTGTTCAAACTATATTCATATGATATATACATTATATGCTTTCTTAATTTTCGTCTTGAACTCTTTATTTCACAATTAATACTCAATTTCAATTCATTTTTGTTGCTTTTAACTGATATTAAATTGGGATAACTACAAATCCAAATACATGGTCCTTGAGGATTTCATATTTTTATCTCACAACAACAATTGCTGTTTTTTATCATCAATTACTGATTTTCAAAGAAATCAAAATTACCGGCATGATATAAACTCCATAACTTTTTACTTGTTGAATTCCAGATAAAACCAATGTGCATGATCTTGTTAAAATTTAGTGATAGATTCTTTATAGTAAAGAAAATGACATATTCATTCATGTGTTTGCACACACAATGTCTAAAACAAGCAGAATAATCATGTCATGGCCTAAAAGGTAGTTAGCTATATCTCATAAACCACTTGCATTCAAGGACTTTCAATGGCTTTGCAACAAACATGAAGGCAAAGTTAAATCAAATGTACTTAGACAAGATTCATCTACATGGTGGAGCACAATGATATTAAACATTTGTGATATGATCAAAGAGAGAAGACAGAAAAATTGATAGTTTATGAAAGAAAGTGGTTGCAGTCACAAGTAAAAGCCAATCATTCCTTAGTTTTGGCCTTGTGGTTTCTGGAAACTCTCTTTGAGCAGCTGGCAGTTGCCCAAAATCCGGAGAGTTGAAATGGATTTGGGAAGACCCTCTTCAGGTAAGCATGGAATCTTGGGGCAATCAAAAAGAGTTAATTTCTTAAGAGAGGTGAGATTGCAGAGACCCTTGTAATCCAGTGTTCTAAGATATGGGCAATCACGGATTATTAGACAAGTAAGAGAGGTTGGCAAAAAACCTTCACTGGGAAAAGACTGCACATCCACTTTTTGAACAGACAAGGTTTGCAGAGAGGTGTTTGCTCCTAGTGGCCCTTTCAGTGAGTCAACAAGTCTGGAGCAATTTGAGATATTCATATTTTGCAGATTTGATGGCAAACCTCCATCAGAGAGAAACTCCATTCGTGGACAATCATGTATCAACAGACTAGTCAGAGATGGAAGGAGAATATCCATGTGTGGAGGCAATGATTTCAATTTGCGCAATCTTTTAATGGAAAAGCTCTCTAACCATGGTGCAGATAATCCTTGACCAGGAAATGATTGGAACTGAGGGCACCCAAGAATTTGCAGATCCTTGAGATGATTATGAGTGCGCCCCTGTGAAATACTCTGTAAATTATCACAATAAGTGAGGCAAAGCCGAAGGAGTTTTGGAAAAAGGTCTAGAGAAATGCTGATAAGAGAGTCACAACCTCCATTGATGTCCAATGTTTCCAGAAAATCATAACAGCTGACAGGAACATTTGTCTTTGATTCGCATAAGAAATCAAGAGACAATTCCATGGTGTTGTCTCCGATAATGGCTAGCTTTCTCAAAGCAGTTGGATGATAATCAAACTGCAGCTTTCCACAGTCTTGTAGCTCTAATTCACAAAGTTCTGTGGCCCCAGGAGCAGAATCTACAAGTTCATTGCACTCACATATAAGTAGATTCCTTAGATGAAGAAGTTTCTTTGGTAGGTTCCCTTTCAGCTTGGGACAGTGTCTTAAGGAAAGATGTTGAAGACGTGGAAAAGCACCTGTCACAGATTGACATTCCCAGTTTTCCCATCCATACATAAACGAGAACTTCAATGTTTCCAAGGATGAAAATGAAGAAGATCTACTCCCAAAAAAATCAGCATTAATGCTCACAATCTCACCAAGCCCACTAATAGTAAGGTCCTTGAGATATGGAAAAAGTCCAAGAGAAGGCAAACATGTGCAATATCTACAATTTTCTAGGCTTAAGGACACTACAGAGGAGAATGAAGTATTGGCTAACCAACTTGGGAATTGTTTACCACCATAGTTCCAAATAGACAATTTCTCCAAATGTTTGGAAGGTTGCAAATTCTCAAGCACTTCTCTTTCTTTTATTAGATCGGCAAGGTCCCAGCTATGATTCCATTTTAAGGTTAGCTCAACAAGGTTTATTTTGCTTTTCAAATCTGCTGCAACTGCATCCAGGGGATTCAAAATTTTCTGCAGATCCTCAATTGTTAGCCCTCCACGCAGACTGAGGTCTCCTAACTGTTTAATATTGAACTCACTACTTTCACCAATCCTGAAAGAACTCATCAACACTTGAAGATTCTTCAGCTTTCCTAAATGCAGTGGCATCTTTCTCACAGTAGTTTTCATAAATTCAAGGCGACGCAAATTGGTGAGTTTATGCAGATTAGAAGGCAGCTCCTTCAAATTGAAACAGGAGTTCAGCTTCAGTATTTGCAAGTTATAGAGTGAGCATGTTGAATCAGGGAGTTTTTCTATAAGGGTGCTTGAAAGGTCAAGTGAACGGAGATGCTTAAGATCACCTACCAAACCAGGCACCTCTTTAAGGCCACGACAGCAAGACAAAGATAAGACGCGTAAGAACTCAAACTTTGATAGCAATTCATCCATCTGCATCTTGCAATCCCAATAATAATCAATGTTCATTCTCCTACTTGTTGGCATAAATGTACGTAGCCTTTTAGCATTATACAAACTCCTAAACCCATCTGAATATTGATCTTCATTAGTTACCAATGCTAAGTGGCGGATTTTTACTGTTGTCTTTTCTTCATCAACTCCAAGCCTGAAACACATGTCCCCACAAATATATTTTGCCAAATCGTTGAGAAGGTCGTGCATGACAAAACATGTTTTGTTGTCTTTAATTGATTTTTGAAAGAAAGACCTAGAGAATAGATCATCAAAATACAGTTCACCAACTACTTCTGGACTCTTGCTTTGCTGAGAGCATTGCAGAAAATTTTCAGCCATCCATAACAAAATTAAACTCTCCTTGTTAAACTCCTGATCTTTGGGGAATAAGGCACAATAAGCAAAACACCTCTTGAGATGCGAAGGAAGATGGTAATAGCTCAACAATAGAGCAGGGATGATTTTACTGTCTTCTTTGGGTAAGTCCCATATTTTGCTTATCAATACACTCTGCCATTCTGAAACAGATGAAATAGACATCCAATTGTTTCCAAAGCCAGAGGCAATCCTTTGCACTTTTCGACTATCTTTTTACCAATTTTGTCCACTTCAGCATTCAATTGATGATTGTTATCTTGAAATGCATGTTTAGCAAAAACTTGCCAACTATAATCTTCTTCCAACTGCTTTAATTCGTGTACTTTATGTGACTGCATGGTAATAGCAACTTTGCTACTGCGTGTAGTGACAACAATTTTACTTCCCTTAGCTCCATATTTTAGAGGAGTTTGTAATGATTTCCATTGGTCTCGATCTTCATTCCAGACATCATCCAGAACCAGGAGAAACTTCCTTCCTGTCAGTTTTTCTTTCAATCTTCCCTGAACCATTTCTAGGTTTCTGCTATCATCATTTGAATTGTTGATTGCCTCAAGAATTTCTCTTGTTACCTTGAAAGCATTGTATTCATCCGAAACACAGACCCAGGCTATGAGCTCAAATTTAGCCTCCTCAATCCTTGGATTGTTATAAACATGTTGGGCAAGTGTAGTCTTACCCATCCCACCCATAGCTACAATAGAAAGCACTGCTACCTGGTTATGATTGTCAGTGTCAGAATTCAGCCAATTAAGAATCATTTCCTTTTCATCTTCTCTGCCATAAATAACACTTTCAACCACCAAAGATGTTGATGGCAGCTTCTGTGCTACTTTACTAACTGATTCTGACCCAACCTCAGCACAACTAACATATTTCAAACCAAGATCACCCTTTTGGCTTGAAAGAAATTCTAGTTGCTCAAGGACTTGTTCCATCCTTGATTCAATTTTCTTGTCAAAGAAACTTTTGGGAGAAGCCTTGAAGAAACTCCATACCTTTTTACTTCTGGTGTGAGATTCAGCTTTCAACTTGAGTTTGTAAAACTCATAGTCTATTTCATCCAGCAGATCCTCTGCATCAAAGACAGCATCTTTGACTTCATCAAGCCATGCTTTCACATATGAATTAATGAACTGCTTTTGTTCTGCATCATCTATCACATTATTGATGGACAACAGCTTCACCTTCAACTTGTACAGCAGCTTCTCATTGAGCTTCCTTCCACGAAAGTAGTCCAAAACTTGACGAGAATCAAGCCTGTCAAACAGCAGCTGAAGAACAGCACCAAAAAGAGCACCACCAAGTGTTTCTATCACTGGCATGGTTGGAAAGGAATTGACCGAATCAAAGAGAAGAAAGGATTGTACAGCAGAGACATCTTCACCACATGTTGTGATATATAAATGTACTTTTGTTATACTCAAGTGAATAAAAGATAATTTTAAAATGGTAAGAATAGATCAAATTTCAATAAATCAATGTAATAAGTTAACCTCATCAAAGTCGTTCTTCACCTACTTTAAAATAAAATAACTACTCAAATTTCCTGCTTCAAGACTTTTGTTATACCAATAATGAAAAATTCTCCCTCCACCCAATCTATAATTGAAAATAACAAAAATATTTTTATGAAATGATGAAAAAAATCTTCGGGGTGTAGATGAAAAAATACTTACACATTTAATCAAAAGATTCATAATTGTAGAATTCATATGATTAAAAATGTTTACCACATTAACTTTCTTACCTTGGGTAACCAGAATCTAAAAAATACTTTATAGTTTAGAGGAAGAAAAATAATATGATTTATTTAAATATGTATCTAATACATTTAAATTTTTAAAGAAATGCAACACACATTAAAATTTATAATCATTAAAGTTTTGAACTAGTAAAAAATTAAATGAAATAATGAAACATATTATTTAAAAGAAATAAATAAAATATTATAAAATAATTAAATATTCAACACATGTCACTAAAACAAGACATTGGGTTATGGTGCAAGGAAAATTATAACAAATTTTTAACATATTCTTGAAGTACTTCCTAAAAAAAGAACTCCCATAATTGAATACAAGAAATTATCTAAATTTATTAAGGAAATGTTTCTACAAACCTTTTTTATATAACTTAGAGAAAAAAAGAAATGAATTTTTTCATAACTTTATAAGCTAATTTGCAAACAACAATATATTTTTTTATTTTTAACTGTATATTTTAGTTTATAGAAAAATTAATTTCCCTTTTTCTTAAATTTTTATTTTATGAAAGTATTTATAAAGAAAGATAAAAAAATATACATTAAACTTGGTTGGTAAGAATAATAAAAAAATTAAAATCACTTTCAGAAAAATATAAAAGTCAAAGTAAAATTAATGAAAAGGAGAGTGTAGCGGTGAAGAGTGAAGAAAGAGTGATGGAGGGTGGGAACGGAAACCGTAGCTCCTCTTTCTCCCTCTCACGTCGTGGTCGTGGTCGTGGTCGTGGTCGAGGTCACAGATTTCCTTCAAATCAATCCAAAGTTTCAAGCTTTGGCGAAAGGGGCACTTCTTCTTCCAGTAGTGGCAGCACTGCTTCCAGCTCTGTTCTCAGTAACAGGCAAGAAGAGGATGCACAACCATCTTCCAATATTGTTGGAACATGTCCTTACATGTGCCCAGGTGAACATATTATTATTATAATGATGTATCTGATGTATGAAAGTGAAATGAATTTCATGGTAGCATAGTTGCAATGTTTGATTTTTCATATGTTGACGTGTCCTTTTAGAGGGGTTGGTGAAGAATGGGAGAGTGGGGTTGTTACCTACGGGGATTGAGTCTAATAGAAGAGGTTAGTCACCCATGATTTGATGAATCAAGGTTCCAATCTTGATGAAAGAGATGTTAAATCTGATGGTGTCTCAAATAAGAATGTATGTGTTGAAGAATATATGTGGGAAACTAAAAGAGAGTGAATGAGTGGAATTGTTGTTAGTGTAATAATATTATTTTACAGTTAGCGTTAATTGAATTACATGGTCAATGAAGGAAATATCATTAAATGGTTTCTTTTGGGGGCTTAACCCCTTCTGATATACATTGAGGCTACTAGGTCATATGGAGTTATAATGTTTTAGCTAGTGAAGTTTAAGGGTGCAGACAGAAAGAAAATGATGCAGATTGCAAAGGAACCGCTCTCGAGTGCAGATGGGAAGAAGCTTTTTTTTTCTCTTCTTTTCTCTATTTTCACCCTGGGTTCCTAATAATATGTATATAAGAATGAAATGTTTCATTAATCTTGGCTTGGAAGGGAAAATTGAAGATCATTTTGGTGCTGCTTGAGATTGAAAGATGCTATTCAAGGTTAAAGGAAAATTGTCAGAACAGAACCATGTGGTCAGGAATGCTTTATGATATTGATTGTTAACTGTGTATCACAGAGATGAGAATTCTGCAATGAATAGGTAGACATACAAGAGTAGATGAGATTAAGAATTTATGTATTAATGGGAAAGTAAGAGTAGCATCTAGTCATCTATTGAGGAAAACATTGGAGAATTGCAGCTTAGATGGTTTGGATATGAGAAGAAGATCATTACAAGCATTGGTAAGAATAGTTAATGGCCATTGGTAGAGAAAAGCCAAGGAAAACTGTAGGAGAAATCATTAAATTTTTAATGGCCATTCCAATGACTTGGGTTTTGAGTGGTGCAATTTCTCTGTTGATGTATGTGGCTCACTGCACTTGTATGGGAAAAAGACTTCTGTTGTCTATTTCAGCTTTATTGATTGACGGTTGCATAAAATTTTATCTATAGAACATATTAAGACACCTGTTTTTGTCATTTCATTATTTATAATATATGCACCCGAAACTTTTATGTTCAAAATTTTTCACTTTATCCACAGAAAGAGAGAGGATCCAGCGTGAAAAACTGCGAGATTTGGCAGTTTTTGAGAGGCTAAATGGAAATCCTAGAAAATCATCCCCTGCTCTTGCTGTCAAGAAGGTATGGCCAAACTGCATATATTACCTTATGAAATGTGACATTAGAGTAGCTTTTTACTCTCAGATTCTGTCTAGTTTAAGAAGGATGTATCCTCAAGCACCTTGGTGAGTTTACTTGTAATCTACTTTTGACAATTAGAAGTGCATTGAAGGGTAATGTTGTGAATAAATTGATTATACCAATATTAACATTTCTACCTGAATTTGATGCATCCCATAAGAAATTGTGTCAAGTTTTATAACACAGTTATCATAATTTTAAGAAGTTCACAAGTTGTATGCTGAAACTGCAGTATATTTGTTGTATAAACTTATATAATCTATTATATAGCACTAAATTTATGTCTAGTGTTTCACTGTTCTTTGTCTCTATTTTTAACTTATAGTTTAGCACCTGATAAATGCTAGCAAGCTGCATTGTCATATTGGACCTGTTTGGAGAAACTTATACATAAGGACTTCTAGGAGGGGAAAATAAGAAGAAAAATTAAATTGGCTTCTCTAGAAGCTAAAATTAGCTTATGAACAAGTTAAAAATAAGAATTTAGAGAAGCTATATTACAGATTTTACAAATTAGTTTATGCATAAGGTAGTTTTAGCTTATGGAGAAACTAATATCATTCCTCCTTATTTTTCTCTCTTAGAAGTCCTAATGGAGAAATTTGTCCAAACAGACTCTTGTATTATAATTTATAATGTAAAATCCATATAGTATGTTATTTATTTGCCGTCCCTTTACTTCTTTAACATCATATATTCTGTATTCAGCATTGATCGATGGTTTTATGGCATATAAGTGGCTTTTATGAAAGGATCACCTCTGTTGTTAAATAACTTTTGGTTTCAGAATTTTTTCTTCTTCAGTTTTGCAGAACTATATCCAGCAAAGATATTCAAGCATCAGATTTACGGCCTATTGCTGTTTTGGAAGATACTTTAAATTACCTTTTGAGTTTGATGGAATCTAAAGAGCACTCATTTGAAGAAGTTCATGACTTTCTCTTTGATAGGACAAGGTCCATACGCCAAGATATTACTATGCAAAATATTGTAAACAACAAAGCAATTTACATGTATGAGGGAATGGTACAGTTTTCTGTCTGAATTTTTTTTCTTTGATTTTTGTACTTTATTCTATTATCCTTCAACTGCATCAGGGTGGAGATGATTTAAGTTGAATTTTTTATACTTGTTTTGCAACTTCAGATTTAGTTAAACTTTGAAAGTCCATTTATTCCATGTGCACAAATTACTGTTGACACATTAGATGATTATCTATTAGAAATTGATCTTCTATGTATGTGCTTAAACCCAAATATCAGTCCTAGACTCTAAATTTGACGATGGGTTGCATCTGCTGCTCCTTATGAACCTGACTGGGTTAGTTGATCAATTCAAATTGACAAAAAAAGAGTCTGCACAAATTAGGGTGATTGAACCTTCAAAAGACATTGAATTCCAAAATGGTTCCACATTAAGTCAATGTCATTTTTTCTTTTGTCCATAGTGCTCCACCGAAAAGATACAAGGGGGCACCCACAGTCGTGCAGCACTGTGAAAGGAAACAGCACAGAAAATCACTGTGGGGGAACGTGTGCAAATATAAAGAGGCAGAGGGTAGGGATCAACTCCAGGCCTTTAAACTAAAAAAGGATTGGAATGTGGTGCCCAACTGTGCATTGAATAGGCTTGCTTTGAAAAAAAAACACTTTCGGTGTGGAATTATAGAAGTGAAAGGCAATTTTTCTTTCCAATCTTTTATTTTTTTTTGCAAAAAACACTGTAAAACTTGTGATTTTAAAAGAATCATGCTACTCACAGCCCTACCGATTTTGGTATGACACCTGAATATGTCCAATGCACATGGTTCCACTGAGAGTTGTGATTCAGACGCAAATGGATTGATTCTAAGTTCTATTTCATTCATCTTGCCATTGTTATTAGTTGCAAAGGGAATTGTATTGAATTGTTCTATTCATGCAACTCTGATAACCATGCCTTGGTGAAAGCATGACCATGAGCAAGCCTTAGAGTTGTTATAGTCATAATGGTGTGATACTCACAAAAAAGGACTTGAACATCCAAGTTAGGACTGTTATAAAAATGGGCTACTGTTTGGTTCTGCATTTCATTTCTTGGAGGCTATTGTTTCCTCCTGTACGCAGTCAAGCTGGATCATGTGATCATAGTGTATTGTATGTTTTTTGAATCATGGATTTACAAGCTATGAAATTCAAATAATGAACTGAACAATATATTTAATCACGCAGGTAAAATTCCATGTTGTATCACATTACAATCTTTGGCGTTCTATGTCTGATCCAAACACCGCATCTATGCATCATCTCAACTTGGAACAGCTCACAAAGACATTGACATCTTTGTTAAATCTGTATGAAGCAAATCGAAATTCAAATCATGTGCATGCAAATGAAGCTGAATACCATTCATTATATGTGCTGCTTCATCTTGGTTCTTACAGCCAACCGATGGTTAATCTTTATATCATTGGTGTGATTAATTATGTTTCTCCTTTCGTGTTAATTTTAGTCTTGTTGCAACTTATGAAATGTAACTATTTCAAATCCACAGGGGGAGCCACTTTCTTTGTGGTTTAGACGTGTATCAACTCCAGTATTGAAGTCAAAAGAAATGTGCTTTGCTCGGAGGATCTTACGGTAACATTTATTGTAGTGTTTTATCATGAACCAATCATTCCAAAAGCTGCTTAAGTTAGATGAAGACAGATGAATGATTTTATATTATATTTTTTACATGCCTCGTCACACTTCAACCCTTTCGGCTTAAAAAATAGACAATGCACAGGACCAACTATCATTTGCTGAAATTCAACTTCTTATTGAAAGAATGGGAGTAGCAAGGACCAATTCTTGATTGCGTAGTCATAGAGGCTCTGAAACTATATCATGAACAAGCTTCCCAAAAGCTTAAACTCTTAACTAAAAGCACATGAATGGTTCTATATTACAATCTTAATATTTTTAACATTCTTTATTTTAATAATTAAACAGTTTTTTTGTTGGTTTTCTCTTAAGTCAATTGTCATATTAAATAATAACTGAATGTATGCCAATTATTGATATTATCTTTTCTCATGACAGATCATCCCAACTTGGAAATTATAAGGATTTCTTTTGTACTGCAGCAGCTCAAGCATCATATCTGCAGTTCTGCATTATGATGCCTTATATCAATGAAGTAATTACTATAACTAGAGAATTCGTTATTCTCGTAACAGTTTAGAACTTATTTATTTGGACATCCTTTGTGTCTAAGTTGATGCATGCCTGCTTTTGTTGTGCTTGTTACTTTCTTCATATGTATCTTAGCACGAATAATCTTTTGTTATTGTAATAATCAATTTTAAGAATAACATCAATAGGCTATGACTAAGTTATTAAAGATCTACAGAATAAGTGAAATGCAGGGGAAAGACATGGATATAGGGATTATCAATTTTCACTGTTTGACGAAAAAATTACTCCTCTGGTTCTTCTTATATCCCTTATTCCAAATAAGCAGGATAAATATGCCTACAGCTTAACTCTTGCCAAAGTTAGCATCTTAGACAAATCTCAGCATCTCAACAATTCCAAACCACATGCAAAATTGCATCAGCTATTAGTCATTGTCTGTAGGAATATTCTTGTGCATATTGAGGGTCTTGATAACAGAAAGTATGTTTCAGAAAACAAATACCTTCACCTTTCACCACTTTCTCAGAAATTTATAACTTCTATTTTTTATTTATAATGTATCTTACACTGTGAACTGAACTGTGGGCTACAAAAATCTATTGATGACATTGGGCATTATAAGAAACGAAAACTTACTATATCCTTCATGTAACTTGATTCTACATATATTGATAAATGTTTTGCTTGTTTTTATGATAAAAGGTTCGTGCGCTGGCTTTATCTTATATAAACTTTGGTGGCTACAAACTTCATCCATATCCTCTGTTGGACCTCTCAAAACACCTGATGATAAAGGTATGAATTAATTAATAATCATATTTAAAGTTATGTCCCACACCAAGTAAACAAATATAGGTTCTATGTCTCCCTTCTTGTGGTTAACCTTATGGGATGAGCTTTATTATTGGCTCAAGGCACCTGTCAGTTCAATACTAAAATTAACTAGTTTAGTTCAGTTTTTTAGAACTATTTTGTAGTTTAGTTTAGTTCGGTTTGTAACATTAGTTTTGTCATGTCAGTGTCTGTTGATCTGTACACTCATTTTGGCTATACACTTTAATTTGAACTTTGTTTGACAGGAATCAGATTTGGAATCCTTTTGCCATTCTTGTGGTCTTGAAATTTGTACAGATGAATCTGGAAATAAGTTACTTCCTACAAAGCAAACTACATTCAGTCATCCCAAAGGGGGGTTCCAAAGCTATAGTTTCTTGGGCTTGCAAGAATATGAAAAGCATTTTAGAGCTCGTTGATTTTGCATGTTGGAAGATTAACAACCATGATCTTGAATGGCCGCAACCCATTTTCATCACTTTCCCATGGTATTATTGTGATCATACTTGGTGATGCAGTGTGTACTGTGATCATTCACCAGTGTCTCTTTATGGTGCTTAACATGGGAACAAATTGTGTTATACATAACAGTTTTTGCACCTTTGTGCCTATATTGTGTGTAGTGATAGTACATGATAAATGTAAAACTCTTTAAGATATTTGTAAACAAGTGTAACATTATTATGGTAAGGTTTACTGATACTGATGATGATATAAAACTCATTATCTGTAGATCAAAACCAATCTCGTAGAGTAAGTTTTGGGAGCAAAGCTTTATTTTCCCTTACAAATCATATCAGAAAAAATTACACATTGATAGAATAGTAGTAGCTGCGTATTCAATATTTTCTTAGATGAAGTGTTTGTAAATGTTCTCATTCTGTGTGATCAAGTTAAACATGGTTTTGAGTAATATCTAAGCACAACTTCATCTACATGGTAGGACATTCGTATATTAAAATTAGTATAAAAAATAAAAATTAAGTGTCAATGAATTGAATTAAATGCAATTTTATTGATAATTAAAAGCTATTAAACTATTCAATAAACAGAAAAAAAAAAAAAAAAAAAAAAAAAAAAAAAAAAAAATTCTTTTTTTTTTTTTTGTAAAAAAAAAAAAAAAAATATTTTTTTTTTTTTTAAAAAAAAAAAAAAAAAAAAAAAAAAAT
>Ga0123342_1008828_pt1 | contig 12435 bp, 7 predicted proteins | sample Turbeawhitnodule_FD_89960 | JGI IMG/M metagenome (GOLD analysis project Ga0123342, IMG submission 89960) | Root nodule microbial communities of legume samples collected from Mexico - Turtle bean Mexico white nodule | ecosystem: Host-associated > Plants > Roots > Nodule | place: Mexico: Nepantla... | reverse complement strand
TCTAAATATAAATATTAATTATTACAATAAATTTAACCAACACAAATATTTAATGATATTATTAATAAAATATATTTTTAAAATAATGATAATAAATATAAATTAAATAAAATTATTAAATAATAGTAATATTAATAATAATTATTTTTATATCAAATATTTAATAATAATTATTTATTATTAATAATAAATAAATTTATAATATAATAAAATTAAATATAGTTATTTATATAAATAAATAAATTAGTTTTTTTAAATATAAAACAAATTGTAATTTTAAGTTTTCATTAATTAAAAAAATTAAAATTTCAATCATACTCATCATATCACTTACAAATTTATTATTTTTATGAAAAAATTTCATGTATTAATGATAAGAAATTTATGTTTTTTTTAAATAATTATTCAATGGTATTGGAAATAATTACAAAATTTTAATTAACTCAAATTTATGCAAAATACTTCATATTTTATTATTCAAATATTTTTAAAGATAAGGGTAAATTTATAAACTTACATTTTACACATTTAAAAATAATCAAAATTTTCTCACAACCATCTCATCACTCACAAATTCCAATAAACTTTTCTCACACATTCACTCTAACATACCCCAATCCAAACAACCTCACTTTCTTCACACTTTCTTCTCACATCCTCACACATCCACTTTCTCAAATCCTCACAGATTCACTCCCTAATCAAAACACACCCTAAATGTCCACAGATGCCTCTACCTAGCCATTACGATTTTATATATATAGATTAATATAGAGGTTAACAAAAAAAAGGCTGTAAGTTTAGGAATTCTCCAACTTATTAAAATGTATTGGTGCTGTTGTCATGTGGTGTTGTCTTTATCAGGAATGTGACGTGACATAGTGTTGACTCAGAAAAAAAGAACTTAAATTTCTTGTAAGTGCTTTTGTGTGCCTGTTAGTGTGTTTATGGACCACAGTTAGAAGTGTCAATCCACATCATTCTGCGTAGACCATCTCTAATTACGTTTTGAAATCTTTAGTCCAGTGAGTTGAGGTACCTTTTTTTGAATAAAAAGTTGTTAAAAAATTTGAAAACCAATTAAGAATTTGAACGAGCTTTACCATCTTGAGTAGAACATAATTACCATAGTTCTGAATTCCAAGTTCACAATACAATTCACCATCTTAAACCTCTTTTATATTATGTCTCGAAATGATTGGTGAGCCTCACTACCTGAGCCTGATGAGTAAAGGCCACAAGCACTAGTTGTTTCAATGTACCCACTGGAGCTGTATTTCTGAGATGATAATGCCAAATCGAAACTTCTGAAGTCCTTCTGGTCTTGGTTGGCACCATAATCTAAATAATCTGACCAATTGTGTACTGTGGTATGTCCCGGTGTAACATCTCCAACAAGATCAGAAAGAGAAACCACTCCTTCTAAGACTCCAACAATCTGTTACAAATTGTGAACTTATTGGTCAGAGGCTCATATGTACTTATACTACAACAACATACCATGTTTATCACAGCTGGATAAAATTTTAACTAAGGAAATCTAGATACTAAGAATAAATTGTCTAGTTGTATGTCCTAAATGAAAGTTGAAATATCAATACTGTTTTTAATTATGTAACTGTGCCTATCTATTTAGGAAGGTTGAAGCAATCTAAAGGATTTGCCCAAGATTTTTATATATTGACAAAACATCAGTCACTTGAGTGTTTTTCTTTGTTATTTTCCATCATAATTAGAGTTTATTTTGATTATATGTTAACCAGTAATACAAACTTTTATTAGCCATTACTAAAGTAAAACTTTAAATGCCCCTAAAAACGTCCTAAGAATTTTTCTTTAGTTTATTTCCATATTTTTCTATAATCATCATTCTTTCAGAATCACTGTCCTGATCTAGTGACGGATTGACGGAAAAAGTGTTAATTAGCTTAATTTTCCATCTTTCTGTCCTTATGAGATGCTGATGAAAATGAAACACAATGAACAGATGATTACTTGGCTCATACGAGGTCGAAGGGTGGATGACTGGCGCACACAGGCAGCTGCACATGTAATCATTCTAACCATCCCATCAGCATCGTAATTTTTCTGCAATCTTGGATCAACAAGGTCGAAGTTATCATCTTGTAGTGCTCGAGAAAGCAATGGCCTAGCCTGTAGAGCCAATACGCAAACATATTCGCAAGGTCAGGATCAAAAGAAAATTGTCCCTCAAATTTACTATTACTTTGAGTTGAATAAACATCTAGTATCATCCATAGATATGTTATTGGAAAGAAATCAGTCAACTCACCCAGTCAACCAAGCTCTCATTCCCTGATCCTGCTGCAGTGATTGGTGGACGCCCGGTTATAAGTTCTAAAAGCATGATGCCGTAGGAATATACGTCTGATTTATCTGTCAATTTACCACTTGATGCATACTCCGGAGCCAGATATCTGCAACGAAACTTTTGGCTTTGAAATTCTATACTTGGCTAAAGCTGATCTTGACATATGTTATAGACAGCTTTGACAACACATGATCGATGTACAAAAACATAAGAAGTGTGTTTTTTCAACCGTTTTTTTCTGTTACTTGGAAGGAGGGCGCTGCTTATTTACTGAAGAGCTAAAATGACCAATGTTTACTTTGTGATGCTTCCTTAATGGGAGAACAAAAATTCAATGTTTACTTAAAATGCGTTTTAAGGAATTAACATCACTTTCTATTTCAAGAAAACGACGAGGCTAATGTCAAGTAGTGCACATACAATACGTGCAGTAAGATGGAAAAGTGTCCTTACCCAAAGGTTCCCATCACTCGGGTGGTGAGGTGACTAATGCGACTATCGGTGTTTGGTAAGATTTTTGCCAGGCCAAAGTCAGAAACCTGATACAAACAGAAGCTCAGCATCAATATGTCTCGAGAGAAAGGTCTCAGATCATCAGTTATTAACATAGGAACACTTCATGTGCTGTATGATGCACTGGGAACAAAATCAGGAAGTGATTTGAAAAAAACAGAGTAAATATAGGAGACAGTTTTGTTTAAAAGAGTAATAAGCAATATGAATAAGAAACATAGGTGAATCAATAGAGGGGAGAAAGGCATCTTCAATTAACTTAGCATTCTGATTTTCTGAAGGACGCATTTGATATTAACTATATTAAAAAATGCTCCTATTATTATCATCATCAATATTTCCTTTTAAGACTTGCATTTCATGAGAAAAAGGACACAGAAGATTATTACAAAAGGAAAGAACAAAAGACTGTATAAAAATTAATAATAACATCATCATATAATAATCAAGGGAACAAGATTAGACTTACCTTGGGTTCAAACTTAAAATCAAGAAGAATATTAGATGCTTTAATATCACGGTGAATAATTGCTGGATTACCTGTAAGCATGATAATCACGATTAAAAACCAATTACCATTTCCTATACTCATAAGCACAGTATCCTTATATAAGATTTATGTAAAATGAAGGAATGATATATGTTAACAGCAAAATCCTGAATCAGATTCTAACTCGAAAGTGAAGAATTCTCACAATCTTCATGAAGATATGCCAGCCCTTTTGCAGATCCGAGGGCAATTTTAATTCTCGTTGTCCATCCTAAGAAGATATTCCCCTCCCCTGCAATACAAATTTATGTCATCTTCAGAACCATGCAACTGTTGTAGATAACCATTGAAAAACATGTCCATCTAGACAGGGCAAGACAAGGATACTTAAAAAATAACTTTTTCACGAGAAACCACCAGAACCATCAACAACAGTGAAGAAAAAGTTTCGGTGGATTACCATAAATGACAGACTTACCATGCAAGTGAAATTCCAATGTGTTATTTGGAACAAATTCATAAACAAGCATTCTCTCTGCCCCAATAACACAGTAGCCAACCAATTCAACAAGATGCTTATGATGCACTCGGCTAATTGTCTCAACCTCAGCTTGAAATTCTCTCTCTCCTTGTTGGCTTCCTGATTTTAGCTGCTTAACCGCAATTTGCTTTCCACACGGGAGAACTCCTTTGTACACATAGCCAAAGCCACCTTCTCCAAGAAGGTTGGACTCAGAGAAACAACTAGTGGCCACCAATATTTCATCATACGTGAAAGTATCATTCCCGGGACCAAAGGCTGCCCTTGGAGCATGGTTTGGAATTGCTTTCACAGACACTGAATTAAAAGAACCTGAAGTGGGATGTGGTGGCAGCGTTGGATTTGATAGCACTCGAATGACATGAGATCCTAATGATGAGATCATGCAGTGTACAAGCAGATTAATAATTATCCAACAAATCAAATGAAACATGAAATGCATTGAATTGAACTCTATTATCCATCAATAGAAGAGATCATGTAAACTATTAAACTACGCCTTTACATTTAGAGGAAAAATTAGCTACTCCTTTGTTATTATTGAAGTTTCATTTCACTAAATATGCAATCAAGATTTGCATTGAGTTAGTATGAGTTATTAAAATGAAATTTTGATTTGATTAAGTGGCAAAAAGTACATAACTGATGTTAACTTTTGTCCCGAGAGATTTATCCCAAATTTAAAAAACAAAAAGAGGTAAGATTTTCTAACCCTTGGATTCAACGGACGGTGGTGATTCCTTAGAGCGACGCGTGCATAGATTCTTCTGTTTGTTTTTCTTCCTAATCCTGCATAGAACTAATCCAATACTAAAAACAAACACCAAAACGATTGCTCCAATTACAAGCCCAAAAATGAGCCCACTTGACACGTGGAATGTTGACGCCTTCCGAAAATCCACAGCCACCGGCAAATTTACTTCCGGCGCAGATAACGGCAACACGGGGCTCCACGGCGTTGCCAAGGTTGGTTCCGTCGTGAACGAAGGAGGTAAAGGCGGTGGAGGAACAGTCGACGTCGTCACCGCTTCCGGTGCCAGAGGCATATCTGGCAATGCAGGTTGAAAATTGGCGGTCGGAGACGGAGGCGATGGCGCAACTGCAAACGGCGGAAACGACGTCGTTGAAGGCGCTGTGGCATATGGAAACGGCGGTGGCTGGGCTGCGGCGGTCGGAACCGGAGGCGATTGTGAAACTCCGAACGGCGGAAATGGCGGTGTGAGAGATTCCGGTGACGGAGACGGCAACAACGGCACCGTCAGAGGAATAGGCGTAACTGAAGATGGCGGTGGCGGCAAACCTTGGAAGAATAAAGTTTCCGGCGACGGCGAGGACGGGGCTGGAGGCGTCAGAAACATCGATGGTGACGGCGGGGAATGGAATGGGGGCGGTACTGGTTGCGGAAACGGCGGAGGGATGACGTCAACCGGCGTGGTCGCCGGAGAATATGGTGTAACTGCAAACATGATAGTATTCGTTTTCCTTTTCTTCGTGTAAAACAGTGGCTACGAGTTGCAAGGTGAAGACGAAACTCATGCACGTGAAGAAGCGAAGCAGCGAATATACGAATATTTTAGTGGTCGATTTGCAATGAAAATTGAAAAGAAAACTATGACATAGCAAACTCTATAAGCTCTAGCATGTAGCCACAAATGGCTAGTGCAAGTTAACACCTTTTTTTTATCAACCACATGTGTTCTTGTGTTTCGATTTCGATAAGACAAAACTACCAAAAGGAAAGAAAAAAAAAATGGTTTCACCAACTATTAGGATAAATTTCATAATGAAACATTTGTAATTTTATGTTTGGTATAGTTGTAGAGAGAGTGAGGTGCATGTGGTGGTTGACCTTTTTCGAAAAATTTAATGGTAATGGTCCCATAGAGTGACCTTTTTTCAGAATGTAAGATAGAAAAGAAGAGGCATAGAGAAGAGTGGATGAGACTGAAAATAAATAAATGAAGGAATCATGGTTCTTTAGTGATGGGAAAAAGATGAATGGCAGAGTGGCAATGAAGCACTACCAACTTCAACATTAGCTGCTAAACACTCACTTCACTCGAATACAACTGTGTTGCATATTTACAATTGAATAAAGCTGCATTTTGCATCATTAAGAATTAATATTCAATTTATTACATTAATTTTTAAAAAAATCAATTTAATTTCTATATTTTTTAAATGTATCTAAATTAACTCTTAAGTCTCATTTTACTTCATCAAGTATTATTTATATAATAAAAAAAATATTTATATTGAGAATTATTATTATTATTATTATTATTATTAATTTTTAATCTTAGTTCTTCACACAAACATCTCTTTCTTTCTGCCACCACATAAACATTATATTTGATGCTGTAAGTGGAATACTTAACGAAAAAATTAATTTGCATACATTTTAAAAATATATAAAATATTTTTTCTTTTAAATTATTGTACTAAATTAAATTTTGATTCAAATGTAAGAAAAATAAAATAATTAAATATAAAAAAAAAACATATGTTCACAACTCATATTTTTTTATATAATTATATTACAATTTTTAATATTATTATTTTAATATTTTTTCATATCATTTAATTTTAAATTTATCTTATATTATATATATTTATTTTTAAATTTATTATATTAAAAGTTATGTAAAACTGTAAGAATATCAAAGTATCATTTTCCTTAAAAAAAAAAACATAGAACAAACATAGATGCAGACACTTAACACTTAACAGCAGAGTCTATGTTTTCTTTTTTTCAGTTTCCCGATATGTCACGCGTACCTCGTAACAGCCGCTAAAAGTAAAAATTCTAGCATCTAAAACAATTCTTAGAAAATCCTATCCTAGAATTTTATTTTACTTTTAAGTTTTCATATTTATTATATATTTTTAAGATTTTTTAAATTTTTATTGGGGTGTACATATATAAAATCTATACTTATATTTTTTTTTGTAATTTTAAAAAAATAGTTTCATTAAATATTAATTTAACGCGATTGTAATAATATAAAAATATAATATTGTAAACAAATTAATTGTTATAATTAACTTTTAATTCAGTATTATTAAGCACAAATACGATATTTTTACTTGCATAAAAAATATATTTTATTTGGTATTGCTTATAGTTTTTATTGAATAGTATTTTATTTTCAAGACCTTGAGTTTTTACTTTCTTGAAATATTACATTGAAATGTTAAGTTTTTTATGAGCTATAGTCTTTAACTTAATGCCATTCTCAGTGGCAATTGAAAATATGTCATATTAACACAAGTGACTTTCTGACTTAGACATTTTTTTCGAAATTAAAGAAAATTCCTACTTATAAGAACAAACACACTTTTCACAATTTTGTTCAAAGCACATAACATCTGTAAGAAATTAATAAATCTTACTAATGAAACAATGTTCCCTCTAGAATACATGTTACACTTTTACTTTTACAAATTTGTTCTATCGTCTAAATAACTGTATCATTCACTTCTGTTTTACACTTTACTTGCATAGGTGAATTTACTGTAGTCAATGAAAGAAAAGTGAAACATCTTCAAACTAGTTTTGCTTTTTCTTCCATTCTTTCTTGCTTCCTTTTCACTATCTTACTTTCTTCCTTTGATTCTCACTCACATGGTTCACTGTGCTGATTTGTTTGAGTGAACAAGGTGGCATTGACTGACGATATTGGTTATTTATGTTATTGTGTTATATTACATAATAAAATAACAAAAATAATATTAATAATAAATAATAATATAATGTTAAAAAAAATAATGAAATAAAAATAGCTAAAAAAGTAATATAAGAATAAAATACTAATAAAAAACAATATAAATGTTAAAAATAACAATAATAAATAATAAGATTATTATTTAATAATTAATTAAAATTAATTTATAATAACATAATAATTTGCTCATTCTATATTTCTCTTTTAAAAAATTATTATACCTATCAAGTTCAAACAATAACATTTTATGCTCTCCACTCCCTTTTTTGTCTTTCCTTTCTTTTTCCACTCCTTTATTTATCTATTTACCATCTCAATCCAAACACACATGTAATACTAACTTTCTTAGTAGATAATGATTACAATTTTGAGAATGTAGGAGAAAGAAAATAGTTTTTAATGCATCATAAATTTGCAAATCATACTTTATACTTTATCTAAAGAACTAGAAAATAATTTTCTCTTGAACCTCTATGTCATCAAAATATGATTGAAGTCCATAATTGAATTCCTGACATCAAATACTACAATTGTCCTATCAGAATTTTAAACATAGCCAAGCTAACATTGAACATTTGTAGGATTGAAACTCTTATTGAACACCTGCTCAAACCTAGGTAAGGGAAACTTGTTTAAAATTTTCAATAGACACTACAAGAAAATCATCAAATTGTAACTAATTTTAGAGACCAAAATAATTAGTTACTATTGCACTAAATTAAAGACTATTTTAAAGACTAAAAAAATTATTGGTATCCAAAGCAGTTTCTATTATTAATAAAAAATTATAAAGTAGTTTTTAAATTGGTATCTAACTATTGGCTACCAAGACTTTATGTACTAATATTTTAGATTCTAAATTAGTCTCTAAAAGACTAATTGAGACCAATTTAGAATCTAAAATTTTAGTAGCTAAAATCCTAATAGCAAATTTAGAAACCAATTTATAAATTTTATTAATAACAGAAATCACTTTAGATACAAATAATTTTTTAGTCTCTAAAATAATATCTAATTTAGTTAATACAGTGACTAATTATTTTTTGTCTCTAATTTTGGTTACAATTTAATGAATTTCTTGTAGTGAGAACCCTAGGTTAGAAGATCTGGATGTGGGGGTGACATGATCATCAATTCCAAAATTTTCTTTGCAGGATTGTTTGACCTCGAGTAAAGTAGTGTCTTGATTGAACTTAAATTGTGAAATAGTTGATTTTGTATAGTGTATGTTGTTTTTTTTTTATGAGAATAAGTATTGAATGTGTTTTGGTTTAGGAAGAAAAGTGTTGAATTGTTAGTATGAATGAGTGAATTGTATAATGATATAATTGATGTATAAGATATTCTAATTATTAATTGGTGTTGATTTTGAATGATTTTGATTTAGAGATGTTGGATATATATGGAATTATACATTTAAAGAGTGACTATATTAGAGTAATTATCCAACTCTAGTAGAAAATTGTTACTTTGGTTTGATATGTTTGATAACATAACAACATAAATGGATTTTTTCTTGTGTAAAAATGTAAAATATATAAGATTTTAGAAACTTTTCTTTTTGCATATCTTGGTTTAGCAAATATTTCTCGCTCAAGCGAGAATAGAATGAGAAATAGGATGTTTTCGGGGTCGTTTTCGCTTAATCCAAAAGGAATATCGCTCATACGAGACCCATTTTTGCTCAAGCGAGAGAAAATCTCGCTCAAGCGAAATGAGGTGAATTTTGGGTGCTCTCAAGTTGATTTTTGCTCAAGTGAGGAGACTTTCACTCAAGTGACCCCATTCTCGCTTAAGCTATATGAATTTTGCTCAAGCTAGCCTAAAAAAATAACTTAAATTGTAAGATTTGCTTATGTGTTTATGTTTTATTATTGTTCATTGTTTTTAATTAATTTCTATGTGAATTTTAATTATATGTTAATTGAGAGTCCTTTAGTTTTTATGTGTTTTATGTAAATTTTTGGGTTGTTTGTTTCCCAAGCTTTGGTGTGATTAAATGGTGTGAATTTTGGATAATGTGAGATGTGAAATATGAATTTTAATCAACACATAATATTTTTAGGAAAGGAAATATTGTGTTGTTGATATTGTTTAGGATGTACATTGACTAGGGATTTGTTGATATCGGAATCACATAAATGAAGATTATCAGGGGTTGAGAGTCGAAGAAGGTTCATATGATTTTGTCTACGATTTGAAATATAATGTGGTCTTTTAGATCATATAAATTAACCTTGTCATACTGGATGATATGATATTGATATTATTTATGTAGATAGTTGTGTGAATTCACAGAGGGATAGTATGACATGTACAAATCTACGAGTCTAAGTTAATGCACAAGTCTTTCAAAAGTAGATGCACAGTAGAAGTTTGACAAGAACAATATGAACGTTGAAGCATGATAGATACTTGGTTGTTGTGCAAAAAATTTATTAGTCGAAGAATTTGTAATTGTTATCTAAAATTTAAATTTATATTTGAAATTTAAAAAATAGATAGCTTACTAGGTTGTTTGTATTGTATTTTATTTTCTTTATATGTGATGATCGTGTAATTACACGTGAGGAACAAATGATTTTGTAGGTGATAGGGTTTCACTCTGTCTTGATGGATGAATGTGTTTTGTTGAAATTTTTTATAGCCATGCAATTATTAAAAATCCTTGATAAAAAATATATTTTAAAATATTACATAACTTAAATGTAAATATGTAAATATTTAATTAATATTGTATGTGTATTATAGTATTCATAGGTAAAAAAATAAAAATATTACACTTTTAAGTTTTTTTTCTCATTTATTTAAGAGAATATAGTCCTCTTTAGTGTCCTACCTTTTTCTTAAAGAAGTTGCAACATTCGAGTAACGCTAGACAACACATTTGACTATTCTCATACATGGGTTTTGGGTTTCTTATGGTGTAGATCAACCAATTTTGATGATAGTTTGAACTAGAAAAATGTGAGATTTTCAACATTCATCAACCAAACATAAGGGTGGTAATACCACTAGATATATTATATTTTATTATGCTTGCCCTTTTGCCTTACCAAAAATGGGTTGAGATAGATTCACCAATATAAAACCCGTGAATTGTTAAATCCTGTCTGTGAAGTATAATTGTGGATTTACCGATTAAACCCGGATAAATTTCAAAAGAAAATTTAAAAACTAATAGAAATTTTTTGTATTTATTTTAATTCCAAATTTAAGGATTTAATACAAGAATAAAAATAATTTATTATTTATTGAAAAATATATAAAAAAAGTATTAAAATAAACCATAAAATATATAATGTAATGAAATAACGAATAAAAATATTGAATTACATTTAACACATTAATAATAATATATTAAAAAGAAAAAAATGTGAGTTGTGAGATATACTTTAACTTCAATAAATTGCAGATTTTTGCTGAATTTTTCTTCTTTCACTTTTATTTTTTTCCATGTTTGTATGCTCCTTTTTTTCTCAAATAACACTATTTTCACTTTTAAATATTTATAAAATTATAGGAATTTAAATATTTATAAAATTAAAATAAAAGCAAATATAAAAATATAAAAATAAGTAATAGTATAAATAAAATTGTTTGGATATTTTATAAAAAAATATTAACTGAATGGTTTAAAAAATTATAAATAAAAATTAAGTTATTATGGATGTAATAATAAAAAAAATTAAGCGAATCAATTTATTATTAGATTTAATAAAAAAATAAATGTATAAATTATAATTTTAAAATAAAAATTTAAAATAAAGTTATATTTAAATTAAAAGATTACGTAAATAATGAGTTATATATAAATATATGTCATAAATTATAATAACAAATATGATTATATAATATTTCTTAATTTAGAATTTATAATTTATAATTTAGCGTTTAGAATTTAGGAGTTAGGATTTATGGTTTAGGATTTAGAATTTGTTATTTATGATTTAGGATTTAAGATTTATGTTGTAAGATTTAGAGTTTAAGATTTATGATTTAGGATTTATAATTATTTTACTCATAATAATTACTTACATCAAAATACCTATAAAATATTTTATTTTATTTTTTTATTAATATTTCTTCATAAATTTTTATATATTTAATTTTTAAATTTTCTTTTGTTTCAATTTTATAAATATTTAAATTTACTATAATTTTATAAATATTTAAAAATAAAAATAATGTTTTTTGAGAAAAAAAAGAGTTAAAAACGATGTTCGATAGAAAAATAGAAATAAAAAGATGTGATGTGATGTGAATAAAGAAATAAAAATAAAAATAATGATATTTGAGAAAAAATAAGTCGATTTTACATAACAGACGTGTGCAATGAGAGTATCAAATATCCAACTCATCATACACTTTTTTTTTTTTTATAATAAACGCATTACCATCCTCACCGCTACACTCTTCTCCAAGGGCGACAATCCACCCAAAAATGCAATAAATTAAAATTACTTGTTTGTGTTTCTAAGATAAAATGTTTTCTATTTTTTTTTTATCAGCAATAAAATAAATAAATAAATAGGGACCACTTCAGGGATGGTCAAACCCTTATACAGAAATACTTGACATCAGTCTCTTATTAGAACGCCTACCAAATTAGCAAAGGGATAACCATACCAACACTAACCAATGTTAATGAATCAACCTCATACAAGGCAAAAGATTTAAAACCCAACTAGAATAAGGGAAATAAGCAGAGCGAGACTTTGCATAAATCCAAGACCATACCTTTACTTGCACCGAAGCGAACACTTCAGACACATCTGCCACACCTCTATTGAAGATGACCGAGTTCCTATGTTTCCAGATTTCGCTCACAATG
>Ga0123342_1008825_pt1 | contig 12440 bp, 4 predicted proteins | sample Turbeawhitnodule_FD_89960 | JGI IMG/M metagenome (GOLD analysis project Ga0123342, IMG submission 89960) | Root nodule microbial communities of legume samples collected from Mexico - Turtle bean Mexico white nodule | ecosystem: Host-associated > Plants > Roots > Nodule | place: Mexico: Nepantla... | reverse complement strand
TGAGTGTTAATTGTAACAGGGTTCGGCTATCGGCCAAGTTCCCGTGGTGTGGGTCGGCCATCGGCCAAATCCTTGTGGTCTCGGTCGTCTTAGTTAAGTCTTCTAAGGTCTCGACCTTTCGGATAGTCAGCCAAGTCTTCCAAGGTCTCGGCCTGCCGGCCTGCCGGCCAAGTCTTCTAAGGTCTCGACCTTTCGGACAGTCGGCCAAGTCTTCCAAGGTCTCGACCTGTCGGCCTGTCGGCCAAGTCTTCTAAGGCCTCAGCCAGGTTCCCCTGGTCTCGGTCAGGTTGACTGGACATCGGGCAGCCAGGTGGGTCCCGGCCTCGCCCCGTACCGGTACATTTCTCTTTTTTTAACTGACCTATTTTTTAATTATTTATTTATCGTTTTCAATGTTTAAAGTAACAATTATATCCTTTCCTTTTATCTATTTTTTATTTTCTATATATACATATATATATGTATATATATACTTTAGTAAAATAGAAAATCCTATATCTATTCAATTAGGAATGATAATAAAAATATTTATTTTTCTACTAAAAAACCTGGAAAAGCAAAAAAAGGCGTAGTTAATAACATTATGCATAATGTTAATATCAAAATAATAAATATAATTAATGTAAAAATATCGTCAAACATAATTAATATCATTAAATTTAATTAGATTCAAAAACTAGTGTAAAGTTATTACACATATATATATATATATATATTAGTAATATTTTTAATACTATTACACTCTGGTTTTCACATGTTATTTTTTAAAATTAATTGAATTAAAAAAAATAACCATAATAATAACAATAGTTTTTCTGACATAATAATAATTCCACTATTTTAATTTTCAATTATAATTTTCCTATCATTACTATCTTGCATAATAATAATAAAAAAAATAAAAAAAAATAATGTTAGTTGTATAGTAGATTATGCAATAATAATCTTAAAATAACAATAATGATAGATTGTTTATCATGGATCAAATTAATGTTTTAATTAAGGTTATCATTTACAACAAAAATTATAATTAAAAAAATACTAGCTTTTCTTATCCAACTTTCTTTACTCTTCACAATATATATAAGAAATGGAAACAAAGAAGGAATAAAAATACCTAAAAAACTTATTAATTAGTTCAAAAAATTCCATCGTAGTCACAAAACATCCATAATTACATTAAATATCACCAAAACCCTTTCTCTAAAACAAAACTTTTCTATATGTATGTAACTTACTTATAACTCTCAACAAGAACAAGAAGGTATTGAATTCTTCTAATTGTTGCTAGATAATAGAGTTTGAAGAAATGACAAGAGAAAAAAGACAAGAGCAAAGTACTCAAGAAAAAGAAAAAATAATAAGATAATGAATTGTTCTATTCACACCACTCAAATATATGTTCACCCTTTCATGCTAAACGTTTTTTAATTTTCATAACTAGCTTTCTCGTGCAACAAAGCCCAAACTCACAAAGCTTTACTTTAGGCACCACTCCTAAAATTGTCTCCACTCCCAACTAAAACACCTTAATGAATACTAAAACTAGCTCACACACATCTAATACATATTTTAAATACTCGTTTGATTAAAATAAAAAATGTTAGACCTAATTTAAGTTTAACTATCAATTTTCAATTTATTCCATTCACTCATATAAAAACAACTCATCACCATACTATTAAATGTCTAGAATATTAAATATCTAGAATAGTATTTTTTTTTATTTGAGGTGAATTCCTTTTTCCTTTCTTATACCACTGGAACATATTCTTGAGAGATTTTTTTTAATAATTATATTTTTTTTATAGATAAAAATAATTAAATAAATAAATATGGTTCAACTCTTATACATCTTGAACATAATCAATTCAACAAAACAAAAACAAAAACAATATCCCCTCTCAAAACAAACACACAAACACCTTATCAATATAAAATAAATAACTTATTTTCAATCGAAAACATAAGAACAGAGATCAAGACATCACTTTGGAGGTAATCCAAAACTAAACCTTCAATTGAGCCATGGATAAAATTTCAGAATTATAGAATAATTGATCTCTCCTCCCTTAAAAATGTGTTTATTTCTATGTCATCAAAAGTCACTTACCAAAACAATCCCGACACTTTTAAAAACTAAATTGAGAGATATAAAAATAACCAACAGATTAAACTGAACCGAAGTGCAGTTCACCCGACAGATTTAATAATTACATAATATTGTTGTTATTAATTTATCTGATTAAAATTGTTACATAGACGTTAGTTAAGAGAAATAAAATATATTGGAACCCACCATTCGTAAATAAATGTGATTCCTTTTAAATTTGAAATTCCCATATACAACATAGAAATGCATGTGAAACAACACTAGAGACGAAATTTCATTTCGATTTATACGTACAATGAATGGCATTTGTGTTTAGTGGTTGTGAAATTCTTATATAAAATGTATAAATGTCAAAGAGAAGGTAAGATATGAGGTTGATCTTAAAATAAAAGTTAGATGGAAAAGTTTGTCAAACCAAAAATGGGTAAGAATCTGATACAAAATTGTCTTGTATATGAATGAGAAGAGTGGGAGAAAAGCACACTCAACTTGCACAAAACATCCTTTTGAATAAATAATTTTGATTAAATTCAAATCATTCCAACTTTTTAATTGTGTATGCCATTAACGTGGAATCGCCAATTATGGTAACAATCTACCACAAAACACAATTTCATTAATAACTTTCATTCCTAACTTTTGTAATCACCTTTCAAACTCATCTTCACCTTTTTACCCTTTTTTCCCCTAATCAATTTGGATTATTCTCCCCTAGTATCACATCCGTGTACGGTTAAATTAAATTTAAATTAAATCAATCATCTTAATCAAATACTTAATTCCAAATTTCAATTTCCAATAAATAAATAATAACATGCTATATTTATGTGTTGACTTTATGCATTATAAATTGCAATATCATAATATTAAATTGATTATTGCTGTGTAATATTTGAGTTTGGAATCTCCATATTTGTAGATTTAGAGTTTGTGTTCCTATTCTTAAAAACGGTAAAATATAATGATTTCATATGGCCTATTCGTAGTGTTATGCTATAATGAATAAACATAGAAATTTAATATGCTTACGGCTGAAAAAATATTCCCTTCATCCACCATGACAAAGATTTAATATTCTTTTATAAACTTCAAAACAACAATAAAAATATATACACTTTAAAACAATTTTACTGAAATGATCTTTCTTTTTCAATATATTAAGTAAATAAATAATTTTAAGACATTCGAAGTGAGAACATTAATTAATTTGAATTTTTAGATAATTAAAACTACAGTTTTTATTATGATGAATTGTAGAACGAAGGAAACACGTTTCTTACTATCTTATACGCTATAAAATGATGTTGTATTAGTATAAGTAACTCTAAAAAAATGAAACGTTATAATTGTGTGTGTTCAATGCATAATATTCATGAATTAATTACAATTTGAAGTACCTATCTTCAATGTATACATTGAAACTTTATTCTAATGCTGTTTTTTAATTTATAAGTTTGGCTCCCATAAAAAATATATTTACTTTAAATTGGTAATAACATTAATTGATTTAGAAAAAATAAATTCTACCATACTTATTTTTATGACCGATGTAAAATTTTATATTGTAATAATCGAGGTAGAATTTAAATTGTTAAAATCAATATAGTTTTTTAAGGTTTTACATCAGTTTTTTCTTTAATTGATTGGGTCGATTGCAAATTTAATATAAGAAGCTTTCATTTTCTATTTTATATATAGCACTTTAAAATTGATGTAAATAACGTGCGATGTAGAAATCGAACAATACCATTAATTAAAATAAATAAATTTCATCATTCACCTCTAAAAATATAGTAAAATAAAACCAGTATAAATTTTCAATGTTTAGCCAAGACATAGTCCAATTTTAAATAAAAAAAATTATTGGCAATATTTATTTATTAATTATTAATAAAATGATTTTGTTTAGAACAAAATTAGCAATATTTGTTTGAAGTTTACACGATTAAACCTATCCTATGATGTCTACCATATACTTGAAACCAAAAATTGTATGGTTTTTCATAATCAATCACGGGATTCTTAAATCTTTTGTTCACTTATAAGGCTATAAGATAAGAAACAAAGATTAGTGATTTTGTAGGTTGGTTACACGCTTCAAGGTAAAGAAGGCAATAGAAACAAAAAAAAATAGGCTTCCAAATGAGGTTAATGTTGTGAAGGTTGCAGTTCTAGATATGTTAGTCTCGTAGCAATATCTATAACAATACCTTTTTTTTAAAATATCGACTCAATTATCCACAAGTACGATTTTAGTGGCGACTCTAAAATGTTTTGCGACACCAATGATGTGTGTACCAGAACACTAATTATGTGTGTACCACAACACTGAAAAACACTTTATGAACGATGACATCTTTTAATGTTGTTTGTTTCAATGAAAATAGTTTCAGTTTGTGTAGTACTTGATTCTAAGAACTAATCATGCACATTGCAAAGAGAATTTTTTTTCCAACTCAGTAATTACTTGCTTTTGAAGAGTGTATGCAAATGTTAATGTTGAGTGGGAAAGTGATAGAAAAATTAGAGACTGGGGCATGTGGTTACGCAGTAGCAGTGCTAATGAAACATGAATCAGAAATGCAGTGCAGTTTGAGTGACTTGAGAATATGGAATTTGTGTTAGCTCAAAAGTCTGTTTTAGTGGAAGACAAATGATACACTGAACCTGAAACTGTTTCACTATACAATTTCTGATTGAAAAAAAATGGTATTTTCCTTATTTTATATAAAACTAAAATTTTAGACATTGAAATAAAATTGTATACTAGAGCAAGTTTTAATATATAATTTATTTTAGGGGAAGGAACTGATGATAAAAAAATAATGAATACGATAACTAATTATAGATTTCGAAATCAATGAAATCTCTCTAAGTAGGATTCGAACCTACGACCAGTCAGTTAACAACCGACCACTCTACCACTGAGCTACTGAGTAATAACGTGAAATTCGATCTCACAGAGTTCAATTCCTGCTCTTAACCCATGACCAATAGGAGCTTGAAGTTTCCTTCATAACCCCTATTATATTATGTAATCCTTTGTTCATATAGGTTGTTTTTGTTGTCTCTTGAACCTTCCTGTAAAGTTGATCATTCTCTATCAGGAGCTCTGCGGAAAAATAAAATTGTATATTAGAACAAATTTTTAATATATATTTAATTGAAAAGTAGAGTGCGTATCAGAGAACTAGTTGTACATTCCCTACAAGCTAAACCTTTTTCACTTTTTTTATGGACACTTTTTTGTAAGCAATGGCAGCAAGATGAGATACATTAATTTGAGAGGCCGTATTTTACTTGTTCTTTAACTAAGCGTCAAGAGAGGTTTGACTGAATAAATTGGACGAAGATAGGAATTAGGAAGGCTATTATACCCTCATGTTATACCCTTGATCTACAATGTAAATCCACCAAACTCTACTCAACTTATGATTCAAAAATCACTCTAAAACAAGCAAGTAGTAACTCATCATGACTTAAGAAGCTAACTTTTCACCATCATCCATGTAATTGATGGCGATGCACTTACGTATATTTTGACTAACTTTTTTATCGATTTGGTCAAAAGGTAAATTATTCGCACCAACACATTAAGAGTATATTTGTTAAGAGAATATTAATTTGTTACTGTGCAATTGACGTTTATAATTGATGGGACTAAGAATAAACATATTACCATATTGCGTGGTTACCCAAGATGACATATACGATCCTGAATTGGAAATTGTAGACGAGCTCAAGTAATGAAAGCAATCCCAATCATTGAGAAAAACGGATTGAATCAAAATGGCAAAGGATACAGTGACTTTATGAGTTCTCCACCAATGAACAAGAACAAATAATAACAAATATGTTGATGGGTATCTTCTTTTGTCTTACTCCTACCTTAGAAGAAATGGGAGCCTTCAAGGGGAAAAAGAACCAGATGCCTCTCACACACGAAAACCTTCAATTTCCACACAATAACAGCTAGCTCACACTATCAGACAAAGCACCAACACAAGGGCAAAGAAAGTGTGTCACATAACAAGAGAAGAGAAAAAAAAAACCCACCATCTCATGCTAATTTGTTTTCGGATGGTTTCAATGCATGCACAGTGAAACCAACAAATCATTTCTTTGCTGTGCTCACGTGAATCCATCCCTACCCCTACCCCTACCCCTACTACCTTAGACACATTCCCCATATCTTATCATCAACTTCTCCAGGACCAAGATCTGCATGCTAAATTGCCATGAATCCTAATTATATATCCTTAAAGCCTCTCAAACTTATCATCCATGAAAATATAATTAATTGAACTCGTACAGAGAAAATGTTAAAAACGGCGGTTTTCTAGCTACAGTTGACAAGCGTGTAATCTTATGTTCCAAAGTAAAAAAGACAACTATTTAATCGTCTTTTTATATTTAACAAAAAAGAGGGTGACTATAGTAAAAACAACCCTTTTATATCTCCTTATAAGATGTATATATAATATATGCATGAGGGGTAAAGAATGCGGTTTTACCTCATAGTCGTCGTCTTACACGATGTAAATGTAGTGTTGAAAATAGTCAATTTTTTCACTAGTCACAGCTTTAAAGTACATGATTCGGTGCATACACAATTGTTTAATCATAGTTTTGCAGTGACTAGTAAGTTAGACGATCTGTTATGTCCACTCTGACCCTTTTTCCTTTTCTTTTGTAATCACAACAGAAAGAAATAAACGTTACATGTAGACGAGTAAACTATTCCAAAAACTTACATATAAACACTGAGTTTGCATATCATACACAACCATTTGCATGGCAGGTGTCAGCATGCTATTGACGGGGTTGGAAAATTTAGACAGATGTGAAATTTGTCACGTAGAGAAATGAAGTGCCACGATGGCAAAATGGTTTTTGGCTACGCTACCTACTAAAAGAGATGAATCCCTCATGAAGGGTGAATGACTTGATTACTCAGTAGCAGTGGCACATTCCCCTCACCAATAATAACAATTAATACATGCTTTATGTTATATTTTCCCGTATTTTGGATGCCTTATTTTCTCACCACTTTCCCTTCACGTTGGTTTGTGTATAAATAGGAGGAGTTGCTCAACACATTTTCATTCAGTGGCCTGCACCAGATTGAGGGGGTTGCTTTCGAAGAAACCCACCTAAGGTTTCCTCACAACCCCTAAAACCTCGTGCTTTTCCTCAAACTCCAAACACCAACAACTTCACTACCATATCATGGCTATCTTGGGTAGTCACAATCCTTGGGCAGCAGCTTTTGGCATACTAGGTATCACACCATAATGCTCATATCAGTTCATCACTTGCTTCATTTCTTTCTTCCCTTTTTCTTCCTACCATCCTTATTCACCACCTTAAACTATGTTCTTTTCATAAGTAAATGTTCCTCTGCATGTGCATTTTGCAATTTCTCCATCTATGTTCATTGATTTCTGATTAATAACTCTTAATATTTTCTTCTCTGTTTTCGCACTGCTATAAATGATAGTTGAGTTATTGGTAGATCACAAATTCATTCCCGCTAATGGTTGTTGAGAAATATGGTTTTTGTGGAGACACCTATAAAAAAGAATAAAGTTTTTTTCCCATAATCCATAATATAATCATGTATCTACTCTGATAAAGAGGAACTAACATGTTCATATTCACCTTTTGATATGTTCAGGAAACATCATTTCCTTGATGGTATACCTGGCTCCGGCGTAAGTACATGATTATCTATGTCAAATTTCGTAATTTTGTTAGCTGAATCTGATTTGAATTTCCCTTGCCTGAATTGCAGGCATACGTTTTACGGAATATACAAAAAGAAATGCACGGAAGGTTTCCAATCTCTGCCTTACTTGGTGGCGTTATTCAGTTCTTCGCTTTGGTTATATTACGCATCCTTCAACATTAAACATTCTGTTTTCCTTATTACGATCAACTCCCTTGGATGTGTGATAGAGATCGTCTACATTGTCATCTTCATCAAGTATGCGCATAAGGATGCTAAGGTATATATATACATGTGTGCCTCAACCCAAAATAACTAAGTGTCATTGTTCTGTATAAGAGTTCATATTTATTTATAGTGATATGTGAATCTTAATCACAGAACTTAACCATTAAGCTAGTTGCGGCAATGAACTTGGGGTCTTTGGCCTTGATCCTTTTGGTCACGCATTTCGCTCTGAATGCTTCCCTACAAGTCAAAGTCATCGGATGGATTTGTGACATCGTTTCACTCAGTGTCTTTGCAGCACCTCTAAGCATTATGGTAAGTGAAATTTTCATTTCAATTTTTTTTATCAGCAAAATAAGAGGTATTTCAGTAATAGCTTAACCCTCGTACAAAATCATGTCTAACCTCCTAACTCTATAACATACAAACCTCATCTGTGACACATTCATATATTCATGTATACCTTTACAAAATCCATTCTAATCCCTCTCCTAGTCAACAAAATCACCTAATAATTTTTGACAAATCTCATACAAACAAGTGGCTAAGACACCAATCACAATATGAAAAACTTACCCCAAACTTTGTTCACTACCCATGACTACGCCTTCAGCTATGTCACTGTGAAAATCTCTATATGGTCTACCCTGTTGCTTTTAAAGATCCTCTTATTCCTATGTTTCCACAGTTTACCTATAACTTCTATTCACACACTATTCCAAATTTGATTAACACTTTCATTCACGTCTCTCATCTTAAAACTTAAAAAATATTTTTTTGGCTTGAAGAGATGAAGTTAGTGATGAGTTTGCAATCCTCTAACCAGTTATGAGTATGCAGGCACAAGTTGTTAGAACGAAGAGTGTACAGTTTATGCCCTTCAGTTTGTCATTTTCCCTCACACTGAATGCCATAATGTGGCTTGCTTATGGTCTCTTTAACAAGGACAATTGCGTTGCCGTAAGTATCTATAGCGCCACATAAACTACGTAATAATAAGTTAATAAGATATTAATTTGATTAGCATTGCAGCTGCCAAATGTGGGGGGTGTAGCACTGGGGGTACTTCAGATGGTGCTATATGCGATTTACAGGAATTGTGGTGCGAGGGAGCTAGCAACAGAGGGTGGAATGAGAACCATCGTTGTAGTGAATCCATTGGGGCCTGCAGAAGTGTTCCCGATAGCAGAGAATGATGAGGTGAATGATGAACAATCACAAGAAAATAATAAAGTTGCAGAGGACCATGCACAAGGGAAAACCGTGGAAGCCATCGATTGCCCACTGTGATACGTATAAATAACACTACCCACTACTTTCTTCTGTTTGTTGCTGCCTACGTTTCTCTCAATCATTCTATCATCTTTATGTTATGCTTGTTCAAACCTTATTAATCAAACAGAATATGCTTTAGCTTTACTAATTCATTCATTTACCTCCTTTATCTCAGTATTTTCATTGCTTTTTATGAGTTAAGGACAATAAACAATAGCAATCATAGATGCTTTAACAAACATCTCACATAATTTAAGTGAGAAAATCATCTAAAGTTTATACAATGACTTAATTTAATATGATCCACGCAGATTTTGAAGATAACTTTTCTTTATTAAACTTTATACAGAATAAACAAATATAGGTTGAACATGCAACGTTGTGGTTACAGCACAAGAAAAAAGTTAGAGAATATTAGGGTGGTTAGTTTTTCTTTTTTTATCAGAAAAAAAACGAATGAAAAAAATAGGAGGTATTTCAAGAAGATCTCAACCCTTATACAAAACTCTATTTAAAGCTCTTTCTCTCTAATCTCCTTACAAAACCAAAAAACCTTAATATAGACACCTATTACTCATGATATAGATCTCCTAGAAAAATTGACGAATATCATGCAAACCGTTGACTCAAACCATAAATCTGAATACGAAAAACATAGTCACGCGTTTTAGACATTATCCAGGACCAAGCCTTCAACTGTGTCAAGGTAAAGATTTCAACATGATCCATCATGTCACTTCTAAAAGTCTTCTTGTTCCTATGTTTTTACAATTCTCCAAATCTGATTAACACTCTCCTTGATATCGCTCATCTTAAAACTTAAAAAATATATTTTTGATTCTCTATAATCAGTCGATGTCAGTTTCATCCACTAATAGCACCGGTGTGATTAGTATTATGAATGCAAATCGAACTTCAGAGAATAGATGAGCCCCAGATGGCTTTATAAAAGGATGCGGAAACAGAAACAAAGGAAACATTTTGTCGTGTATTTATTTGGTAGCTACTTTAGCATGCTTTTAAGGTGGCAGTTACCACCAAAAGGTTGATTGTGCATGAAAAAGAGAAAGGTGTTTCCGCCAATAATGACGCTTTTTCTTCTTTTTTATTAGCGTATCGTATCAGTTCATGACTTTTAGTATCAAATACGAGGTTCACACTTTGTCACATGTTTATGATCATAAACGTTAAAATAAGGCTATCATTTCTTTCTCAGAACAAAATTAAAATAATACTTATACACTTCTCTCTAGGGGATGAGTCTTGCCCGATGATATAGTAAATAGATGTTTCTAATCTATAAGTTCAGATATGATGCTACTTTAGCACAAGTTGTTGAGAAATTTTAATCTTAATGATTCAATTAAAACAGAATCAGTACTATGTTTAAAGATATTAGGGTTTATACTAGGAAGATACTGATAAAAAAAATATCTCTTACATATTTTTCTTGTCAACAAACAATAAATGAATAAAATAAAAACACTTTATGATAAACCAACCCTTATACTTATATTTTTTACATACTACTCAAGAATACAGTTACTCTTGATCACTGAATGTTCCAGACCTAACCTTCTATCCATTAACTATACAATCATTGTCACGTCGTTATGAACTTCTCTGTTTTTTTTGACATTATTGTATGCCGAATCTGAGCCTGAAAGTTCAATCTGATAAAAATGGAAGCCCAAACAATATTGTCCACCTTTGTCCAATGTGGGTTTGAATAGGACAAATTGGTGGATGAATCCCCATTTATTTTCTGAATAAGAAAAGTGAAATTTAGTTTTTCATAGGATACAATAAAAAAATATTGTTGAAGAAAAAAAAAGGACTAATTTACAATATAAAAATAATATTTTATAAAAATAAATTAAGCTTAAATTCAGGTCAACCACTCACAAATATCTTGTTTTATTCCACACTTATATGAGTTATAAGAGGACTGGTCTGAGTTTTCATAAGACATGTTAAGGACATGACTTTCGGCAATTGCTTCCTACACCCAACGATTTTTAACCTAATTATCTAATCGACTTTTAAAATTTTAAAATTGTCCTTCATTTTGGAATTGAAATTCTAGAATTAAAAAATACATTTTGAAAAAAGAAATTCAGAATAGATTTTTTTTGTGTTCTGGAAATGAAATTTTGGATGAAAAATGGAAAACCAAAATCTTATTTTAGAAAAACAATTCCAGAATAAAAAAAAATACAAATACATTTTGACATGCATATATGTCTCTACTTAAAAAATTATAATTACATTTTACGTCTTTAAATAATTTCATTCTAAATTTTATCTAAACTATCACATCATTCAAAATTTAAATAAATCATTTTTACAAATTTAATCTCATACCTTAACCCAAACAATTTCGGAGTATGGTCTCGTTTCGGAGATACCTGCAGAGATTCAAATTATTCCACTTTAATGAAAGTACTTTCCAAAAAAGTTTAAAAAGAGTTTATTTAAACAAAATTATGTATTAGCTGCGATTTGATCAATTTATATTATATAAAAAATACAAATATCCTATTGTAAGTAGATTGTCTAAAATTGACTTGAGTTTAAAATTTACATTTTAATCAACTTGACATTCAAATAGGTAAACTGGGAATTTCACACAAAACCAATTCAACCAGTTAAGGGACGAGTTGGATTAGGTTGATTTTTTAAAATATGTTTTAATGCGTAAATCGCTTCATTAAATACTATTTTCTTGGAAACAAAATTTTGTAAATGATTACGAATTTTACATTGTTTTTAACTACTTTTATTTTATATATGCAAAAGTCATTTATTTTTTATTTAACATATCAATTCAAGTAAACAAAAGTTGGGGTTTGATTGAAGTGGATTGGATAAGCCATTTTATGAGAAACAAAAACTCAATTGCTGCGGACTCTTCATCTGTCATCGTTACTAGTAGAATAATTTTTTTGTCTGTCAAAAATAGAACTGTATAGTTTTTTTGGAGAAAGAAAAAAAAATACGAAAAACAGTAATTTATTATATATATATATATATATATATATATATATATATATATATATATATATATATATATATAGTGTTTTATTTGATATATAT
>Ga0123342_1008824_pt1 | contig 12441 bp, 7 predicted proteins | sample Turbeawhitnodule_FD_89960 | JGI IMG/M metagenome (GOLD analysis project Ga0123342, IMG submission 89960) | Root nodule microbial communities of legume samples collected from Mexico - Turtle bean Mexico white nodule | ecosystem: Host-associated > Plants > Roots > Nodule | place: Mexico: Nepantla... | reverse complement strand
TTAAAAACAACCGGTTGAATCACAAAAACAATCGGTTGATTTTCTGGAAATCAACTTAATCAATTTTGTTCTTTGCCTTCCTTGATTTCTTTCTCTGTGATTCATCATTGGATTTCATTATACTTTCAAAATGTGTGTTCTTGAGGGGATCAAGATCACTTCTTTGGTGGTTGTGTGTTTGTAATATGTGATTGATGGATACCTAGTGGTTTTTGGGAACTGATGTAGCTCTTGGGATAAGAGTGAACCAATATAAATTTGTTTGTGTGCTTATCTTTTTCCCTAAACTCTTTAATATCTGTTTTAAGTTGTTTTTATTCACTGTTGTTAAAAACAACCGGTTGAATCACACAAAAAATCGGTTGATTTTCTGGAAATCAACTTAATCAATTTTGTTCTTTGCCTTCCTTGATTTCTTTCTCTGTGATTCATCATTGGATTTCATTATACCTTCAAAGTGTGTGTTCTTGAGGGGATCAAGATCACTTCTTTGGTGGTTGTGTGTTTGTAATATGTGATTGATGGATACCTAGTGGTTTTTGGGAACTGGATGTAGCTCTTGGGATAAGAGTGAACCAATATAAATCTATTTGTGTGTTTATCTCTTTCCCTGAACTCTATAATATATGTTTTAAGTTGTTTTTATTCACTGTTGTTAAAAACAACCGGTTGAAACACAAAAACAATCGGTTGATTTTCTGGAAATCAACTTAATCAATTTTGTTGTTTGTCTTCCATGATTTCTTTCTCTGTGATTCATCATTGGATTTCATTATACCTTCAAAGTTTGCAAAAATCGTTTATAAACAATCCCCTCCCCCCCTCTAGTTTAAGACCATAAATTCTAACAATTGGTATGAAAACTAGGTTCTTCAAAGTTATTCAAGTTGTGATCCTAAAAACAATTTTATGGTTGAAAAGTTACCTTTTGGGGAGGGTGCCTCAATAAATAGGTCACCTCTGTTCTGTGGTTTGAATTACCAGTTTTGGAAGGTACGAATGAAATCTATTAGATAGAGGAATTTGGGATGCAATTGAAAATGGTCATTTTATTCCTAAGTTTGAAAAAGATTATGTTTTTATTGAAAAACCTTGGTCCCAATGGACTGAAGTTAAAAATAAAATAGCCAAATTTGATTTTATTGCTAAAAATATTATCACCTCTGCATTAAATTCTGACGAGTTTTTCAGGGTGCCACAATGTGCATCTGCAAAGGAGATGTGGGATACTATAGAAGTAACTCATGAAGGCACAAATGATGTAAAGAGGGCAAGGAAACATACTCTCATCCAAGAGTATGAAATGTTCAGGATGCAGAAAGGATAATCAATTGTGGATGTGCAAAAGCGATTCACTCATATTGTTAATCACCTTATGAGTCTTGGAAAGATATTTGACAAATAAGATCTAAACATCAAAATCCTCAAGTGTCTTGATAGAACATGGCAACCAAAGGTCACGACCATCTCAGAATCCAAAGATTTGACATCTTTGACTACAACTTCATTGTTTAGGAAGCTTAGAGAGCATGAGTTGGAAATGAATAGGCTCAATGTTTAAGAAAATGAGGACAAACATGTGAGAAACATCACTTTGAAGACTCTTAGACACAAGAACAACCAAGATTCAAGTGATAAAAGTGAGGGAGAGATTTTTAGCTTGTTGTCCAAGAAAAATCAACATGTTCTTGAAGAACTGCACCAAAGATCACACTCATGACAGGTATGATAGCAAAAAACCTAGTGATTTCATTTCAATGCTAACAAATATACATAAGTTATGATTGTGGTGAACAGGGTCATATAAAAATTGAATGTCCCAACAAAGAGAGGAAAGACAACAAGAAGCATGAAAAGAAAGGAAATCAAGAAAAGCTTAGAATGATGACTCCTCAAGCTCCTCTTCAAGTGAAGAAGAATAAGCAAATTTGTGTTTTATGACAAAGCAAGAAAGTGACACAAGCAATATTGATAGTGAAAATTATAGTCAACTTCTTAATGTTTTTAAACAAAAACATGAAGAAGCTAACAAACTGGCTCTTCCAAATAACCAGTTGAAAGGTTTGAATAATTAGCTTGAAAATATAGTCAAAGCACTAGAAGAAGAGTTGGAAAAATCTAAAATTGCTTTTGAAAATCTGGATTTGATTTACAAGAACTCTTCTTGCAAGTGAGACTCAATTGTTTGTGAAAATTGTGAATCTCTTGAAAAGAAGATTCATTATCTTGTGAAAATTGTGGACAAGCTTTCAAAAGGAAAATCCAACTTTGAGACTGTCGTGGCAACTCAAAATTGTGTTTTTGGAAAATCTGGTTAAGGATTTAATCCACAGAGTAAGAATAATGGAATTTCAAAGCCTTTTTCAACTGTGCCAGAAAAACAATCGATTAAAAAATCGAAACAACTGGTTGTTACATGCTTCTATTGTATGAAAATGGGTCATTCTGTTAGGTTCTGCAAAATTAGGAAATTTTTTGTTCCTAAAGGTGTTATGAAGCGGGTTCCTAAGATTTCCAAGGTTCTTAATGATCAAACTAATGCCAAAGGACCCAAATTTTTTTTTGTTGCTTGATTTCATCTTTTTGCAGGAATTCTAAAGGATCAAGAACTCTTGAGCTAAAGGACCAAGCTTAAGGAGGGAAAAGATTCTATTTGGACATTCTATTGCAGATCTCTACTTCACTCAGTTATCTTGAAAGTCAAAGTGGATTTCTTTAATCATGCACTATGGCTCATTAAGAGAACAACAATGTCTAAAGGATAAGACTTTTTTTTTTAATTTTCTTTTCTTGAGTTTCCTTTACACTTGAATTATGAAAGATCTTAATTGATGTCTTAATATGTAAAATATTTCATCTTTGTAAACGTTATGTGAAGCATTTCCATTTCGATTCTTCTTTGCCAATAATCCTTGGTTTGTTAATTGTCTTAATTACTGTCACAGAAAAACAATTGATTGTTTTCACAAAACAACCGATTATTTCCCCCTCAAACAGCATTGCATTAAACTGGATTCTTTTCTCTATGCATTGTTTATGTTGCAGATTCTTTCTCCAAGCTGTTACGATTCAAATCGCATTTATCATGGGTCTGATTTCGCTCTGAAAGGAAGAACAGGTCACTAGAACAGCTTGCAAGGGCTATGTTGAGTGAATCCTCCTTACTCGAGTATTTTTGGGAGGATGCTGTCAGCATTGCTTGTTACGTTATGAACAGGGTTCTCATAAGGCCTATCTTGAAAAAGACTCCATATGAGTTATTCAATGGCAGGAAACCAAATATTGGTCATCTAAAGGTATTCGGATGCAAATGCTATGTCTTGAATAATGGTAAGGAAAGTCTTGAAAAGATTGATCGGAAAGTTGATGTTGGTATTTTTCTTGGTTATTCCTTATCTAGTCATGCTTATAGAATATATAATAAAAGGCTCATGACTATAGAAGAGTCTATACATGTTATTTTTTATGAAACTAGCCATGCAGAAAAGGAATCTCAAAGAAATCTTGCAGAGGAAGATGAGCATATACTACCTTGAAGAATCTGGAGAATTGTCTAGAAAAACATCTGATTGTTTCTGCGAAGCAATCGGTTGAATTTCTGCAACATGATGAATTACACCAAGAATGGAGAACTCCTAGGAATCTTTTTGTGAAAAACATTATTGGACAGATTCAGAAAGGTGTGTCTATTAGAAGAATTGTCTCAAACTACTACAAGCATGCCTGATATCATGTTTGCGGTTTGTTTTTGTGCAAGATTTCAATCTAGTTCAAGGGAATCTCATTTTAAAGTTGCCAAGAGAATCCTAAAATATCTAAAAGGAACAACATTTGTGGGTTTATGGTATCCTTCATACTCTCCTATACATTTAGTTGGATATTCTGATTCTGATTTTGCAGGATGTAAATTGGACAGAAAGAGCACAAGTGGGACTTGTCATCTACTTGGCTCAAGTCTTATATCTTGGCACAACAAAAAAGCAAGCTTATGTAGCCTTGTCAACTACAGAAGCTGAGTACATTGTTGCTAGAAGTTGTTGTGCACAGATCCTTTGGATCAAACAGCAGTGGAAGATTTTGGATTGCAAGTTAGCAAGGTGTCTTTGCTGTGTGATAATACAAGTGCTATAAATCTTACCAAAAATCAGATTCAGCACTCCAGAACAAAGCACATTAAGATTCAGCATCACTTTATCCAGGATCATGTCAGTAATGGAGATTGTGAAGTGAAATTCATTGAAACAGAAAAGCAACTGACAGACATTTTCACCAAGCCCTTACCAAAGGACAAGTTCTTTCTCTTAAGAAATGAGTTGGGAATTGTTGATTATCAAAAGCTTTCTTAATTTTGTCTTGTCAAACTGTTTTTATAGTCTCTTACTCTATTTGTGAAGACAAATAGGGGGAGAATATGCTTGTTTGGTTGTTGGTTTGGTTGCTGGTTTATTGTTGTTTGTAACTGGTTTTAGTATTGATATATAGCTATGCATGAAACTTTGATTTTCACACTCACTTGCACTGGTTTTTCACACTGATTTTGTTGATTTTCTTTGTGGAAATCACATAGTGAAAACTGGTTCAGTATTGTAAGAGATTCGAGATGGAATTACGCTCTAGTATTGTTGTGTTGATTGTTTGGCAGGTACCTTCAAATTCAAACAGAACTCAACAAAGCAAACCAAGGATTTTTCTTCATCAAATAGGGGAAGATTGTTGAAGAAGAACTTTGATGACTCCAAATATCCATGGGTTGCTTGATTGTAGCTTAGTTGGGTGTGCTTTGGGATAGTTTGCATTTGTTAATTCACTCTTAGTTTGAATCTAAAGCCGGTTTAGTTCAAATCTTTTTTAAAAGAGTGTTTTATGAAGAAGCAGAAAAACAACGAGTTGTTTTATCATTTCAATCGGTTGTTTCATACTTAAGGTTTTTGAAACTGGTTTTAGCAGAAAGAGTGTTTTATGAATAAGCAAAAAAACAACCAATTGTTTTATTGTTTCAATCGGTTGTTTCATACTTAAGGTTTTTGAAACTAGTTTTAGCAGATTTGAATTTGGTTGACTTTGTTGTCAAACCAATTCAATCGGTTATTTCGACAAAACAACCGATAGTTTTTTTTAATTATCTTAACATAATTCTTTTAAGTTAGTTAAATCTGCTTTAAATGATTTGAAACTGATTTGGCTTTTATAATAAATGTTTTCAACTGCTAATTGGAGTATAAATGTAATGTTTTACACTCCTAACATTAACTTTACAAGATCAGTTTGTGAAATCAAGTTTTCTCCAAGATTGCTTAAGGCTTTCGATATTTCTCTAAGAGTGAAGTAGGACTTGTTGTGTACTTTGATATTTGATTTGTACCAGGTGCAATCTATCTTATTTCTTTCTTCATTTGTAATTTTGTAAGTACTGGTGTTCACATAGTCAGAGGGTGTTCTGATTTGTGGTGTGATTGTGGTGTGCCAAAGGAAGTGTGTGTTCTTGAGGGGATCAAGATCACTTCTTTGGTGGTTGTGTGTTTGTAATTTGTGATTGATGGATACCCAATGGTTTTTGAAAACTGGATGTAACTCTTGGAATAAGAGTGAACCAGTATAAATTCGTTTGTGTGTTTATCTCTTTCCCTGAACTCTTTAATATCTGTTTTAAGTTATTTTTATTCACTGCTGATAAAAATAATCGATTGAATCGCAAATACAACCGGTTGATTTTTTGGAAATCAACTTAATTAGTTTTGTTCTTTGGCTTCCTTGATTTATTTTTCTGTGATTCATCATTAGATTTCATTATAACTTCAAAGTTTGCAAAAAATTATTTATAAACTCTTCCCTTATTTAAGGCCATAAATTCTAACGTCTTCTTTTCATTCAGCCATTTTCATTGTCCCTATCTCGAGCAAGGCCATTTATTTCTTTCAGAATTGATAATCCATGAGACGAATTGAAAGTTAAGTTGTGGTAATTCTAGGATTCCTCCTAAATGTCTCCTATGTTACCCTTACCATGTGTAATATGCATATAAAAGATCATAACATCAGCAGCAGATTTGGATTCTTATATACCCACTTGTGTTGTACTTCATTGTGTGATATATAGAAAATCCATTGGTGTAAATGACAATACGAAATGAAAGAAGTACATCCATATTACATTTCAGAAAGGACAATTTGTAACCTATTCACGAAAAAAACAGTCCATAATCATTTCAAAATAATATTTCCAGAACATATTTTATAAATTCTGAAAGTAAAAAAATATGTTCCAGAAATGATATTTTAAAATATTTTTTTTGTCTTCTGAATTTCCTATTCTTGATTTACCTTTTGCATATGGAACACCCTTTATTCCAGAACCATCCAAAATTGTCTAAATGTAGGGATGCAATAAGAAATATCCAACAATTTTAGGAGACCTCTTACCTAATGGAAAATGGCTTAATCACTGTTGATGCTACGTTAACCAGAAAATATTCTGCAAAGAGGATGCTAACTTTTTTTTTCCTTCGCTTTGTATACAGAGAATAAATAAGAAACTACAAGATTACATCCAAAGAAATCAAATGATAACAATATTCTGAATCAATGATTCCTGGTACTAAAATTGCAGCTTGCATATGATTAAAAAACTTCAAACTCTAACCCTCCGACATATGCTATCATAGTACTATTATACCCTTCTGATATGGTGTAGCTGACCACGGGGCCAATTCACCTGAAATTTCTCTCTTCCTTTGCTTCCAGGGCATCAACTTCCTCATTGGATAGTAAGTCCACGATAGGTTCATATACATCCCACTCCTTTCTTTTCCTGTTTGCATTCAAGCATAAATGCCCAAACCTATCAACTTCTCATACTGAATTTCATATGCAAGACTATAGATAGAGAGATATATTAATTCCTGGCGCAAAGAACCCTTGCATGCATTATGTGATAGGACTCGCGAAGTTTAAAATTATAGAATTAGTTACGAAGTTGTTTTAGTTGGAGGGGCAATTATTTTAAGCTTTAAATAGTAGGTATTGTAAGCTGAGAATTGGGCATAGCTCTGCAGAAGAAAAAGGAACCCCTTTGTGAAGGGAGAACCCTAGCCTAAAGGAATAGGAGTTATTGTTGTTGTGTCATCTGATTAGGAGAAAGTAAGGTATTGAAGTATTGAACCATTCAGCAAAACACTAATCAAAATGCCGACATGGCAATAAATGGTAAGCTTAGTTGTCCATGTCATAGTTTGGGCTTTAGGATTTATATATTATAAACAGATAAATAGATAATGAAGTGTAAAAGGAATTCTTTATAATAAACTAAAACACACACGATCAATTAACAAAGATATTCCATTTTATCTAAAAAGCTCCAAAGAGTCCTCATCTCAGTCAGGAAATTTGTTCAATAAAGAAAAAACAAACAATAGATTTACAAATTGAAATAATTTAAGAAAAATAAATATTTCCTTGTAATTTAACTCCAGTTTCAATCTCGCGTTTGTCTTTCTATTCCACCGTCATTTCCAATCTTTTTTTCTTTTTGATATCTGTACCTTTCTCTTATTCGTAAATGCACAAGCCACAAACAAATGTCAATAGCCATACTATGCCACTGATTTCCGAGCCTGGTTCTGAGGCTTATGAATTACTTAATTTCATTGTGCTCTAATAACACACATTGTCATTTCAACAACTATTTTAACGACATAACATACACATGGTTGAGACTTTAGACGGCAACCATATAAGCTCCATATGCTTGACAGTCTAACTATACAAGCCCCATATGAATGACAGTCTGTCTAACTATACAAGCCCCACCACACAGTCTAGTACCAGTAGACCATCTATGAGTTTTAGTGATAACAAACCTTCCATTCCAAGTGTCTTATCTGCTTGAATATAAATGTAGTATCTGCACATTCTAACATATGTTTTGTGACAGTTGAAGGATACATTCGCATCCAATGAGTATTGCAAGTCTCACAATAGACGGTCTAATAAACCATGAGTTCTTAACTTGTATTTAACTTATAAACAAGTTGTAACAATCAAATGTTTTCTGGATAAAATTAAGTGTCTAAATCTTTATTCTTAACATCAATAATATCCATGTTTGAAAATGTTTAACCAACCAGTCTTATAATCAGCTACTTAAGGAAACAAACAAATCTAAGCGTTTATGAATAATTGTGATATATGCATATCTTGTTCAAATTGTTTCTATAAACAAAACAAAGGTAGAAGCACTTTGAAGATTCAAATCAGAACATTTCTTATCAAGCATCTAAGCCAAAGAAAGATGAAGATTCTGTTGAAGATCAACAAAGATCAAGTGTTAGCTAAATCAAAGTTGCAATGATCCTCTTCCAAGCCTATATAAAGAGTTCTTGTTGAAGATGAAGAACACACAACTGCAATCTACAATTCTTTCAATCATACAAGGATATTATAGTGTTCTTTGTGAGTGAGCGATAACCTTTGTAATTCTTCACAATGTGAAGTATACCTAGTGAGCTTGAATTGTGCTCTCTCTAAGAGTGTTCATATCTTTTGAGAGTTCCTAACCTCACAGGAGTGATTTTGGTGCTCGTTTGAAACCAGGAATAATTTGTGTACTCGGTTTGTAATCAATTAATTGTTGGTGGACCTCTTAAGCAGTCTGCTTAAGGGAGAATTGGACGTGGCCTGTGAGTTTGGGTGAACCAGTGTAAAATTTGGTGTGTTGTTTGTTCACTAGACGGTCTAGTATAGTTCTCTGATAGAAGAGTCCAAGCTCTATTCAACCCTCCTTCTAGAACCAATTGTTCCAACATACACCATTACACCATGATATAAATCTTCAGTAGTCAATCAATAAATTTCAGCAAAAATAGTGTTCCAATCTATGATGAATTGATACTTCAATCTGGATCATGTATCCATATCCGACATATTCAATACTCTAAGATATTTTACCAATACTTAACGATGAAGTATCTAATCTATAAAGCACTAACATTTTTCATGATGACAATAATTTATAACTTTTTATTTTGACAATGTTTAATAATGAGATTTTAATTTGGATTTACATACACAATTGCAATTATATATTTATTATTATATTTTTTTTAAAATTATACATTTTTCAATAGGTATATGTCATGTACTGTATATCCTGTTATTTTCAAAATAAGTGTATCGTTGATTCAGATATGCATAGTATCCGATGCATCATAGGTTTCAATTTATAACAAAGACTTACCGGACTACACTAGATTTCGGACCAAATAACTTGACCAAGTCCACTGCTACAGCGCCTCCTTTACTGTCAAAGGATCATTGATGAAAAAAGACATTAGTTAGGAAATACATATTCACTTAGAATTGTAATAAAATTGCATTTATGACACCACGCAAACTTGACACAGGTGTATGATAGAAGACCTGATCTGAGTATATTCAGCCCCTCGACGACCCTTCTTGCTCATTCTGCTTTCTCTTGCTGAGACCACACTTTGAATTGCAATCTAAACATGGAAACATAACGACTGTGGTAACTAAACCATATATAATTGCTGAAAATGATACATCAATAAACCAATAAAACCTTACCTCAAAAAGTTGCTCTCTGATAGCAAAGGCAATAGCTGGCTGCAAAGCAGAAGAAGCATTTTACTGTTTGGCATGTTTAATTTTTCAAGAATGTCCGTGTGCTTGTGCATGTTAAAAAGAAAGCAAGAAAGAAAAAGAAATTTCCATTGATAAAAACAAGTATATAATTCCTACATTACAACAAATTGTTTCTTACTTATAACATAATTTTGCCTATCTAAAAAAATTCTATTATACTCCCAGGGTCTCTCCAACAAATTATTTTAACTTATTACAAATGAAAATTGGATATACTTACTCCAACCTCAGGATCTTCAATGCCCATGTCCTTGCAGAAGACTCTAGCAAACTCTTCAGGATCACTCTCAAAGTTGTTCAAGTCCTAGAATTCAATAATTTTAGACAAATAAAACCGAAACAAACCCAAACAAGCACGGCAATCTTACACTCCAACATTACCCATAAAAACTGGTCCTTCACGAGCGTATGATTAACACGAAGATCGAGCTGCAAAACAGAAATAACGTTAATTTGTTAAAATGCAAAGCAAACACTGAATGAAACAAGAGAAACACAAAAAGGCAACCAAGAGACCTTGATCGGAACAATCTTCTCCCCAGCATACATATCCTGGCCTTCATAGGATTTAAACTCCACAAGCTGTGACTGATAGCACAAGATAACATAAATTAGGCTAAATGCACAATAATAATAATAGCAATAAAGCTTTAACTACTCATTTGGACACTGATTTATTTGGATGAAACATCTCTACAAGATTTCTTGAAGGAAAAAAATAAAAATAAAAAGGCAATTAGTTTTCCTGTAAGCTAAAATTAGTCTATGTACAAGTTATGAATCAATCTTTAAAAGGGTTAATGGGAAATAACTTCTCCAAATTAACTTATTGATAAACTAATTTTAAATCATGGAGAAACAAATTTCATGTTTCTTTCTTACTTTTTTCTTATAGAAATGTTTATAAGAAAAATTCTTCAAACAGGTCATATGTCTGTATACTTTTTTACGTCTCAGACTCTATACTTAAAAACTACAAGTTTTAACCCCTACTTTTAAATCCATTTTAGTCCCTACCGTTCAAAATCGTAAGGATCAGTTAAAAGGAATGTATAGGAACCAAAATGAGTCTTTTAAAAAAAAAGTGCATGTAAAGGGTCTAAAACAACTAGTTTGTCTAAAATATTGTAAAAGAGAAATTAAACCAAATATAAAGAAAAAGGATACAAAAATGGCGGTGTGTGTACTTGAATAGATTGAGCAATTTGTGTTACAAAAGCCGGAGGGAGCTTCAAGTCTCTAACAGTCCTTTTTGCGAAGACCACAACCTCGGAGTCGGGATCTATAATGTTGTAATTCAATAAACGCATATGGATAAGCAAGAACAGCAAGATGAACAGGTTTTGTGTGAAATTACCAGAAGGGTTCCAAGTGAATGCGTCTTTGTATCTCTGCCCTTCGATTTCGATATCCAATCGAATGGGAACCAAATTCTCTGCAGTTGGCCTGTGCATTAATCATTCATTACGCATTGCAAACACAAACAAAACCAAACAGTTTCAATTTTTAAACTTACATTCTGAACTTAACAGGGTTTCGGTAGAAACCCGAAATCGGGGTTTTCATGCTCTCCCAATACGAATGAACGAATGGATGATTACGACGTCGTTTTGATGCAAAAGGTTCACAAACCAACTTGCTCTGCGCCCCAAAACCAAAATCATAAACACTTGAAAATTATCCTCTTCCCACACTTACCACCCCGCAGTTTCTGCGTCTAATTTTTATTTTTTTTCTTTTGTCAGTTTTTACAAATTTCGGTTCTAAGATTCTAGGACTTGCAATTCTTCCCACCCGTTTTTTTCCTCCAACTCCATAAAACACCTAAAATGACAATCTTGTCCTTTTCTTCATTTTTTTATTAACACTTCCTTTTTCCTTTTTCTTCTAAAATTCAAAATAAAAAATTATATTTCGAATTTTAGAATTTAAAATATATTTTTTATATTTGAAAATACTTTGAATTCTAAAATTTAAAATATATTTAAAATGTATTTTTTTAGTTCGAAAATATCTTTTGAATTTACATTTCAAATTTTAGAGTTTAAAATGTATTTCAGACTTATAAAATACCTTTCAAGCATTAGGATTTGGAAATCAATTGTATTTTCTGGATTTTATACTATTTATATTCTAAATTCTAGATTTTAAAAAGTTAAAAAATTTAAAAAAAAAATCCTGCACATTTTGTCTAAGGGTAGTTTTGGAATTGAAAGATTTTAAGAGGTGCAGGGAGAAACTCTGGAGGTAGAGCAAGAAACATACTCTAGTGAATCGACTTGTTTCGTTTGAGCCCGGACCCAGGCCAGGGATCAGGCCCAGTATAGGCCTCCTGTTTAGCTTGAAACCCACTATTTTGCCATATCTGAATAGAGTATGTCCAATTCACACAACACCTACTTTATTGAATTTTTCCATAATACCATTACATTAGAGTGAGTGGGTAGAACTATAATAGGATTAATTAGAAACAAATCCAATTTCAAAGGACTGCTCATAGCTAAATGTTAAGTGGAATCATTGATTGGTCCATTTTTCGACATTGGACTCATTACAAAACAAAGTAATATATACTAAAATTGACAAAATATAAGTATATATGTTTTAAAATATATTAAAATATAAATCATTTCATATTTTATTATTATTTTTTAATTTTAATAATATAAAATTATAATTCAATTGTTAAATAAATCACATTTGCTTTTATATAAAATCATTGATAATATATATATATATATATATATATATATATATATATATATATATATATATATATATT
>Ga0123342_1008823_pt1 | contig 12441 bp, 9 predicted proteins | sample Turbeawhitnodule_FD_89960 | JGI IMG/M metagenome (GOLD analysis project Ga0123342, IMG submission 89960) | Root nodule microbial communities of legume samples collected from Mexico - Turtle bean Mexico white nodule | ecosystem: Host-associated > Plants > Roots > Nodule | place: Mexico: Nepantla... | reverse complement strand
GCCCTTCCACCCTGTGAAGGAGTGCTGGAAGGGGGTTAGGAGGACCCTGCCGGGAACGTTGCTGAGGGTCACCCAAAGGTTGTTCCTTTGCCTCTTCACCTCAAAGAAGTGAAGGAAGATGTCCACGGAAGGTGCACACCCCAGGAAACCAAACAGTATGTCGAAGGCTTTGACGAAAGCCCAACTGTTAGGGTACAGCTGGGCTGGGGCAGCATTGATTTCCGTTAACAGTTCCCTCTCAAACCTAGCGAAGGGCAGGCTCACGCCGACGCTCTTAAAGACTACTTGATAAAAGTAGAAAAAAGGGACCCCGTCGTTAGCCCGCTCGTCTCCACACACCGGCTCCCCTAAGGCGCAAGGAAGCACGGTGATATCATCATCATGCCTCTTCGCGAAGGCACGGTGATCGTAAGTACTCCGGTCCCCCACATGTTCCCTCAGGGCCCTGACGGAAAGTAAGCTAGAACACTCGTCAAGGAGTTCGCGCGAAGCCCAGGCGTATAGATCCTTAGGGTTGACTCTAGGGGAAGGAGGATTGGTAGACATGTTGGGACAAGCTGTCAGTGAAGAAACTAGAAAGCCAAAGAAGAAGAAGGTTTTAGCAGTGGTGCAGAAGGAAAAAGTCGACGAGGAGAGAATACAGGGTTGGTTTGTTGGAAGGGAGATAAACAATATGAAAGGGATATGGCAAAGTAGAAACAAGGGGTTGAAGCGCGGGATTTCAAAGTCTCAAGTGTAGCAATCGAAGCGCCAAGAATGCTAATCGGGCACCACGCGATTGAGCCACGTGTCAGGAGATGGGAGGACGACTCTTAGCGTCACTTTTTCTCGCTCAGAGAACGTCGTGTCGACAGCGTTCCCGAGGGCACGACGCGCCGGCGAAGAAGAATGCATCTTGTCAAAAGTTCAGAAAATGTCAAGATCAAATCGAGCAGGGGAACGTCCCCTCAGCAATATGGAAAATGCCATGTAGATGGCGTGGGCGAGACCTTAGTCCTTTCGCTAAGGCAAACTTCCCGCCCTCGGGCGTTGACCAGAGTCAAAGTCAAAGTCAACGTCAAGGCCAAAGTCAACGGAACACACCAGGCATCGCCAAGACAGGGCGTCGCCAAGATAAGGGTGTTGCCAAGACGGGACGTCGCCAAGATAAGGGCGTCGCCAAGATAGACGTCGCCAAGGAAGTCATCAGTCATCAGCAATGTTACTCCCCGATACCGATGGGTAGGAAAGACCATGGAGGGAGTGACTCCGCGGGAGGCTTCAGGCCCGCCTAGTGCTTAGTGTTTTCAGACACCCTGAGGACGATACGGCGCTGCTGTAATAGGCCTCTCCTCAGGCGTGGGCACCAAGCACCAACGGTTAAGGGACAAATTATCTTGGTGTTTGAGACACTCCATGGACGAGACGGCGTTGTTAGACAGGCCTCTCCATGGGCGTGGGCACTGAAGCGCGACTTTGTCCCAAAGTGTTTAGGCCCATAGCAGGTCTCTTCTCGAGCGTGGACACTCAGTACAGTAGACAGATGAGCCTCCACACCCTCGAGCGATGATGAAGCCGGAAGAGATCAAGTTCAACTTTTGCATTTGAGCAATGGCGGAGCAGCCAGCGCCTTCATGAGGTAGAGCCCTCGCAGATACGAAGGCTGAGCAGGTTTCGAGGTGAATGTTAGAAGTGATGGGTAAAAGAAAGAGAAGAGAAGGTTACGTGCTACCTAAGCGCCATAGATACAAGTTCGCCCAGTATAGCAAAAGAAACAGATAGAAGTACAGGCGAAGCAGTTGAAGCATACAAGAATGAAAAACAAAGGTAAAGATAGCAGTCAAACAGCACTTAATTCTTCAGAAACATGCAAGTGTTAAAGTGAAGATTAAGGACAAGGATAATGTCAATTAATACCCACTGTTCCAACAAAATACAAATAGTTCAAAGTATTTACGAAGTTATCAAGTGCAGAAAAAACTTAAAGAGCAAAAGATGGAGGCTGAGGGTTTGCAGTTCAATCGCCCAGTTCAAGAGGCACAACTTTCCCATCGACGACGTGGTGGGTAGGGTCGCAGTTCGAGACGTTGATCCCTGGGTTCTCTCAAGATGCTTGAACCAGAGCCTGCTTGAAGCCTTCATCGAACACGCCCGCCATCTCGCCGGTGAGCTCTTGGTTTTCCCTCTCCAGCTCGTCGATCCTGGAATCCTTGGACGCCAGCTGTTTGTCCAAGAACTCCTTCCCCACCTGGAGCTTGTTGGCCTCAGTATGGAGAAGGTCGAAGGCCTCGACCTTTGCCGCCAGGGCGCCCTCAGTCTCACAGCTTCTGCTCCCGAGCAGCATACAATTCTTCAAGTTTTTTCTGCTGCACTTCGGAGGCACGAGCCACCTCTTAGAGGCCAATATTCTGGATTTGGTGGGAGGTGAGGTGGGCTAGCAGATCTGCATACGCTTGTTCAACCTCATGTGCGTATGCTTCAGCCCCTCCTTACCCTCTTGGACCAGCTTCAGTAAAGCTTGGTGGGCTTCCTCCCTATGCCCCCAAGCTTGCTTCACCTTTTTCAGCACCTCCATCTCTTGCTTCAGTTTTCGGAGGGCCTCCCTCCCCTTGGCAACACTCTGGGCCTGGGAGTGCCAATCGAGTGCTACCGCCAGGAACGCCCCCATGTAGTAAGGCATGCCTCCTCCCTTATTGGGGTTTTCTGGCGACATCCCCTCAGTGAATCCCCGCGCCAACTGCCTGTAGACGGGGTGGGGGATCAGTATTTCGCGGGGAGAAGGAGCAGGAGCCGGCGCGGGAGGGGCAGAACCCGAAGTCGCAGCCGCTTCAGGCAGGGGTAGCGGCGGAGGAACCGACTCGGCCCCTTCATCTTGTTCTTCTTGGACTGCTTGAGGCGAAGGCGACGTAGCGCTTGGAGGGTTGTCCCTTAGAGAGTCCCCGCCACCGGGAGACGCGGTTGGCAGGGTAGGGACCCTTGCAGGTCTCCTCTTTTTGAAGACCAGGGCGCCATCTGAATCTTCACTATCAGAGTTTATCTCCAGCACCCTTTTCCCTTTGTCAGGGCGTGCTGAAGCATGTGTTGATGTCGCGGCCAGTGGGACCGCAGCAATGGGAGGAGGAAAGGTAGGTGTTTGGCATGTTTGGGGAGAAGATGGTGGAGTCGGTAGGGAAGTGACGGGAACTGGGGGAGTAGTGGGCGGCACGTCGAGGGCGACGGAGTCCCCACCTCCTTTGGTGGACTTTGCTTTCTTAAAAAACTTGGCAAGTGCGAGGTGCCTTGAAGAAGCCATTACCGAACCTGCGACAATCAGAATAACCAAGCAAAGACTAATTCAGATGAGGCAGAACGGGAGCAGCAGTCAAGCACATGCAAGTAAGTTCATATAACCACAACGGTTCATACAATACAAGTACATTCAAATGAGACCAAGCAAAGCACAAGCAAGTTCTAGTGGGTGAAATCAGAAGCAAGTACCAAAATAGGTGGAGAGGCCGTGAGCATTAAACTCGTTGGCGATGAGCTTGGCGGTGTCGAAGACCACCCCGAGCCCAGCCAAGGCCTTGCATACCTCCCTGTCGGCGGAGGCAAGCTCATCCAAAGCCTTGGGCTTAGTCGATACGAGCTTCTCCGACCAATACAGGGGAAAGCCCTCCAGTGCGGTGGGGTCGTGTTTAGTGGCGCGCACCTTGAAGAACTTTCCTTTCCACCCCTTGAACGAGTTTTGGAAAAGAGTGAGGATGATGCGGCCGGCGACGCCAGAGAAGCTCATCCAGAGGCTTTTGCCCTGTTTCTTCACCTCGAAAAAGTGAAGAAAGACGTCCACAGAGGAAGGGATGCCCAGATACCCACAGAGAATTTGGAAACCCCTCACGAAGGCCCAGTTGTTGGGGTGAAGCTGGGCAGGGGCAGGGGCAGTGATGATTTCAGTAAGCAACTCCCTTTCGAAGGGAGTGAGAGGAAGGCGTGGACCCACTCGTTTAATTACCATTTGGTAGACGAAGAAGAAAGGGCTTCCCCCAGTGGCCCTTTCATCTACACAAACGGGCTCCCCCGGCCTTGCACGGCAAACGAAGATGTGGGAGTCATGGGTCTTGTGGAAGGCTTTGAAGTTATAGAGAGTGGGGTCCCCCCTGTGGCTTCAACGTCTTCGACGGAGGTCAAGGTGGAGCACTCGCAAGAAGCTCATCGGAGGCCCAGCGGTATTCCTCCTTGTAGTGGGACCTGGGGGGTGGCGGATCGGCAATGGCCTTGTTTCGCGCCATCAGATCAAGAGCTGAAGAATGAAGAAAAAGAAAGGGTTCAGCGAAAGGGGGTTTGAGGAAGAAACAGGGGGAAAAAGAGAAACCCTAGGCAAACCCTACCACGCGAGAAAAAGAAGAACGAGGGGAAAACAGAGAAGCACAAGAACAACACGAGCATACAAGAAAGTAAACAGTCCCAGGCAGTTCATCCATACATCATAGTAATGCAGTAAAGAGGGAGAGTCAGCAAGGGTGGAAAAAACCGTACCTTTGAGTATCGGAGTAGGTGAGGAGTGGAATGCGAAGGAGAGAACAGAGACCGCAGAGAGAGAACTCGAAGAAGATGAACAGTGCGAGAATGCGAAGAGACTGGATGAAACAGTGGCTTCGAGCGCGGGGTTTTAGGTAACTTAAACGTTACAAGGAGCGCAAGAGGCAACAGATGGTGACCGTTTGATGATGCCACGTGTCGCAGGATTAGGTGCTCGTTGGGAGCGCAAGAGGCTTTGGATGATGACCGCGTGATGGGCCACGTGGCGAGCGATTAAGCATGATCCAAAAAGCGTTACTTTTCCCGATTCAGAGGATATCCCATCAGCCATTAAGAACATTTCAACTACTCAGGGAATGTCACGTCAATGGTTCGGGGAATGTCGCGTCAGCAAGAATGACACCTCACCAGGGTGCCACGTGGATGGCGTGGGCGAGGCCTTAGTCTTTTCGCTGAAGACAAGTCATCAGATCAAGACTGGGGGGCTTGTGTACCGTCCCGTCCCCGAGCGTTGACCAAAGTCAAAGTCAACGTCGGGGCCAAGGTCAACATATGGTGGGACCACACGAAGGGCCCCAAAGAAAGGAAGTCAACAGAGTGACTACATGAGGCGTCGCCAAGAAAGAGCGTCGCCTAAACAAGGCATCGCCTAAACGAGCGCCAGTAGAGAGCAACCTGACTCGTGAAGTGCCCATGCCACCCCAGGGAGACCCTTGGGATAGATACGACTCATGAGAGGGTCATGCCCAGGGGTAACCAGGTGCAGGGTGTGAGAGGAAGGTAGATATGCTCTCAGAGCGAGTGACTAGAAGTTGGGGGGCATGAGTTCGCACCCAAAAAGTCACCCCTTGCGCCAGATGCACTCCCACGAATGAGGACTCACACGAGGAAATACCCCTAAGTTGGGTCACACTGCTGTGAGGCCCTCCACGTATAATAACGGCCAAGTCAGGAGGACACGCGACAGGGAGAACAGAAACATCAATGATTTCCAAAGGGTTTGTCAGGTATGAGGTAATTAAAGCTATTTAAAAGTAATTAAAGTTTACGTTTCGAGCGTTTTAAGGTACTTTAAATGCTTTAAGTGGTTTAAACGTATTAAAGGCGCTGAACGTTTCATAACCTTAAATGCGCTTTTAAGACACTTTAAATGCGAGAGACGTTTAAAGGGAACCTGGGACGTTGGAAATGGGGATCGGACTTCTGGCGAATTTTCCCGAAAAACACACTCTAGTTGCTTACTCGAGCTCTTATGCTACGCACAAGGGACTTGAGAAGGATCGTTTGCCAGAACCAGAAATAGCACACAATACACAGTTCCTTTTACCACCATCAGAGTGCCATCCACGGTGCTCCGATACGGAGGTGTAGAGCTTTTGTGTTTCTTGTTAGCTGACTTGAGCGTCGGAGTGCAAACGGCCGCTAGGGTGCCCATTTGTCCACTTCTTTGCAGGTGCTCACAGGTTGCCTGAAGGAAGGTGTCCCTAGCTGACGGGCAAGGTCGCGCACAAAGACGTACCCGGGTCAACCGGCAAGAATAGAAACGATGTACCTTTACCAGGGATCTCAAGCCCCTTTTTAGACTATTTTTAGGTTACCTCATTGTAACAACCTTTCCCTCATAAGAACCCTACCTCGAGTGAAAGTAGGTTTGATGGGAAGACATTCAATTACGTTGTTACACAATCTTAGTGTAACAACCGGACAGAATCTTTCTCTTTGGAGTGCACAATCTTAACAGCATGGCCGTCAGGGTACCAACTCATGTACCAGCATCATGGGGTCCATCTAACACTGTAGGCATTCTAGCCTTTAAGTATCATGCATGCAGCTTACCCCTGAAAACCCTAGAGCTCTTGGGCCTAGGCGTTTTCTAGTGGGTATTTACTTGTGCTAGACCCAAATGTACTATACACACCATATGCACTTTCACTAATCTGGCCTTACGTATATATGGGTTTCAACACACGCATCCTTGTGGCCCGCTTATGTGGTCCACTATCTTGACCAGACCACCGAGCTGACCTGCTCCATATAGGTGGCGATGTCCGATCACCTGAGCACCGAGCCCAATACTCTGGTCCAATACAAGTATAAAAACTAAAAAAAAAAAACTAACCTGCCAAGACACATCTAATCAACTGGCACAAAGTTGCATTCTTTTCTCCTTAGTTATTCGAACACGTACTCCCATGGAAGAAAGTCTTGAAGTCCCTCAAATTGATGTGAATGATTGATAAGACTTTATTTCTAACCACCTTATGTTTGGAATGTCAAAATTTTTCTATAAAAACACATATAAAACATTAATATATTGAGACTGCCACATAATAACGAAATTAACTAATAAGGTATTAGCATTAAATGGTGTAATACCTAAATATCCTACCACATGAGGTTTTTTTTTGTATCTCTTTAACCTCATCCCATAATGGAATGACAATAGCTACATGTAGTTGAATTATGAATCCCAAATTGCTACTAAACTTAACAATATTTGAGCTAACGACTTACTCGAACAACGATTTCTATCAACTTGCATCATCCCCTTATGAATCCATCCCGTACTAGCCTAAGCCAATTGAGTCACAAATCTCCCTGATTTGTTCAAATCTAAAATATGTCATCATCCTGAAAAATAACAATCTCACTAAATCATTCCACAAAATAATTAAAAATAGTATTAAAATAAAGGTTTAATGCGAAAAATATTTAAAAATACTATAAACTTCCAATTAATTATTTTCTAGCCAATATCACATTCTTATAATAAGTTTCAAATGTTAAATTCCAACTACCTAGAATAGAATATTGAAGTCAGTAAGTTATTTCATAAAAATATCTAAAAGTATTATGAAAATAAATATTTAATGCAAAAAAATATTTAAAAATAGTATAATCTTCCAATTAATTATTTTCTAGTGAAGCTCACATTCCTAACAAGTTTCATATGTTAAACTTCGAATATCTAAATATAATTTTCAATTTCCTACCATTCTAACCAAAATTGACCACAAATTTAAACAAAATATCAAGTATAAAATGAAACCTAAAATTTTATTATTCAGCTATAATTATTTCTAGTTTTCTCAACCTGTCCAACTTCAAGTACTTTTTAAACAACTATATATCAAAAGTGCAAGTCAAAACAAATTTTAGAACTATTGTAAAGAACCTATAAGTCAAACTTCAAATGTTATCATCATATTTAAACATTTATCAACTCAATACAATTTATATCCTAAAACTACCTCATGCATAAAAATTCTTTAAATGGAGTTTTAAACCACTAACCTTAATGAAGAACGAAAATTCAATCCAATTGGAAAAAAAAAAGTGGAAAACAAGAAAAAACAGTCATAGACAAACAACAAAAGCACTATTTGGGTCACCAAATGAGCCTCGAAGAAGTTTCCACAATTGTTGCCGAAGAGAAAATTAAAATTTCAAAGGAAATTGTAGTTCGTAGGGGAAAAAGTGAGGAAGAAGAAAAACCCTACATAGGATTTTAAAAGCCTTTTACATTGGACTACCTTAAGTTACATGTAAAATTCAAAATTTGCGTTGATCCAACGTAAATATTGAATTTGACATGTGACCTAAAGTAGTCTGATATTAACAAATTGAATTCACTTACAAAAATATCAACGCACATCTTTTTCATCAATTACTTTCTAGTCCAACGAAAATTAATTGATGTGGAAGTCCAAATTTGCACTACTGAATGCAAGTTTATATGTGTCATAATTAAGTAAGAATTTGGTTTGAATTTCTTTATGTTAGAATTAATGGCTTAAACAAGAGGGGGGTGAATTTTTTGTCAAAAGATTTTCAAAAAGATTGGATAAGAATGAAGTTTTAACAACAATCACAAAAGAAGTAATCAAGGAGGCCAATCAAACAATGTAATTGAAACTGTTTGCAGAATTTCAATCTGTTGAAACTTCGTTTTAACCGGTTGATTATATCGTGGTTTCAACCGGTTGTTTTTCTCTTTGCTTAGAAAAATATTTTTATCTTTTAAAATAGATTGAACCAACTTGTGCCAGGGACTAGGAATGATCTTTACAAGAATTCTAAACACCCTACACTAAGCTCAAACAAAAAGCAGCACAACTTCAACCTTCAACACAAATTTGAATCATTCCAAGTTTCCATGTTCTACAATCTCCCCCTATTTGATGGAGACAAATCCTTGGGATGCATTTTGGAATGTTCTTGTTTAGAATTTTGTTTAACCTGCATTCACAACCAAACATAGAAATACAGGATAATTTATTCTAGTTAATCAGGAACCACAAACTAGTTTCCACTAGGTGATTTCCAGTGAGGAACATCAGCCAAATCAATGTGAGAAACTAGTCAAACATGCATAGGTGCAGCAAAGAAAAACAATCGGTTATTTCGCAGGAATAACCGGTTAAAATTTGTATCAGAATTCATATTAAATCAAAAACCAGTTATAGCAATTATAGCAATGTTCAATCAAGTGTGCAAAATAGAAACAAATGCAAATATTAGAACATTACAACCCAAAAGCTCACTTCTCCCCCTATTTGTCTTCACAAATAGAAAGATAGAGGGATTGAAAAAACAACATAGACTTAAGATAAAGCTTGTAAATCAATTATTCCCAACTCATTTCTTAGTGAATAAAACCTGTCTTTGGAAAAAGGTTTTGTAAAGATGTTTGCAAGCTAGCTTTCAGTGGCAACGAATTGAATCTCACAATCTCCATTACTTACATGATCACGAATAAAGTGATGTTGAATCTCAATGTCTTTGGTTCTTGAGTGTTGAACCTAATTTACACAGCTCATGAAGATTTCTCTGGTTCTCAGGAAAGTTATCCATTCGGTTTATCGTGAGCATCTCAAAAGAAGACTTTGAAGTCATCTTTTCTCCCATGTGATCAACACCAGGACCAGCTCCATGAGTCTCAGCAGCAGGTTCATCCAAGTTTGCTGCAACTTCAGTTTCTTCATCATGAGTCCCACTTGGGCCAGCTTGGTCACCATCCTTGCTTACCCATCTTTCACCAATCTTGGTAAACCCCATTTTTCTTAGGGAACCACTTTTGGTCTCACTTGAAGGCTTTATAATCTCAACTAGTTCTTCTTCAATATCTACATCAAAATAATGTAGAAATTTAGAAATCAAAATAGCATAGGGATAGTGGAAGTCACTTAAACCTTATAGCCTTTTGCATATGGTCTTTGATGATGTGAATCCAGTTGAGCTTCACTTTGTTCATGATACAGTACGTTAACAACAAGTCTTATTCAGATATAGTATAATGATTGCTCCCCCTTGGTGTGATAATCCAAGACATAATGAAGGCAATGAGCCTTTCATCAAGCTTCAATCCTCCCACAGAAAAATTTCTCACCTTTGAGAGAGGATTCTTGAGCCAATTCTTGTAGAATTGCATTTTTTGATTTCTTCTATCACTCCAAGATTTCCTTTGTTAATTCTTACTCCAAAAATCTTTAGCCCAGTTATGGCAGCCCACACATCATTGGTGACTACAATATCCACCCCCTTCACATGAGAGTTGAGAGTGTCACCATTTTATTGAACGTTTGTGTAGAATACCTTCACCAAATCTGGGTAGATGTTTCTAGAAAGCTCAAGGAATCTCTTCAGCCTTTGCTCCTTTAGAAGACTTCTCACCACAATCAAATTTTTTTTGCTTCATCCAGGTGAAAAAGACAAGCTTTAGAGTGTTAACTATCTTCATACTGGTTTTATGTAGGTACTTGTCTATCAATTCTGATTCTCCTGAAAACCAGCCTTCAAGTTTTCCACCACTCGTTACAGCTCTTGTCTTCATTCTTTTAGAGGATGGAGGTGTTGAAGCCATGATTCAGGTAAGGAAATATGAGAGCACATTGCATAAACAAACTTAGTGCAGAGAGAAGAAAAAACACAGATTGTTCTTGGTGAATAAAAGCAACTAATGGCCTCACATATATAACCAAAACATTCAGTCAAAGTTGCCATTTAATGGGTTGTGTTCAAAACATAAAGCAGTTATGTCAGACATAACAGAAAGCACAGAAACCACACGCTGATTTGACCAAACTTAAAAGTAGTTTTAATTTCCAAGATTTAGAAGAATATATTCCATGAAGAGCAGTTATTGTAGAGGAAATTTGCATTCAAGGTTGTAATTAAAGCATTGTTGACCACACATTTTAACAACAATCACAAAAGAAGTAATCAAGGAGGCCAATCAAACAATGTAATTGAAACTGTTTGCAGAATTTCAATCGGTTCAAACTTCGTTTTAACCGGTTGTATATGGCAGCAGCAAAAACAAAATCAAAACAAATAGTTTATAAGGAGTGAGAGAGAGAGAGAGAATACACAACCAATTTATATTGGTTCACTCAACCTTGAGCTACATCCAGTTCCCAAAACAACCACTGAGATTCCACTCATAACTAATCAAAGATTACAATACACATAACCACGAAGAGGTGATCTTGATGCCACAAGAACCACTCAACCTCTTTGCCTACACACAACCTTAGTCAGAACACCCACTAACCTTACAAGTTTACACACTTTCCACAAGTTTATAAAAGAACAATTCAAGAATCAGAAAGAAACATATTACACCTGGATTTACAGGAATCACAGAGCTCGTAAGATCAGACCTTGAACCAATGCACAACTACTTATCAATCTTGCAAAAACTTTGATTTGAATCTCTTCTCAAAAATAGTTTCAATCTCACTTTCTTGTGTATACTTGTTGTTTTTGAAATACAAATAAAAGTCATACTTATAGCTCTTAAAACTATTCGTTCTAGGCAATTAATCATGAGCCAAAACAGTTTTAATCCAACTGAAAACAAATCCAAAAGGTTTTTGAAAAGTTGTTATGAAATGTGACAATCAAACGGTTGAAATGTCGTTTTAACCGGTTGAATTGGTTAGGCATTTATTTAACCAAGTCAAAAATAGTTTTGAAAACCTTCAGCCAAGCTAAGTGACAAATAATCGATTATATCTTGGTTTCAACAGGTTATTTTTCTCTTTTCTTAGAAAAACACTTTTCTCTTTTAAAATAGATTGAACCAGCTTGTGCAAGGCACTAGGAATGATCTTTACAAGAATTCTAAACACCCTAGACTAAGCTCAAACCAAAAGCGGCACAGTTTCAACCTTCAACACATATTTGAATCATCAAAGCTTCCATGTTCCACACTTTACACCACATCTTATGCTTGGTAGAAGTGAGAAGAGAACAAATACTGTGAAATCCTTGAAGTTGTTGGCATCAATGGTCATGAAGGGTGTCTATATAGTCTCATAGTCATTAAGTGTATCTAAGTCTCATTAAATCCAATGAAAGAAAAAAACTTAACTACTCGTAGCTAAAAAATAAGAAATTCCTAGAAGAAGAAGTTTTCTCCATGTGTCAAAGTGTGTGATGTGAGTTGATTAGGAGATTCATTAATTTGTGGCACTTTTAAGAAAAAAATAAGGAATTGACTAAAATAAGACAAGGTGCAACACAATAAGGAGGCTTAAGGAAATATCAATGGAGTTCAATGTCTTCCAAATGATGAACCAAACTCATGAACATGAAAGCCATCTCCTTACAAAACAATTGAATAGTAAAAACACAAGAACAACAAGAGAACAATGGAAATTGGTGCGGAAACGTAAAGAAGGCAAGAACAAGACATTGAACCGGTTAGAAACACAACACAAAGCAATTGAACCGATTGAATTAAACAAGAACACAAACTACCGAATAGAAGAAATAAAGAACAAACACAATTGACCGAATTGAATTTGTAGATAAGGTGCGGAAATGGAAATGGAAGATGAAAGCAAGAAGAACTTATGTTAATGAAGCCATGGAAGGGAAGAACACGCCACTTGGATGGTGATTGATCCAAGATAAGTGCAAGATGCCGCCACTTGAGAGCTT
>Ga0123342_1008822_pt1 | contig 12443 bp, 5 predicted proteins | sample Turbeawhitnodule_FD_89960 | JGI IMG/M metagenome (GOLD analysis project Ga0123342, IMG submission 89960) | Root nodule microbial communities of legume samples collected from Mexico - Turtle bean Mexico white nodule | ecosystem: Host-associated > Plants > Roots > Nodule | place: Mexico: Nepantla... | reverse complement strand
TGGCCTCTTCAATTGCGGCAACAACATGTTCAAATCTGGGAGTTAAAGACCTCAAAATCTTTTCCACCTTTGCCTGCTCCGAATGTGTTTCACCATTGCTCTTCATCTGATTTGTCAAGGCAATAACTTTATTTATATAAACATCAATAGTCTCTATGGTTTCCATCTGCAGCAGTTCATATTGGCGTCTTAGGGTTTGAAGACGCACCCTCTTGATCTTATCATCACCTTTATAATTGGTTGACAAAATTGTCCAAGCCTCACTGGCAGTTGTTGCTCCTTCTATCTGCTCAAATGTCTCGTCCTTATTGTCGTTCTTCTTTTGGTCACGATGCGCTACTCGTTGCGCCTCAATTGCATTAGTAGCTAATGCAGACACTCCACTTTCAACGACATCCCATAACTTATGATAATCAAACAAAACTCTCATTTGCACACACCACCGATTGTAATTTTTTCCATCAAGGATAAAGACTGATAATTGGGTAGAGTTCATAATAACAGACTAGCTCTGATACCAGTTGTAGGAACTAATTGAAGGAAATAAGATAAGACAAAAGATTGTAGCAGCTGATTGAACGTAATTGCACAAAATTGCAAAACTGATCTTGTTCATTTTGATTTACTCAATCATATATATAATAAAATTACAATTACTGGAAGCTATAAAATAGGAATACTAACGGGGGCTGAATACTAACAGGCTGTAAACTAACCACTAATGCAATATAACGTAAAATAGTTTAAGGTAATAAAATCAGAATTAATAATAATAAAATCTGAATAACCAACATCTACAAAGGTTTATGGATCAAACTACTTTTCAAGAATTTAGGATATGCATATGCATGTCTTATTCAATTGTATTGTGATAATAAAGTTGTGTGACATTGCTGAGAATCTTGTCCAACATGATCTTATGAAACATGTGGATGTTGATAGTTTTTATAAAAAAAAGTTGATAAAAATATTTTGAAATTGTCAAATATTCGATCTGAAAATAAACTGACAAATATTCTTACTAAATTTGTGAAAAACTAAGTTTTTGAAAAATTATTAGACAAATTAAAAATTTATAACATCCATTTATCAACTACTTGAGAGTGTTAAGATGAAAATATTTTATTAACTAAATTATAAGTGAAGAACCTATATAAAAAAATCTATAAAAAATTATGGAATGAATTTTATTTTTCAATCTATAATAAGAACATCGTTAATCACATTAATAAAAAAAAAATGTAAAAGGCATTAGCCATGAAGAACTAAAAACATTTTTTTTATGAAATTTTAAATTAAAAAAGAAAATTTCATTTAAAGGGCAAATGAAGTATTCAAAAATTAGAAACACATTTAAAACTATAATAATGCATACTGATTCGTTGCTATTATATTTTTTTCTTTTCCTTTATTTTTTCAAAATTTGCCTATAGCAATATTTTAGGATAGATAATTGCTTAAAGAAAACAAAATTTTAAGTTTGAGGTTATAACAAATCTACACCATATCATATGTAAATTTAGAGTCTTTTAACATCTTTTAACGAATAAACTAAATTTAGTATCGTGAGAGTATAACATAAAAGTATAAGTTTTGAAGACACTGGTTTAAGACTGTTAATGAAAAGAAAATCATGATTATTGTTTTTCTTTTTGGGTTAAAAGTTATGAAAGAGGATTGAATGCAGTAAAAAGTTGTAGTTATTTAATCTTAAATATTATGTTGGTTGAGAAGAATAATGTAAATTGTGATGACGTCCTGTCTTACGTAAAGTGAGTTGGAATGATTGAAAAGTCAAAGTATGTGTTGGGATTGTGATTGAAATAAGTTTGAATTGAGACCTTAGCTTTCCAAATAAGGACAGAAATTGCAATATGGAAACGTGATAGTCTCACAGAAGAGGCCAGTGTTTAAAAGTGATGTCCGTGAACACTAATTAGGTATAGCTTGGCATGCTAGTCCCCACTTATCCACCCACACACACATGGACCTTAGATTCTCTGCAAAAACTGCATCAACACCAACTCCTCCAATTACTATTTTATGTTCACTCTTTTCTTCTTTTTCTTAGCATAAATTAACAAACCAAAGACAAAAAAGACAGCAAAAACTTAGATGTCCTCCATATAATCAATGACCCAGGATTGGTCTTGTTTCATTACTAAAACACATATTTCAAAGGAGTTGGATAACATTACTTGCCTGCATAAATGGTTGTCAAGATTCATATTTCTAAAATTTATCAGATTAAATTATTTTCTTTAATTGGTTGTTTCTGTAACTTGACAAGATGTTATTAATTAACTCTCAAGTTTTTTCCCCCTTAAATACCAATTTCTTAAGTAATTAAAATAAGACTTGCATTAATTAATACTTGCAGTATTAAATAAGTAATGAGTTAAACTCTACTCTTAAATACTCAATTCAATAGGTAATTAATCTATAACGAAAACATACAAATATTTCTAAGTGAGTTTCTATATTTAGGGTTAAAACTATAATTTTCTAACCATAAAAACATTGAACAAAAATATTAAATCACTAACAAAGATAAAAAAATTTCAAAATAATTAAAACTAATATAAGAGAGTTGGTTGATTAATTACATTTAATCTTAACTAAAGAAAAACTAACAACATGATGATAAAGGAGAAAAGCTCATCAATATCATGAATGACTTAGTGGGAAATTTCCCTTTTTAAGGTTTTTTTCAACCCTTTCCAATGCCTTTAATGGAGTTTGTCTTGTTGTCTTTATTATTGCAGTGGTTCCTATTCTTCAATGTTTCTTTTCTCTTTTAAAATCCTATTTATATAATTCAATTTTTGAAACAAGGAAACTCATTTTCATGCAAATTAGTTGGACGAGTTTTTTCGCTAAGCAAATTTCCAAAGGTGAACTCTTTTCATCCTTAATTTTAAGAAAATATAGTCCGCTTAATTAATTTTCTCTAGTGACTTCTCTAATTCAATTTCACAACAAAATGCATTTAGCTATAAATTTATGCTCCTTGCTCAATTTTCCTATAGTTTAATTTGCAAAATGGATTTTCTGTTAGGTTTCTTTTAATGCTCTCTCCACTCCAATTATTTAAGTTGTTTATAATGTATAAAATTGATAAGTGTAAAAAATAAGTTTGGAAATCGATTTTTTTGTGAATAATTCAATTTGGATGTGTTGACTTAGAAAATTTGTTGAAAAATTACGTTAAAAGTATTATGAAAATTATTAAGTTTGATATTCCAAACTTTAAATAAATAACTTGATTCGTAAACCTAGATCATTATAACTTATAATATGTTATGTTGAATCGTAGTATAACACAATGTTTTCTTATTAATTATATAAGAAAATTATCAAACATAAATTAATTTAGAGATAAAAATAATTAGTTACTATATTTATTAAGTTAGATACTATTTTATAAATTAAAAAACATTGATATCTAAAATAGTTTATATTATTAATAAAAAATTATAAAGTAATTTTTAAAAGGATATCTCACATAAGTTACTAATATTTTATCTACTAACTATTTTAAATTCTAAATTAGTCACTAATTTAATTAAAGACTAGTTTATAATCTAAAGTAGTTAGTTTCTAAAACCTTGATAACTAATGTTAAATACTAATTTAGAAACTACTTTATAATTTTTTTATTAATAATAGAAACTACTTTAGATACCAATAATTTTTTAGTTTATAAAATAATATCCAACTTAGTCATATAATGACTAATTATTTTTAGTCTTTAAATTAGTTGATATTTAGTAATTTTCTTATAGTGATAAGTAGATGTTATGACTTAATGTGTTGTGTAGCTTAATGTTTATGCTTACTATACTTAGTGTTATGACTCTATACATAACATAGTTGGATGTTCACACTTCATATAATTTCAAATGCTATGACCCAGTGTGTGAATTACTCACCAATGAAGAATTGTTGAAGGCACAATATTGAACTAGATATGTTCAAGGATTGAGGTTGAGCTAAATATCCTCAACAAGCAAAGTAAAGTTAAAGGTGATTAAGGCGTGAAGTCAAGCAAAAGATGATCATGATATGGAATCAAGTTAAAGATACTCAAGATGTGAATTTAAACTAGAGAAGCTTTAGGTGTGAAATTAAACTCTCAAGAGCCCTTTCTCATCTTATTGTCATCATCATCTGAGATCTCGATCAACATCTTTGGTTGTCATCAGGCTAATCCTTCAAGTCTTCTTTCAAATCTTCCTCTAGATATGAGTTATTGTTCTCTATAAATGTACACCCTTTTATTAACTATGGTGTCATTTGAGTTTGATGGCACATGCATACTCTAGAAAGAGAGGAAGGGTTGAATAAAGCCTCAAGACTTTTTTGCGATGAGTATTAGACCTTATAACAAGTGACATCTAGTAAAGAAAAGCAACAGACATGTTATACTGGTTTACCTGTAACTTTTGGATTATGTTTAGTTCTCAATCTTTATTTGAGACCAAGAACTCAAGTATTCTTTGTTGTCACTTCTGACTACAAACTCATGGTAAATGTTTTAGGAAGCTTACTCTCATAGATAAAATACATAATTAAGGCTTCCTTATAAATAAGTTGATTCACATAGTGTAGAATAAAAAGTTATCACACTCTCACTACAAAGAAGATACAAAAGATTGTATAAATTCTATACAAAAATTGTAAATAGTATTGAAAATTTGTTATATATGATGTTCTTTTGATGGTTCTATCTTCATATTATAACTTTCTAGAATATGGTTGCTACTTGAGCAATTTTCTCTTTATATGTGATCCTTAATATATGCCATTCAAAATTACTTCAATTAGCTTTGCTCGCAATCTTCATCCACTCTGCATATGCTATCATACCCCTATGGTATGTTTTCTTTTAAAATAATATCAAGTAAGAATATTTAACATATTCAAAATTAATTTTTAGTCTTTTTTTAGACTCATACATTGTATTATAACTATTAACTCTTGCAATGTTATGATATAAATGGTCAAACCAAAATCCAATAAATGAACCTTTTGACCAGAATGATATCTTCCATTTGAGTTTTGAATCAATTACAAATTTCAATAGATATTGTACATAAAGAAATTTACTGCCTATAGTATAAAGGTCAATTTCAAATTCAGTGGAATAATGGATTTTAATCCAACATGTTGGCTTAATGAAATAGGTTAAATGCTTAGAGGAATCATCATAAAGTAAACATGTTAATTGCTTATTGAGAGATGTCCTCAAATTACTCTAGTTTTACTCTTACATATATCTATGAAATGATCAATTTTTATTTTATTTTATTTGATCTTCTTTCTCTAGCAATAATAGTTATAAATCACGTGAAAGCATAAATTATCCTAGTCAATTTCCATCTAAAAAGTTGATATCATATCCGAACTAGGAAAGAAAAAACAACACAGTTATGAATTACTATTTTTCGTTTTGTAATCATAAATAGGAAGCAAAGATGGAAAGACATAACAAAAGAAGGGAAGGAAATTTTTTGTGAAAAGCAAGTAAACTTAATAAGGCACATTAAAAGGAGGCAAGATTCTAAAAGTATCAATCAAACAATCCCTCAACTGTCTTCTCCGCAACCAACAAGCAATACAATAATAAAAAATAACCCTTTTGTTTTATACTTATTACACAACACGAAAAGGCATAGACTCATGTTATGTTGACCTCAATATACGAGATTGAGACAAGAGACTTTAGGTTACATAAAGCAAAACAAAAACATTGTGAACTTTCATGAACTCCAAACATGGAACTAAACTAGTCCTTTATGTTCTACTCTAGTTTTAGCCTTCTAACTAAAAACAAACACAAATTTTCAAAATTTAAAAAAAGTAAAAAGTGGTGATTAGTGAAGCAGAGAAGGTGCTTGCGAGAAGACCCAAAAATTTCCATTAAACCTTTGCAAAATAAAATTTGTTTCTCATTTTTTGTAAACACGGGAGGTAGATGGAGCATGTGGTTTAATGCTGATAGCCTTTCTTTATTGATTTATTTGCTATGAATAAATGATAGTTGACATCTTTGACAATAGAAATAAATAATCCAAATAGAGCATGTAGTAGAAGTGTTTAAAATAAAAAAAATATGATAAAAAAATAATAAATAATGAACTTGATTTTTTAAATGTGTATTGGAAGATCTCCCACTACGAATGAGCATTGCAACCGAACACTTTAAATGGGCAAGAATGCAAACCTAAACTCCTAACACATCCACAATGTTCTTGGCTTCCGAAAACATAAGCTAAGGAGTCAATTGTTGATATTTCTTTAGATATGAATGATGATGAGGTTAATTCACATGCTTGAATTTTTTCCTACAAAGAACACAAGAAGAAATAAATTAAACTTACATTAAGTGTTATTGACAATTATAGATTTCATTAGAATTAAACTTACACCAATTTCCTTCGCTTTATCACTCACAAATGCTCCATTAGCATGCTTATGTATAACTATTCATATATCTCCTCTACTAACCTTGTGGCCACACTCTTTTTTCTATTAAAATGAAGAAAAATTATATGAAACACTGTAAGAGAGATTAAAACATAAATTTAACATGAACATATGTATTTTTGTCACCATTTCATCTCTTTTCCTTGCAATTCTCTTAGATCCACTCGTGTGAGCAATGGTTTGCTTTGTCCTATTCTCTTTATTTTTTAGAGCATTTTCCTAATCATCAACATATAAAAATTAATAAATTTGAATGTGAATGCCTAAAAAATGTTTTATTTATACCTTCGTTTTTGAATTTAGACGGTAATCCAAAAAAGAATCTATTTATTCCTTCTAGTGCCATTGCAATTAGACCATCTCTAGTACGTGTTCTATCATTGCTTTGTTGTCGCAATTTTTGTCGGTGGTCTCTTCTAGAGACCAACCAAAGAGAAGTTTTGGATCCTTGAGCTGAAACCAAAGGCACCGAAACCACGAAACGTACAAAATGCACGAACCACAAAAAATGCAAGAAACACACTGTAGGTATGGGAGGAAAATGCACCAGTTGAGAACAATTTCTTCACGAAAACAAACAAACACATCGGAGTTAGGCAAAGAAGAGATCTAGGGCATAAGAAATGAGGATTCGAAAATACATACCAATTAGAAGTAGAGAGAAATAAGGTTCGAAGCAATGAGGTTTTGAAATCAACGTCACACACAACAGAGGGAGAAGATGATTTAAAGATTGGTTCTGAAAGGGAATTTTAAAATGGATTTGAACGTATGGAAAAAATTTGAGTGTGAAGACAACATGTGTAGAACTCTGAGATTGGAAACAATGAGGTTATGAAATCGACGTCACACACAACAGAGGAAGAAGATGATTTGAAGATTGGTTTTGAAAGAAGATTTTAAAATGGATTTGAACAATTGGAAAAAATTTGTATGTGAAGGTAGCGTGTGTAGAAATAAAGAATGAGATGTGTAAAGAAAAATATGTAGAAAAAAAGGAATGTAAAAAAATTTCAAAATTACTAAGAAATTGGATGCATTTTTTCAAATCATTGTAAGTAAGGAGTTTAGAAAACCTCCAATACAACATGTCTTACCGAAGATTATTGACACCTCCAATAAAAAATCTCCATATAAACCTCATAGTTCAAGAATTGTTTTTGAAATTGAGAAAAAACTATACCTCGTTATTAGGGTAGGGTGCAACCTCATGTTCTCATCAAAATAGTTTAGAATTTCACCTTAAATAAACAAAAGTATCAATAACAAAGACTAGATAAATCTTACTTCATATTAACAATATCACTAACTTCATTTAAGCCAAACATTATAAAAGATATGACAAAATTTTAAAAAACTAAACTCAATTTTTTTAATTAAAGAACTAAAAGAAAAAATGTACCAGTTTTAGGAGACTAATTTAAATTTAATTTTTATACACAACCATTTAATTATAAAAATCAAAATATCTTTATTATATTATTTCAAATAATTAAATTAATATATTTAATTTGATTTAAACTTAAAAATCAAAGTGTATAATTACAAAAATATTATTAAAAAAGACAACAGAGTTAGTTAGAACTTAAAATACAACACAATTTAATAATTTTTTTATGCTATGTAAGAATAGTTTATACTATTTATTTAAAAAATTAAAAAAAAAAATTAAACTTGAAAATAATAACACACTACTACTACTACTCGTAGTAATAATAATAATTTGAAAAGTTATAAAATCGTAAAATTCAATCTAATACACATAAATTATGTGTGGATATTATTGTTTTGAGAGAATAAAAAATATAAAAAAGTGTGGTAAATAGGAGAGTAGAAAAATAAGAATTGACGTAATATTTGATATGTAGTATTATTTGAATTTAAAAAGAAAAGAAAGTAAAAATTGTCACATCAGAAGCTATTATTCATCAACGCACTAACACGATGAATCATCCATCCACTTGCTAACTAATCTCAGGCCATCGTGTTCCATTATGTTCACACTGCAGAGTTCCAAACGCAGTGCTCATAAAAGTCAATAATAGTTTGAACACATCCACCATGCAGTGCCACAACAGAGTCTGCTTCATTTTATGGTCCCTCATTATTCTTGTCCTTCTCTGCCAAACTTTATGGTTAATAATCATTCACTCAACACTGCTATGTAAACAACTTTTTATGACACTTTATTGCATCGTATCACTGTTTAATATCCGTTTCAAATAATATGCTTTACAGGTTATGATTAAACCATATAATATGCTATAGCATAAGTAATTTTTTTTTTAAATCCACTATTAATGAAAATCAATTTAGAGGATCTCGATTGTTTTTAAATGAGTTCTAAAACTGGTATATGAAGAAATATTTTCCAGTAGTATGTAGGAAGTCAAGATGATCTTGAAGTACCATGGCACCTTGGATAAGGATGCTGGTCACATGTGCTATGATTTGATGATAACTATGTAAACAAACATGTATGAGTGGGTTGGTGTGATATGATTTTAATTGATTAACATATCGTTTTGAAGAACCTAAACTCGTTCAATTTTTAAAAATAGGAAAATGCAGACATTGAAGTGAAGGAAATAGATATAAATAGGAATAAAATTAAGCATCAACGGAAGAAATACAAAAATTTGATAGACTAAAGAAAACTTTCAAATGAAAGAAGGAAGAAAATTATTAACTTTTGTTATTGAAATTAGTGACCGAATATATTTATTGTTAATGGGTTGTCCGCTATGTTGTGCACAAGAGTGTGATTATATTACTCTTAATTTTTAAGGTATGTCGACGCAGAGGCAAGGAGAACATGGAGAATTTGGTACCAATCATCATGCCTACAAAAACTCAAATGATTTCACGACGTTCTTCTTCGCGAATTTTCCAAACGGGTATGGGGAGCTAGATATGATCAAGATTTTTAGAAGGTTGGTTAGGGTTAAAGAAGTGTTTATCTCAAGAAGACTTAACAAATGAGGGAGAAGGTTTGGGTTTGTTAGATTTTTTGAAGTAAGGAATGTGGGGAGGCTGGAGAAGGACCTTGATCAGATTTACATAGGCAACAAGAAGCTGCATGTAAATGTTCCGAAATACAGGAGGAGTGAGCTGGAAGCTAAAGGGCAGGGGAGTGAAAACAGAGCGTATCATAAGGAGCAGAGAAGGATATACAGGAAACTACACGAGGAGTCACCAACTGTTCGTGGTTAGAAGAGAAGAACGGAGGTATGGAGAGTGAAGGCAGGGAGCAAGTCATATGCAGATGTTATCAAAGGTGATGCTCAAAGAAGGTGGGAGGGGCCAACCATTACCACTGAAAAGAAGGTATTATCGTGGATGGAGTACAGTATGGTAGGGCAGTTTAGGGAAGAGCTGAGCTTTGAAGAACTTGATGATGAATTTATTAAAGGGGGGGTATGAGCATGGTCCGAGTTAGATCCCTGGGAGATAATCTTGCTCTCCTTACTCCACGAGAAGGGGTGAACATGAAGGAGTTAATAGATCTCAATAAGGCGTGGTTCGAGAGTGTATTCCAAAAAATCGAGCCATGGACGGAGGAGTCTGTTGCAGAGCATAGAGTAGTCTGGGTGCGAAGTTACGGTTTGCCATTACCGCTGTGGACCAAAGATTGTTTCTAAAAAATAGTAGGAGAGGAAGCGTCACTAGTGTCTATAGATGCAACAACGACCATGTGGGAAAACTTGGAGTATGCAAGACTCCAAGTCCGTCTACTCAAAAACCGTAACGCCAGAATGGTTAAGAGCATGATGATTAATGACCAAGAGGTGACCATATACGTTGAAGAAGAACAACTCATAAGACTTGAAGGGCATTGTATGTGTCATCAGAATTATCTAGATACCTCTAATAGCATTTCATCTTTAGAGACCTACGTGGAGGAGTTTGATATTTCGGTGTTCAACGGTGAGGAGGAGGGTTTGAGTGGAGGGAAGGTCCGACGACCGGAGAAGAAGGAGGAGGAGGGAGCGGACCTGAGTGCGAATACGACAAAGGCTCCCCTATCTTGGGCAACTGCTACGAAAGGGGATAAGAGGCAGAATAAAGCAACCCGGTTATGCACTAAAGAGGAAACCAAGGGTAAGGAGGAGGCTGAGGAGGCAGCTTTAGTATCTCAGTCTGTACAAGATCTCACGTATTTTCAAAATCACCCTTTTGGGCATGCTGAGCTGGCTAGGTTAGTGGTGGATTTAGAATGCAGGGACACGCCTCTTAAGCCCAAAATGCATCTGGGCCAGAAGCGAGCGGGGAAGGCCCACTCGGGAAAAGGGGGTGAGGCTGGACAGAACCTATCACAGAAGGAAATCGAACACATATCTGGAAGGGCGAATGAGCCAGAGGAAGACGATGAACGACGTTATGTGGGAAACTCTGAATCACCGTATCTCGTGGAAACGGGAAGTGGAACTGATAACCGACAAATTAAACCCAATTCTAGTCAAGAGGGACGACTTGCCATGGAGAAAGAAAACCAAATAGGGATTTTGCATGGCTTGTCCGAAGAAGAAGTAGCAGAAGCGGGTACTGCAAGTAAAACCCAATCACGGAAATGTAAGCTGAAAGCGCTCCGAGAGTTGGGAGACGCAAATACATATCCTAGGCGGTCCGTCCGGTTGAGCGAGAAAACATCACAGAAGAAGAGTGACATGTTGAATAGAGAAGGTATGTTCTCAACATCCATTTCTGATAGGGATATATATTTATGTAATGCTCGAGTGCATAATCCAGAAAGTAGGGAGGAGTCAGATAACCTTTGGGTCGTTGGAAAACGGTTTGGGTTAGCTTGTCGAGGGGAGGAAGATGAGGTGGTTCAAGAATTCATCTCTATGGAAGACAGAGATCAGGAAGTGATGAATAATACAGAGTTGGGTAGACAGAGAGGTTTAAATGCTGATTTTTAACTTCAATATTAGAGGTTTGGGGGGAGGAACAAAAGTACGTTATTTGAGGAGGTGTATATCGATAGAGGGAGTGAAATTCATGTGCTTACAGGAAACAAAGACTACAGAAGTAACGGATGCTAGGTGTTTCTCTATTTGGGGGGATAACAACATTGGTTGGATACATAATGGAGGGGAGAACGACAGTGGAAGTCTACTCTCTCTGTGGCACAAAGATGCGTTTAAGTATGAGAGCCACTCAATGGGGGAAAGGTTACATAGCTATTGTGGGTCTACACGGGAAATCATCCCAAAGGTGTTGTGTGGTTAATGTGTATGCAGCATGCACTCTAAAAGAGAAGAAAATTCTCTGGGAGGAACTGTCCAAGTGTAAAGAAAATTCACAGATTGGGATGTGGTGTTTTTGTGGGGATTTTAATGCTATAAGAAGACGAGTTGAAAGACAACGGACAAATAGGGGAGACTTTATAAAAGAGATGAAGGAGTTCAATGGGTTTATAGAGACAAACTTGCTTATGGATTTGCCCATTGTTGGGAAAAAATTTACTTGGTTCAAATCAAATGGAACGACAAAGAGTAGGATTGATAGAGCTCTTGTAACAGAGGAGTGGTTACAGTGTTGGCCCACTTGCAAGCAATATGTCCAATGAAGGGAGGTCTCAGACCACTGTGCTTTGATGATTAAATGTCTGGACAAGGATTAGGGTCCCAAACCCTTTAGGTCGATTGATGCATGGCTTTCAGAAAAAGGCTTTGCTGGAATGGTGGAGGAAAGGTGGAAGTCATATACATCCGAAGGAGGTGCAATAAAAGGGCTTAAGGAAAAGCTCAAACTTCTGAAGGCGGATCTAAAAGTATGGATAGGGACGTCTTTGGGAATCTGAATTTGATTAAGAGTTCTATAGTGCATGAAATTGAGAACTTTGATAGTCAAGATTGTAACGGTCAAGTGGGGGAAAGTCAGAGGCATGCTAGAACAGATCTGATTAGAAGGCTTTGGGAGACTGATAATAAGCTTGAGTCACTTATCCG
>Ga0123342_1008821_pt1 | contig 12444 bp, 8 predicted proteins | sample Turbeawhitnodule_FD_89960 | JGI IMG/M metagenome (GOLD analysis project Ga0123342, IMG submission 89960) | Root nodule microbial communities of legume samples collected from Mexico - Turtle bean Mexico white nodule | ecosystem: Host-associated > Plants > Roots > Nodule | place: Mexico: Nepantla... | reverse complement strand
TCAAAAACAACACTACATGGAATTGATGACAATTTTAGGAGAAACATGACTAGACAAAACACAATTGGATTCAAAAATTAAAATGACTCAAGACACACAATATGAACCGATTAGAATTGCAAACAAGACTCAAATAAACTAAAAATAGAACAGCAACACAAATCTATATGGATCCTACACAATTTGCAAAATAGCTCAAGAACAAATTGAACATGAATGCACCGATTGGAATGAACCAAAACAGTATCTAACACAAAATTAAACTCAAAAACAGAAAGACAATCAAGGATTCATGAAGAACAACACGGAAACAAGATGAACACAAAAATTAAAACGAAATAAGGCGCTTAGCTCTTGAAGACCATGGCTCTAGATACCAAATGATGGAGATGTGCCTTCATAGTTTTCGGATTTTGTTGAATGGCGGAAGCATCATGGATTGAAGATGAAGCAAGGTCCTCCTAAGAGTGGTGGTGACCTTGAAGGTGCATGAGAGGTAGGGATTGAGAGTGGTGAGGCCAACTCTACTTGGAAAGGGGGAATTTGTGAAGATTAAAAGCCTAACCTAGGAGGTTTTGGGCAAGAAGTGAAATTGACACAATTTGGCAGCAATTCACTAAGTATATTAATCTTGCAAATACATGAGTCAAGCACCTCATTATATAGCAAGTGAGGACTGGATTTGAACAAGAGAGTTGGAGAGAAATTCAAATGAAAAAGAAATTGAAACTGGCGCCTATTTTACACTTAGCACATTGAGCACATGAAGCATATTTAACATGTGATGGAAAACGTTTAGCACATGTTAAATATGGAATATGTGGAAAATGTGCCTTGGTTAAACATAACCGGCTTTGGTTAAAATTAGGTGTTTTAGAAATCCTAATTTAATCAAGGTTAGTTTTTAGGTGCCAAATTTCATCTAAGGAAAAACTACAAATAAAATTCCTAATCTAATTTTGACAAGAAATTAAAGTCTACTCTATACTAGAGTTTATTGCATTTGAACATATAAAAGAACGTCTTTTTATATCCTCTTGGCCATAACTCTAGGGGTTGACCCAAATCTACCCTTTAGTGGGCTTGCATGTGGGTTTGTGCTTGGACCTCTTCCATCAATATATACCGTTCATTTCTTTAAATAGTATTGTATGATTAAAAATAATGAATATTTTAGAAAATCAACATTAATATTAAAATTATTGTTTATAAGATATATATATATATATATATATATATATATTATTTATATTATTTATAAAAATATTCAATATATTACTTAATTTAATTATGCACTAATAATAATTTAATAATCTCGATTTAACTTTTTTTATTAATTTACTTATCTTAATTGATATTTTGATTTTAGCACTAACGTAAATATAGTGAACTATAAATATTAAAATAATAATTAAAAGATATATTAGGAATTTAAAAGTTGCGAAATATTTTACAACACTAAATCAAGACAAGAAAATATTTACATAAATTAAAACATATTTAAATTAATAAAAAAGAGTGTGCATTATTTGTGAATTAACAATATTTTATTTTTATATCCTTAAAAGAAGAGATATAGTAGTAGTGTCATGTCACATAAAAAGTCTTAATATGGTGGACAACTCAACAACTAAGTTGTTTGAGATTAATGTTTTACTAAAATATGAATTATGGAAAAATAGAGAAATTTCGAAAGTTAAGATGACTTTCTCAAAGAACATTTTTTAAAATAAAATGATAATGTGAGACACATATTCTTTCCCATTTTAGTAAAGCAATGCTTTTTTAAACAGAGAAATTGTAGAAACATTGAATTTGTCATTTGAGCACGAAGTGGTTTGTTTTGTGGTGAGAAAGGAAAGGAATTCCAAAAAGTGAAGACCTTTTCTTATATGATTAGCAAGTTAGGTCATTGTCGAGTCTCATCTCATATTATAGGCTCGACCAACTTTTTTTCATAAATTATAACTCCTCTATTTCCAGAATAAATTAGTTGTCACTTCTAAAAAAAAAACTTAATCAAAAACTTTTTAAAATGTGTGAAGAAATTGATCCCAACCCAATTATTATTATTTTCTTTAAAATTAATAAAGCAAATTTTAATAACTTAAATTTAGCCTAACAAGCTGTTAGTCCTTAAAAGTTAAGTTATGAGATATTGAAAATAATTTAAAAACTCATTTTAAGCCTTATTATTTTGAAAATAAATATTTTAAAATTTGAAAAATAAAAAATATTCTAAATTTGAAGAACTAAGAATATAATTAATAATAAAAATAAAAATTATAGTATGAATCAAATAGATTGAAAAGTGTAGCTTTTTGACCATTGGGTTCAGATCTTTGTTCTGTTTGGACCACAAATTAAAAGAGTTCAGTCCAATACAGTGGGATTAGCTTAAGAGAAATTTTTGGAATCAAGAGAAAAATATTAAGTAATGGGGACAATTTAAACTTCCCCTCTCCAAGAATAAGAGAGAAAACAATACAAATCCTCATTTTATTTTTAGTTTACAATTATTCTCCTTCCTTTCATAATTATACCCTCAATTCCTTTGGTATCACAAATTAGGGTTAAATAAACTTTTTATTCGTCTAAAATATTGTTCCGTATTGAAATTGAGATATCATTGAATAATACCGATTTCTATACAAACAAATTTTAGAAGTATTATATAAAAAACTTATTCGGACCCGTAAAATTATTTTTGCATACATAACGAAATTGGATTATTCGAAGAGTTTATTTATATAATGAAGTGCCGATGGGGTAAACAATATTCGGCATTAGCTCTTCAAATATACGACAATGACAACTTCCATCATCACCATTCTCACTTCCAACGCATGCTATTTATAGAGACCACATTAGTGGATGTGGACAACTCATGTCAAAAGCCAAAGCAAAATAAGAAGGAAAATGCAGTTGGTCATAGATAAATACAAATTAATAAACAATCAGAGTCAAGATAAATTTCTTCTGCTAGAGTCAAGATTCAGAAGATAGGACACTTCTGCTTTCAGTAACACAGCTTATGCAGGTCAGATTACAATGGGCAAGTTGGCAAAGGTTACTAATCCTACGTTAACACTAAGGGTTTGTGTTGGTTTTCCATTCAGTTCAACCTTGTTGCAAACTAAAAGCCAAACACACACTAACCCAAAATCCGGCTACGAAGGAGAAGTGACTTGGTTTCTGATTCTACTTGAACGCCTAACAGGAGTAATCATCGTATCATCTCCCTGAAAAAACAATATAACCAAGAACAAGAGAAATAGTTCATTATTAATGCAATCTTAAGTAAAAAATAATAAATGTTTTACAAGACTAAAAATATACATGTATAACTTACCTGCTTCACTGAAATTTTCTCGTACACAGTTAAGCTTCCATATGATGGGGAACCCATGGAATAGTCTGATGAAGAAGAGGCCAATGATTCTCTCCTGTAGTTACTCTTCCGCTTCTTCTCAGGGCCTACTTTATGACCTTCATTCCCTACTTTTTCGCTGTAGAACGAGCTTTGCTGAAAGCTACTCGTTTCTGAAGGACACGACGAATCTTCAAGCACGTCCAAGGGCTCACATGACTTCTCTGGCGAAATGTGCTCGTTCTTAGATGGAGGTGGCATCAAGGAGCTTTTGTTTTTGCTTTTACCCTTCCTAGACCAGTTGATACCTGCACCTGCAATCAATACAGTACCAGCACAGAGCAGCAAATATAGCACCACATGTGAATGAACGGCAATTGCTTCTAATTGCCCTTCATTCCCTTTGATGGCAGCATCTATGCTTGCTGATTTTTCCTCTGCTACATCATTCACGATAGCAACATCAGATTCTTGTGCCTGATTTGGATACGCTTCAATACCAATTTCAGAAACCTCCGAATTCAAACTTGGCTGATTTTCAACATTTAAGTTAGTCTCAGCTTCTTGTGCCAAGTTTGCTTCTAAGTTTCCTGCTTCAGACAACAGTTGCTCTGATTCTACCATATTGAGTACTACCTCGGATTCTGCAACATCCAGAACATTTTCAACTCCAGTAATTGTTGCAATATCTAATTCAACCAGCTGCTCTGATGCTGTCATATCGAGAACTTCCCCAGATTCTGGAGCATGCAAAACATTTTCTACTTCAGCTACTGTTGCAAAATCTTGCTGAACTTGTTCTTCATGAACTTCATAATGCTCCTCGGAAATATCCTCCTCAATATCGAAAACTTCCCCAGATTCTGGAGCATGCAAAACATTTTCAACTTCAGCAACTGTTGTAATATCTTGCTGAACTTGTTCTACATGCACTTCATAATTCTCCCCGGAAATATCCTCCTCAATATCATCACTGTCAATATCTGAGGCAGCAACATTTTCTTCAGCGTCCCATATTGGTGCGTGAGTCTCACCTATTTCATTTTCACTACCACCAATTATAGGGTACTGATTCACTATGAAATAATCCTGCTGAACCGTCAAGTTATAATATTGCAACTTGGCCAAATTGTGTGCACCTCTAATATCCGAAACATAATCGGATATTGATGACAGCAACTTGGTAAACCAAATTTGCAAATTTTGAGCTATCTCATCAAAATTTGTTTCTGCAAACTGGGTGAGCCTATCAAAGTTAGCTCTTGCAAACACTGTAAAAACAGAATATTCATAAACCTTGTAGAGGTCTTCAAACGCAGTTCGATCAATCACTGGAGAATCTGTGACTGAGATCGATGCAAAAGCAACTGCAAGAAGCAAGATCAGAGCAACAGCCTTCGCTCTCACTGTGAAACGTGGTTTTGGAACCTCTTTTGCTTCAGCAGATTCTTCTGGCATGGGAGTCTTCTTAGCATGACTCGGTTCAGAAATGTGGCCGCCCTCTTCTTCCTTAATAATTTCATCCGAAGAAACATCGGATTCCTTCTGCGAGCCTTCAGATTGGGTATCCTCCGTGATTTCTGAATCCGAAAAGCTTCCAGAAATGAAGCTGTCCTCTAATTCCCTTTTCCTGAGGAGTTCCATTCGTGATTTTGGTTTGTAGTGAAGAAACTGCGGTCTAGGGGAGAGGTAGTTGGTTTTAGGGTCATAGGGAGGTATCAAGGGATCTGCGCCAAGAGGGGCTACTACGGTAGCTTTCAATGCAACAGGAGGAGTGGGAGTGGGGCTAAGCTTAAAAGTAGGATCAAGATTAACACAATCAGGCTCATTTTCAAACGATGGTTCAGTGTGAATGTCATCTTCTGGAACCAAAAGATTATTCACATTCAAGCTATTGATAGTTTCAAAAGATGACTCTGTATCATTCTTTGACATCAAAGTTTCACTGTCACCACTCAAATCGTCACTAGTCAAGGAAGACCTGGAGCCTTCCTCCAAGGGATCAGCAAAAGTTACCTTACGAACGTGGCTTTTCGGGTCCACGGGACTTGGAACCATCTCGTTCCGCTCAGTTAGGACTCTCTTTCTGGGAGACTCGTTGATCTTGCAGGAAGCAGAAATGGTTGGAGACATGAAATTCTTTGAGCCCTTTGAGCAAACAGCTGGCGATCGAACCTTCACCGGTTTCAAAATTTGATCTTTTCCATTTTCTTTGTCATCCAAGGAGTCCCTCAACGACCCTCCGCTTTCGCGAACCCCAACAGAGCCTCTTCTCGAAAAATCTGCAGAATACCAAACACTAAACCCATCAAACACCTAATCTTTAATTTGTTAACACTTTCTCATGCCAAATACAAATGTAAATACAAAGAAAGATAGAGAAATACCTAAAGGGCTGTTGGCGGGAGTTTTGGCTCCATGAGTTGGGACAATTGAGGGTTTGGTGAAGGGGTTTCCAGTGAAACTCCTTCTCATAGGGTTACTGATTTCGGAACTTCTTGGATTAGGGTTTGAAGGCATTGATGATGGTTTGTTAGAAGGCATGGAAATGAAAGCTCTGAGTTTAGTCGAAAGATTACGCGAAGTGAATAGAAGGAAACGATTGCAGAGATTTTTAAGAGATTGGGAGAAGAGAATATGTGGGTAACGGCTATATTTGTAGACGAATTCAAACGGTCAAGGGATGAGAGCCGTTGGATATTTTGATCGCAAGACTAGCCGTTAGAGACTTTAATATTGTATTTTGTATCTTTTACAAATCACCCATTTAAGGTTTACATATTTAATTTAATAACGTTTTATTTTGTTATTTGGCCGAATGAATATGAAACTGGGATGAATATTTTCACTAGTACTTCCACCCATATATTTTCACCATATTAACTTGAGTTTGAGTTTAGTTTTTATATAAAAAGATATGCATGCGGCATTATATTAAACATATCGAAACAACATGTTTTAGTTTGACGAGGTTGATGTTACTAGTGACATTATGTTTCCATTCTCATCTCACCTAACTATAGAAAATTGATATGTTCATCATCATTCCACATTCTATTTAAGTTAGTTATCAATTATGTATAATTTTTCTAATATCTAATATTTCAATTTTTTATTAAAATATTAATTTATTCTAATACTTTATTTAAATTTTGAAATATTATATTACAAGAATAATTGTTATATATCACTCAAATTTCAAAATACTTTTCTAAGTGTCTGTTTGTTTCCGCTATATGTGTGATTGTATTTGATGATTGTTTAGTAAAAAAGTAAAAAATATATTTGTGTCTTTGAAGAGAATGTGGAAGAAATCCACATACACCAAATGTTTTTACATTTTTTACTCTGAAAAGTTTAAATTTTTTTCTTCCAACCATGTGCATTCTTTATTTATTTTATATTTTATTTAAATATTGATAATGAATCATTTATATTTAAAATTTATATAGGATTTTAAATACTTTAAGAATTTATTTATTTTATATTTTATTTAAATACTGATATCAAATAATTTTAATTTGTATTTATTTATAATTTTGTTAATTTAATTTTTTTTGTGTATTTATATTAAATAATTTAGGATATATATTTATTAAAAAATTTAATAATTTAGGAATTTTATTTGTACAAAATATATATGTAAAAAAATTGTAAAATATTTTTACATAAATTTTATTTTGTTTATACATAAAACAATTTAATCATATTTTAATTTAATTTAATTTTAACTATAAGGATACATTTGTAATCTTACACTTTTATTTATCAAAAAATAATATTTTATGAATCACACATATCACATCATCCACTAACTTTCCTAAACTTTTTCTTCATTTCTTATCATAATTCCCTCAATCCAAACAACATCACTTTCTACTCACTTTCACCTTATTCACTCCCTCAAATCTATCTTTAAATCCAAACAAAATATAAGTTTAGGATTCACTCCCTCAAATTTGTCTTGATTTCTTTCCGATTAAAATTTAGCATATTATTTGGAAATTCTCCAGTGACTTCTTTCTTCATGTATTAAACTTAGGATATCGGAAATGAAGAAAATAAAAGTAAATTAACTTTATAACAAATAACTTTTAATATAATATAAAATCTCTTAATTTCTTTAAATTCAAATGTTACAAACTTATATGTTGGTATTGTGTGAATTTTTTTATAATGAGAAATATCCAAATTCATCATAAATAATACACAATTTTTAAAATTAATTGAGTTTGAAAATGAAATGAGTATGTATATATATTCTTTTTTAATATTATTTTTATTTTAAATTATTATAACATTTTAAATATATTTGATACTTATTTTAAAATATATGTAATTATAATTTTGCTATTACTATTTGTCATCCAAGAGAATAAAATATGTGTCATTTTGACTTTGAAATTTTAATACTATCCTGCTCTCTTTATTTTAATTTTATTTTTTAATTTTTTTAATAAATAATAAAGAGTATACATTATAAATATGAATTATTTAATAAATATTTAGAAGAGTACAAATATAAATATAAGGACAAATATCAATAATATATATTTGTTATTCGACAAAATGAAGATAAAATATAAATTTCATATATGTCGGATATTGAGAAGAGAATGAGTAAGAACGAAAACTCATATATTCTAATTATAACTCTAATTTTAAAATTTGTTAATATTGTAAGTATTTTTATTGGATTAATTATTTTAGTTAGGCCTACCTCTATGCATAATATTATTTAAGTGTCTTTTATTCTTTTTCTATTCTTTTACAAAAATGTTTAATCAAATTAATTATTTCTAAATTCAACAAAACATTTGAAACTAAATATTTTTTTAAAGAGCATTGATAAAAAAAAAGTGTGTACATTTTAAGAATAAGGAAAATCTTCTTCTTATTTTGCCTATCTACTTTACAATGTTATTGATGTTATTGTCCATGAGCTTTTCAATTTATAAGATAAAAAATTCTTAACAAATACAAAATTATCATAAAATAACTTATTATTATTATTATTATTACTTGATAAAAATAATCATGGACCATTTTGAAAATCATTTTTTAATAGTTTTCTACATCATCATTATTTTTTTCTAATAAACTGTATTTGCAAAAAAAAAAAAAATCAAGAGTTTTTAAATTAAATAATCACACACAAAAAAATGTGTATAAAAGATATAAGAAAACATAATTTTTATTTTATTAAATCTCATATTTTTTTAAGAGCAACGTGATGCATTACGTGCAACATGGTAAAGTTCTAAATAATGAAGAGCTGGACGATTCCAAGACCAATCTTGTTCCATCACTGTCTTGCATAAAGTGTTAAACCAATCACGATCATCGTACCATCTTGATATTGCCCTGAAAAAAAAATCAACTTTTAAATTACTATTGCAAAAACAAATTTTAGGACTTAAAAATCATTGATTACTAAGTGTGCATGCAAAGCTATTAAGGTGAAACAAACTATTAATATATATGATTCTTATACATCAAAATATTTAAGCTTACTACAATAAGGCTTGACATAATTGTAAAAAAAATCTCAACATTAAGCTTAAGTCACAAGTGACTCAATTCAAGATATATATCTTGATAAAAAAAATGAGTTTACTCTCAAACTTTACCAACTATTTAGTAATTTTGGAGTTTCTATTATTGGAAATTTTGATTTTCTTATGTTTAGATACAAATGTTAAATCATTGCACACAACATATAACTCACCTATTGAGGGCATAATCAACACCAGGAGCATTAGCTCCATCAAAACTAAATCCATTCGGTTTAAGATATTCTGCATGTGCTCGATCTTTATCATCATCAACGTCAAATACAGTATCATATAGTCCTACACAATTATGGAAAATATATGTCAAAAGGGGTAGGTGTTGTTTATCAAATATTTTTTTAGTTATCCATCCAAACATGATTGTTCTAAGGAAAGTGAGAATTAAAAAATATACATTATCAAGATAAAAAAAAAAATACCTCTATAAAATGTGTAATCATTTATAAAACCCATAACAACAAAAAAAGAACTAAACATGAAAAAGATACAACACATTCTAAATATATACTAAATTGGTGACATATCAACGAATCATTTAGTACTCAGTTACAAAAATGAGGTATGTACAAACCTCCTGTCTTTCGAACAATAGGTATTGAACCATATCTCATTGCTACGAGTTGAGTTAGTCCACATGGCTCAAAGATTGAAGGAACTCCAATGAAATCAGCTCCAGCATATATCTATAACAACATTTCAAACGAGTAAAATAATTATTTGTTATGCTTATGCATACAAGATATCAAATGTTAACAACAAGAATACTAACAACTTATACACTTTATTAATGGAAAAATAATCCATATGGATGACACTAAATAGATTTTGGGACATACCTTTCAACATATAGTAAAACCTTTTTAAAAAAGTGCACTAAAAATTGTGATAAAAGTATTTCTTGCATTATCAAAGATTTTTGTTTTCCAATAAATTACCAAGTGTGATAGAGGCTCGTCGTATATAAGACAAAGTCTAACACGATCATGATGAAGAGAATGCAACTCATTAGCCAAATTTTCAAATTCATTTTGGATACGAGGGTCTGGAGCTGAGCCAAGTAACACAACCTGCATCAAAATATTTCATTCTTCACACATGTATTTCTTAATACAACTAACAATTATAAGCATGTACCAAATTGAAGAAGAAAACTTGATAACAAAACTAAACTATCTTGCTTTACCTTGCTTTGAAATTTTTCCTTAGGTTTAATCAATGTTATAAACACAACTTTTTTTTTCTAATGGGCATCACAAGCACATACTTAAAGCCTATATTACTCTCGAGGAGGAAACATGGAGGTTATGTTTAAGATAAAGACAACATTCATCCGCTACAATAATTTTCTTAAACAATCAAAACATGTATCTAAGTTATTGTTGAAAACGTAATATTTAATTGCTTATCTCTTTTACATGAACTTAAATTAATTATGTTCATGCTTCTTCTATAATATTTTCCACATTTGTTATTATGTAAGCAACATACATTTATGGTAAAGACAACATCCAATTCAATAAATAAATAGTAATAAAACCTGTCCACCACGTTCTAGGGTGCGATATATAGCATGCCTTATGAGATCAATTCCTTTTTGATTAGTCAATCGAGAAATAACCCCCAATAAAGGAAGATCAACTTTTCTTAAACCAAGTTTTTGTTGCAAGGCTTCCTTGGCAGCTTTTTTACCTTCAACAACATTTTTAGATGTGTATGACATCTGTAAAACGTTAGAATATTTCAATTATACTTTTGTGCATAAGAAAAGAAAAATTGTATAAATGCCTACTCACAGGAATGAACTTGTCGTTAAATGGGTCCCATATATCAAGGTCAATTCCATTTAAAATACCCCGAAACTTGTGACGATGAGGAGCAATTGCAGAATTTTCATAAACCTCTCTAGAATAAGTTGGGGAGACCTGTCAATAAAAGCACATTATTAAAAAATTTATATTGATAAAGAACAATATCATAACAATGTACAAACGTAAAATCACTTATAAATTTTTTCTCCTACTCATGATCGTGACTATAATTAAATTTAAAATTTATATCATGTTATAATGCAAGATTAAATGAGAGAATTATTTTATAATACATTTTAAGAATACAAATTATAAAAATCTATATAAAAAAAAGTGATATGCTTAATTCTCACAATTTTTTATTTCATGACCAACTCAACTTTTTCTTAAGTATATCAACTAGCAATATATAAAAAAAAAAATTTATTATATGATCTCTCAATGATCCTACAAAAGAAAGATCATAATCACTAAGTATGTTTGTTTTTCAGCACAAACTCGCCTTAATTTGAATCCTACAATATTTTACTTTAATGTTTAATTATTTTGAAAGTAAATCAACATTGAACCAAATACACTTTATATGCTAACAAAATACATCAACCTTAGCAGTAAAAAGAGAAAAAGAAAACTCTGAAAGAACTAAGTGAATATTATAAATAAATAAATATTGGCTGATATAAATGATGGAATATTGATGATAAAAAGAATGAACTTGTACAACAAAGTTGGTAAAATAGATAAATTTAGTGTATAATTAAGTAGCACTCTTACTGTTGTAGCCATGTTTGTGTATGCCATTGCTTTTCCAATTAACTGAGCTCCAAATTCAAGGTTATGAATTGTGAACACAATCCCTGCTTTGCTTAAACTACAATGTGTATATTGTTCTTTGCATAACCATGCAACTGGTGCACTCGACCAATCATGGCAATGGATAATATCCTGTTCATAACCATTTATAAATAATTAATTTAAAAAGTAACTGAAGTGAAAAATATTTTAAAAAGACAAATGTTTTAAAACACCACACACTAATTAACTCACAACTTTAGTTATGCAAGTTTGCTATTTATTCCAAATCCATATATCACAAGTAATCCATTTTCTTATTTTAAGATTTTTTTTCCCCAATGGATCCTATTGTCTTCCGATTCCAGAAAGCCTCTAGCATTTTAATTATTTCCTAATTTGCAACATTATACATTATTTTTCTTTTTAATTTGAAACCACTAGGATAATTACCTCAACCTTAAAAAGGGCAAATAGACACTTTATTAAACAAAAATATACTTTTATTTATTACTAATATTTTAAAAATAAAAATATAATAATTACTTAATAAATAACATTATCTCATTAAAAATATTTTTTTTAAAAGCCCCACTCTCCACTGACATTCTCTCCTCCTTCTATTTTATTATAAAAAATAAATCTAAGAATAATTATCTAAGAATATTTTAAAAAAGAAATATAAATAATTTAAACAGTAAACTTAAGCATTAAATAAAAAGTCTCACGAAAATTAGGAAGATAACTAGTTTGTAACCTTTTTGTACTAATTTTTTCCAAACAATGGAGAGATAACCCTCTTTTAGGGTAACAATAATTAAGTCTATTTCTCTCTCTCTCTCTCTCTCTCTCTCTCTCTCTCTCTCTCTCTCTCTCTCTCTCTCTCTCTCTCTCTCTCTCT
>Ga0123342_1008820_pt1 | contig 12444 bp, 4 predicted proteins | sample Turbeawhitnodule_FD_89960 | JGI IMG/M metagenome (GOLD analysis project Ga0123342, IMG submission 89960) | Root nodule microbial communities of legume samples collected from Mexico - Turtle bean Mexico white nodule | ecosystem: Host-associated > Plants > Roots > Nodule | place: Mexico: Nepantla... | reverse complement strand
CTTTTCAAAACCCATTTAACCACATCATGTGCTTGATCTAGACTTGGTTAGGCATCTAGGATAGGTTATACAGCAAAAGGCAATCATACACAATTACAAGCCTAATTACAAATGAATCTAAAAGCCTATTACAATCTTCAAAGCACTCAAGCCATTTTCTTCATCAAACACATAACAAGCCTTGGTAGGGAAGAAGCTTCCTCCAGCTTCAACAGTTTGTTGTTAACCCTAAACATGTTTTGTTATCTCTATAATATTGTGTTTAACCTAGATCTCACAATATAATTATGAGTATATTTATTTATTTAAAGAGATTGTGTAAGGACTTAGAAAATAACTTTAGAGTATAAATATTATATTTAAAATGACATCTAAATATTTTATTATCAAAGTAAAAACTTCATATAAATGGAAAATGTAGTTATTCAAACTTTATTTTAAAATAATCAATACTTTTTAGAAAATCTTTTTCTTTTCTTATTTGCTTTCTCTCTAAATTTTTGACATCATCATTTGACAATCAAAGTCCACATTTGGATTACTGGTAGTGAATAGAACAAAAATGTTTGATTAAATTTATGTTTAGAATAAATTCATCTATGTTCCTTTTTTTTAGTCAGTTTTGAGTTTTCTCTTTATCTAGGTAGACATGCTTTGCGTGTTGTGTTTGTGACTTCAAGATTAATCTTTGTTAGTTCAAGATCCTAATGATGTGTTCAGATCATTGATAAGGACTTTGTGGTGCAAGTTAGATTATCTCTTTTTTTCTCAAGGAGTTGAAGCCCTTTTGAAAGCACTTGACCTTCTAAACAAGCAAGGGAAGCTAGTCTTATCTTTCAATAGAACTTTAAGTTAGAAGATCTAAATGTGAAGGTGATGTAGTCATAAGTTATAAAATTTTATTGTAGGGTAAGCTTTATTGATTGAAATATATGTTAATTGATGAAAGGATTTGAAGTTTTAAACAATTGGATAAGTGGTTGATGATTTAAAGTGATTGTGATATGTAATTTTTACTTGAAAAAATAAGTTACTAAAATGAGGTATATTTGCTCTCGGATCCAAATTTGCTTACTATTTTCCCCATTTGTTTAAGTGAATTTAGATGCAGAATTTGGGGTGCTCTTGGCCTTAAATCCGCTCAGCGTTTTCCCCTACGCTTTCGTAAATTTAGATGCAGAGTTTGTGGTGCTCTTGGACTCAAATCCGGTCAACGACAACATCATGCACTTAACGCATTTTCCTAGGCTTAAGCCCTAGCTTTATGGGTCTGAGCCATTTTGATAAAAATGTTCATTTTTGCTTCGCTACCTTTTCTTTTCATTTCTATAAATAATGAAATCGAATTAAATCTTTTGAAACTTTATAAATTGAAAGTGATTTCAACTTTCTAAGGTTTATATTTCAAGAAATTTATGAAACTTAAGTGTTTAAACACAAGTAAATCTAACATTTGTCAAAATGTAAAGCATATATTCATTTTATATTCAATTGATTCGTGAAATTTTAAAGGTTAGGTGATTGTTGTTGATATTTCCAATTGTCGTAAAAGTATAAATTTATGTGTGATTGAATGGTATGTTGATGAATGTGATGAATTATGAATCATGTGAAAATGTAATTGAGACATAGTATTTTCAGGAAAGAAAATACTGTGTTGAGATGGTTAGGATGTGCATTGATTAAGGACTTGTCTAGAAGTATATATATTGACTATACTTATTTATTGAAATCATGTAAATGAAGATATTCAAGTGGTGAGAGTTGAAGGAGGTTCATATGACTGTGTCTACAGTTTGAAAATAATCTAGTCTGACAAGTCGTATGAATTAACCTTGTCATACAAGTTGGTTGATTGAATTGATTTATATGTATATGTGGTTGTTAGTGGGAGTAGTATGACATGTGCATATCTCTGAGTTTGAATCAATGCACGAGTCTTCTGAAAGTAAAGTCAAATGTCTCTATGTGGATTTCAATTGATTTCTGGCATGAGTGGTTGATAAGTGACTAATTTCAATAATATTTCATATTAAAATATAGACACTTATGAAGATTTACTGCTAATTTACATATAAAATAATCCCTAATTTATAAATTTATACATTTTTTATGATCTTTATTTGAATAAGAGTATTTTATTCCCAAATTTGGTGTTAATTGCAGATTTCTAGGAAAGATTGGAGATTTGGATTAAAGAGGAATGATTTGAGCTAAAAAGAGAAAGATGGAAGGTCCCATAATGGAAAAAGATGTAGAGACAGATTGAGCCTTTTTATGTTTTATCACTTAGCCCATTAGCGCGACACAGGAAACAACCTAAACCTAGAAAATTAGGTTAAATAGGGGGCTAGAGGATTAACTCTAGGGTGCGAGATTGAGAGGAAAACACCATAGAGTGAATTGTAACCAAATTGGGAGAATAAAAGGTGCTAGAAGTATGCGTGACTAATTCTACCATTTGAGATTGTGAGTAATCTACTCAAACTCTTATGTATTGAGGTAATATTTTATATATTAATATTCAGTTCTTGATTGATTATTGGTATTGTTGTTTTACTTTTAATTTTTCGTGACAAATTGAGAATCTTAATCTGACCGGGAGGTATTTGTAGGGTTTGGACATAAAAAACAATACTTAACATATTTGAGTGTTAGGGATAGACTTGAAATGTTAATTGACATTAATGTCTGACCTTCGTTCCAAGTTGTTCTTATAATTATGCGAGGGATCGATAATTAGGGAACATTCTTAAAGATTTTATATGCGAGGAATCGATATAAATGATTTTTATACGGTCATCAATTTCAATCAAAGAACTTAATATTGACATGTTAATCAAAATACATAAGAGTGAGAAAGATGAAACCAAATCCCTATTTTTCCAACTTGAAGCAACTCAATTCTTTGTCTGTTTTCTTATTGATTAGTGCCAACACAATTAATTCAAAACTCTTTTTATTGTTCTGTTTTTATATTTAGCGATTATAGTACTCAATAATTCACTGTTCATTGTGGGATTGATATCCGTCTTTATGAACAATTATTACTTCTAACAAATGCGGTGCACTTGTCGTAAAAAGTCATCAGTGGTATTGAGCTATGTTAGTGATTTTTTGACGTAAGTGATGTGAAACATGGAATATTTACATACATTTGAATTTTTAGGATATTTGGAATGAATGAAGTGTGATGATTCATATGATTATGATCGAATGATTCAAATCTAAAGTTTCATTAATATGGTTTAGGTTATAAGACTCCAAAATAAAGATAATGGAGTATTTTCCTTTGGTTCTTTTGATGTTATGTTTTGATGATGTATATATTTTGATATCCTTATACGAGGGGAAAAGAAATGAGGAATGATTATTTTCTATATTCTTAACATATTCAAAATCTTTTTTCTGGATCTTCTTTAAGTACTATGAAGAAGAAAAAAAAAGTTGTTCTAATTTAATATACATATATATTAGATGAATAAAAAAATGTTAAAACAGGTTTTTTCGTCTCCAACTTTTTTTTTTGGAGAGATATTGTTGTGCGTACGTACAAGATATAAAAGTAAATAATTCTACTTATGTGTCTTGAAAAAATCTAAATTATCTTAAACAAAGGTGTATAAAAAATGAAAGGTAATGACATGTATCGTGTAAGTGTGTTGGACATAATATTATTATATATTATTTAAAAGAAATATTCAATTTTCTACCAACACAATAAACCGAATAAAAATATTGTGAAATTAAATTATTATTATATATTATTTAAAAGAAATATTCTTTCAATTGTTAATTTTTGTGTGTGTGCATAATGATGTTTTTGTTGTGAGTACACAGGTTAATTTCTTAAATTACGAATTTGTTTGATAAAAGCTTAATTATTAGCTTAATTTGATAACTTATAAGTTAATTTTACAATAAATGTAGTTTATTTTTGAGTTAACTTCTAACTTCTAACTAAACTAACTTTTACATTTTAATATTTTTTATTTATTTTTTTAATAGGACTTATTTCAATTTTTTATATTAAGTATTGTAATATTTTTAGTAATTTTCTAATTATTTTTAAATCTTTATGTAATTCAAATTAAAAAAATTAACATTATAGAAGTAATTAAATTTTAATTATATGATATTATATAAAAATTGCATATAGTAAAAATTATGAATAATAAAATTCAATACTACAGTGGTTTAAATTGAGAAATTAAAGAAATTTTTTAAAAAATAAAAATTTAATTTAATTTAATTAATTACATGAATTTATTTAAATAATAATACTTGTTAAAATATTTTTTTTAAAAGGTAAATAAAAATACCAAAAATTTTAATTATTTAAAGAATAATTAAATTATAATTACATAATAATAAAACTTATATAATTATATTATTTTATGTCATTTTACATTCACAATTAATTTGTCAACTAGCTTATTAAATATTTCTAATTTTGTAAAATAAAATATCAATTGAAAATTATAAATTATAAATTTATGGCTAATTTATTAATTAGTGTTTCCAAAGACACCTATATTGTTATCACCTTTTGAGTTTAGTTAGTTTTTTTTTTTCATGACGTTCTTAAGTATGACTTGATTACTTGGGCTTGCTGCTAAAAAGAATTACTGATTCCTTGCATTGTACGGAGGTGTGGCTATTAAAGCTTACAACTTACAATTTTCAATATATTAATTAGGTGGGGCCACATTATTAAGAAGGAAAAAATAAATATCAATTAATGTAGTATAATGGGTAAGTTAGTCATTTGGATATAATAAAACAATTATTAATAAGATACTTTTTATAAGTATTTAGTAATGTTTTTAATATACTATTGTATGTCTGTTTCAATGTGTATTTAATTTAATAATGCTTTTATATGTTTTTAATATACTATTGTATGTCTGTTTGAATATGTATTTACTTTAATAATGTTTTAATATACTATTGTACTGTATATTGTATGTTATGAAACTCGTACATTCATCTTAAATAGCGTGTTTGTATTAAATACGATATTTATAAGACACTCATAAGATATCGTAAGATAATTATATGTGAGGTGTTTAATTTAAAATATATTTATTAAATTTTGACAATTATAACATAATTCTAATATAATTTTTTTAAAAAAATATAATAATTTTCTAAAAACTTAAATTATATAATTTTTTATTATAAATATAAATATAAGAAACAAATTCTTTTAAATTAATCATGAAAAACATCTTTCAACTTAAAAAAATTTAAAATATACTTATACATATAAATTTTTATTATCAATTTATATAATTCATAATTATATAATATATACATCCATATTTATTATCTTACATTTTAAAATTATACACATGTCTTCATGTCCCTATCTTTCTCATATCTCCGTGTGAATTTCGTGTTAGATATATTGAATGCTTCTTTCAATATGTATTTAACTGATTTCTCAATTTGGGGTCAATTTGGAATGTAAATTTTATAATAAGTATTTTTAATTTAACTTTGTAATGGATAAGTGCTGCATACGTGTCCAATAGGATTACGGGACTTCGACTTTTCTGTTTCTTTTTCCACGATTTTGGAATTTAACGTGTTTTATATTTTTTTTTAAGATGGAATAATCACTAAATGAATAAAATAATTGTAATAATGAAATAATTTAAGAAATATTAAGTTGTTTTTTTAGTATAAAATGAATTTGATTAATAACAGTTTTAGAATCTAAATATTAAACACTAAAACTTAAAAGTATAACCATTAAACATATATCCTACAATAGTGTAAACTATAAAACATTTACGATTTCGGACTTAAATCTTTTAATTTTACGGCTTTTACGGAAAACACACCAATTTAAAGTTTCTTATTTATTTTTAAATATTCATCACTTTATAGTTAAAATTATATTTTATGTTTTTTTTTTTATATTTTTATTCGGAAATATCTACAATCAATATCATTAAAAAACATTGATTAATTTTAAAAACTAAATACTTTTATTGAAAATATTATTAATACCCTTTAACAATGATTTTAATGCATGCCAAAAATTATTTTAATAAAAAATGTATTATTGAGATATAAATTTATATATATATATAATTGTAATTTATATAAATTGATAATAAAGATTTAGGTGCAATAAGTTGTTTTAGTTTTTATTTGAAAAAAAAATATTTTTCATGGCTAATTCAGAATGATTTGTTCCTAATTTTATAATCATAATAAAAGTTTATATAATAAATTTAAGTTTTTAAAAAATTAACTTGTTTTTTTATTTAAAATTGTGTTAAATCCTTACTAGAATTATCATAAATTAAATAAATATTTTTTGAATTAGACACTTTATCGATACGTGTCCTACAAGTGTCGTGTTCGATACGTGTGTCTGACACTGACACACCATTTAAGAGACGTGTCCGAATTTCATATACTAATTAATAAAATTCTGCCTGTTTTCATAGTAAATTTTTCTTTTTATAAAAAAGTTGAATAGAAGGATTGAATTATTGTAATATTAGAATAATAATTGAAGCCCCGTTATTCGTTTTTGTACGTCCAGACTCTTCAGTCCTCTGTTTAGGTTCATGAGAAACCAGTACTGTGACCTAATTCTAGTCCTAATTAATTACTAAGTACTAGAGAACTTTCCAGGCTGATCTATAATTGAAGAAATATAACTATGCAATGCTTGATTTTATAAGTTGGTTCAATTGTTAATTAAACTGATACAAATATTAGATTAAATTAAACTGACCATCCATTATCTTGGCCATAAACAACAGAGAAAAGAAACGGCCTCCCACTTCTGAATTGGGACACTGACGCCCTCCTCATAATATATACATTATCTTCTTCTCATTTCTCATTAATTATTTCAATAATCACTTGAACAATTGTTTGTTTTTAACTCCAACTGATAGTGATCTTCAGAAAACCACTAATATATGCAGCAGTTCAAACAAACTGCTAAACTCATTAAACTAAATGGAATATTAAAGTAAGCGTACAATGAAGGCAATAGAAAAAAATTAAGAGGAAGAGAAGGATGCATTAGGAATTTAGAATTCAAAAAACTATTGAGGATAAATAGTTGCACTGTACGCGCACTAAATACGGTCAACACGCTTACAGACAAGACCAAAGAAAATGACAACGTAAAAGAGACCGACAGCTGACGGTTTCGAGTGGACACGTGTCCTTAAGCAGGTATGGAGGACGCGTGTTGTTACCTGATTCGGTAGTCTCTTAATCAATTTGAGTGTGTCTTGCGTCATGGCCTGCAATTTGCTGAAGCTAACCACTGGTTACGACAGCGATAATTAGGGGGTTGATTATGTGATTAAGAATAGTAATCAAGGTGATAGGGTGCTATATAACCGAGAGAGAGGCGATAGGGCAGATCCAAGAGTGGCGAGAGGTATTCACAGATATTTTTTTTGTCTACACTTTCTTCAGAGCGTTAAGTCTTTTGTGCTTCATCTTCCTTCTCCTTCTCCTTCTCTCATCCCCCCTCTGTAACACCCCGCTTCTCTGAATCCCTTTCTGTTAATAATCTGTCTTTCAAGCTAAGATTTTCTGGTTTGTCTTTTAACTCACCAAGAAGCAAACTTAGAAGGATTTCTCGAAAGCCAGGTGTTTTCAGAAACGAGATCCAGGTTTTACTGTCAAAATTTGCTAGTTTAATTTTGATCTTCTCCCCTTTTTTTTTCCTTTGAAACTAGCCAAGAGGGTTATTTTTTATCCCTCGAAGTTTAATCTTTTTTTTAAGACCCCGGGACTGAGGAGGTTGTCTATTTGTAATCTCCTTCATCCTTTGTTTGTAGAAAAGGTTTTTGCTTTATTTGATTTTTGTGATTAACCACCTGTTCTTCAGTTTTAGAAAGACGCAGGTTGAATTGATCTGATGGCAGCTATGATGGGTTTTTACAGCAGCACAGAGTTTCAACTTCCCTCAGATCCGTTCAGGGGTGAACTAATGGAAGTTCTTGAACCTTTTATGAAAAGTCCTTCCTCAACCCCCTCTTTCTCTTCCTCACCTTCAAACTCCTCTTTCCCTTCTACTTCTTACTCTCCTTCTCCCGTCTACTTCCCCTCCTCACCCTCCTTGCCTAATATTTATGCAAACAACTTCTCCGCGTCGATGACCCATGTGTATTCCGACGGCTTATCCCTATCCAACACTCAAAATATCATAGGCTTCGCTCAAGGCCAACCAACATCTCTTCTCGGCCTCAACCACCTAACCCCCTCTCAGATCTCTCAGATCCAGGCTCAAATCCAGATTCAGAGCCAGCATCAGCACAATCTCAACACCCTGAACTTCCTCGGGCCCAAGCCCATCCCTATGAAGCACGCGGGCATGCCTCTGAAGCCCACGAAGCTGTACCGAGGGGTGCGTCAGAGGCACTGGGGGAAGTGGGTGGCTGAGATCAGACTTCCCAAGAATCGGACCAGGCTCTGGCTGGGAACCTTCGACACCGCCGAGGAGGCCGCTCTGGCGTACGACAAGGCTGCGTACAAACTCCGAGGTGACTTCGCCAGGCTTAACTTCCCCAACCTCCGTCACCAGGGTTCCTCGGTGGGCGGAGGCTTCGGGGAGTACAAGCCGCTCCATTCCTCTGTTGACGCTAAGCTTCAGGCCATTTGCGAAGGCCTGGCTGAGATGCAGAAACAGGGAAAGACCGAAAAACCTCAGGGTTCGTCCAGGAGGTCGCGAGCCAAAGTCGCTCCTCCGCCAGAGAAGGCTGATTCCGGTAAGGGTTCGGACGACACCACCACCAACAACTCTTGCAAAGTGGAAGCATCCTCGTCTCCCGTGACGACGGAAAGCGAGGGGTCTGAAGGTTCTTCGCCTCTCTCGGATCTGACATTTGTTGACGTGAGAGAGCCTCAGTGGGAAGGTGATTCGGATAATTTTAACCTCCACAAGTACCCCTCTTATGAGATCGACTGGGATTCTCTGTGAAGAAGTGTTTGGAAATTGGAAGTCCTATATTATGTATTTAGCAATTGCATTTAAGGGTATATGATGCATGGTCTAGTCTAGTATATTTGTAGGTGTTAGTGTCTCTCTCAGGTGGCCACTGCAATGAAGTTTTTGGCAATTGCAGGCCTAGTTTTAGTGTCAATATCTTGTATAATCACTCTCTACCTTGGGTCAGAGCTGAATTTTTTCTTGCTTCACCCGGTAGAATTAGTCCAGTTATGTTTCAAGTCTTACTTAATGGAATTATTATATGAATATTGTAGCTGTCATGAATCTACTTCCTTTCACCTTTCACCTTATATAAAATACGCCATCTTGGTTCTATTTGGGTGCTGAACCTATTTACGTGATCGCTATTCATCAACGTGCATCCGTTCGAAGAATAAAAATCCAAGCTAATGCCTCTACCGTACAAATCGTCTTTATCAAAGATCTTCCCACTGTAGTTTTTAAGCTTTTGTTTCAAATTTAACAAATCAGCAACAATACATAAAATATGCTGGGGTTACGATTCAAATCCATGGATAACAGTCTCTTTATTTTAAAATTGTCAGTTAAGTTTTTAAAATATTTTAAAAAATTCCTAACAAGTCGAGTTCATCTCACTAAAAAATTATTATCATTTTAGTATTTGAATTTAATTAATAACTTTTATTTTTAAATTTTTAATTAGGTAAGCGTAAATTACATTTTCTGATATGAAAAAAATATAAATATATCTTATACGCTTATTTTGTGATAACGAGTTATTACAAACTCAAATGTACATCTTGAGAATCCAACACAGTGCAGTTAAAAAAATCAGTTTCAAATTATGAATGTTGAGTCTTTATATATAGAAGAGAAAATTCCGTCTACTTTTCAATGTTGACAAAGGTATTAGTTATATTGTAAAATTAGATTTTCTATATTTGCCATATCTCATATTCTATCTTCTCTTACTACATATCTCTTTCTAGTACAAAGATCGATACAACTTTTATAAGCAAATATAATTTCAATAAATTTATATACTCCTTCCAACTCATATCATGTCAATTTCCTTTAGTTTAACTAAAAAAATATTTAGCTTAATTAATTTCTAAATACTCTCATTAGTTCTTTTCTCGTTTCCTAACTATATTTCAATACTTATTAATACTGTTTTTTTTCTTTCAAAAACATATTTTATTATAATGATTTACTTAATTCATTATTTTCTTAAAAGATATATTACCTTAACAAAATCATACGAGATGGCAAAGTTATACCAGAAAAAATATAACAAAGCAAAACGCTATCAGCTTTTCAATGTTCATAAATTTCAGTTCGATTTTTTTAAAAGGTGTAAATTTGCACATAAATTCATTTCATAATACCTAGTTATTTTAAAGAAAACACATTTTTCAACCACATTACAAGTCTTAAAAAAAATCATGACTGTTTTTTATCTTAGATGTTAAGTTTTTTAAAATAGGTTTTTGAGCAAGTGCCACTTACAAAAAGAAAATAAAAAAAATAAAGAAAAAATGAAAAATGCTTAGAAAAACAAAAATATAAGAAAAAAGAAACACCTAAAGAGACAAAAAAAAAAAAACAAACAAAATGCTGAAATATTTATTTTAAAAAAGATAGTTGCGTTCTACCTTTTTTCCATTCATTTCCCATTATTTTATTATTTTCTATAGATTAAGCATTATATATTTAATTTTTTTTATTGGGATAACTTATTATGGGTGATCCGATAACGGCCCGATAGCGGGTGACCTGATAAGGCCAACAAACATTTGCTAGGATAGACTTTAAATGACTTTGATACCATATTATGAAATGAATTTTAAGTCTAATTCAACCTCATAAAACCCGCTCATGGGGTAATGTTTGCACTCACTTATATACTATTTAATCTCTAGTCGATGTGAGATCTCCAACACACCCCCTCACGTTGAGACTGCCAACTCGTGCGTGGGACTATATATTATGGGTGGTCCGATAACGGGTGACACGATAAGCCCAACACAAACACTCGCTAGGATATGCTCTAAATGGCTCTGATACCATATTACGAAGTGAACTTTAAGCCTAACTCAAACCCATAAAACCGACTCATGGGTGTGAGGTTTGCACCTACTTATATACAATGAAATGTCCTATTCTCTAGTCGATGTGGAATCTTCAACAAGTGAAAATTATATGACTTGATTCATTTCTTGTTTTAAGTTACCTTCATGTTTGATATTCAGTAAACCCTCTAAATGTCCATCACACGTATTCATGATAGATGATATGATACTAGTTAATTGTGTAATAAAACAAAATTCATAATAAAAGCCTTATTTATGAATTGAATTATCTAATAAAAGCACTGGCAATTTGGTTGTTCACAAAGCACATACATAGAGAGCTTGGAAAGGGTCGTGAGTGAGCTTGGTTCTTCGTTTGTGACCTCAGGTGAGCGGTGTGTGAGTTTAGTTTCATTCTTAATCGATTATCACTGAAAATGAGCGTATGCCATAACCAATTATGTGGAAAAAATAATTCATCACATAATCGATTATCTGTAAAAAAATTTCATGAGATAATCGATTATGGTTGTTTTTGCACTGGAAGCATAATCGATTATGTGCCATAAAGATTTGGATAATCGATTATGTCTTATTTTGCACTCGGGGTGATAATCGATTATGGTTCTAATTTTCCATATTTATATTTTATGTTTTTTGAACTAATTTTTCAATGATTTTTTTTTCAGGCACAGTTTGATCAATCTTAGACTTGCATTGTGTTGTGGTTTTGTTTTGCTCTCTTGAGTTATGTGTTTTTTTTTTAAATTGTGTTTGGATGTTTAGTTTTATTTTGAATTTAATTTATTTAAATTATTTTAAAGTAGTTGTTAATGAATTTTTAATTTTAGATGTGAATGTTTAGGAAAATTGATTATCTAAGATTGTATATTGTTAATTGTTAATGTAAAAATTTCATGAAATTTGAATATTTTATTTTTGTGACATGAATTGAATTTATAGATTGAAATTAGAGATCAATTTGTTATTTTAAAATATTGTTATTAAAAAAAATTATTTATTTATTTAAATTAAATTAAATTTTTTACTAATATGTGTACATAGTTAATACATTTATTTATTTGTAGTTAACATTTTGACATAATGGCAAATTTGATAATAACTGTTAACAGAAGTTTTTATAGAAATTAATAACGTTATAGAAAGTTTTATTGTTACATACCAGAAATGTAATTAAAAAAATTAATAATGTTATACAAATTTAAAAATGAAAACCATTATTAAAATTAATTTTATATATATTTGTATATATATAATATAACATAATTTAAAAATTCATATATAATATTAAAATTATGTAAATAAATTCACTTATAAAATAAAATAAATTATAATCAAATTAAATTAAATTTAAAATTATAATTCATGATTTCTTTCAATTTTACATTTTTT
>Ga0123342_1008819_pt1 | contig 12444 bp, 12 predicted proteins | sample Turbeawhitnodule_FD_89960 | JGI IMG/M metagenome (GOLD analysis project Ga0123342, IMG submission 89960) | Root nodule microbial communities of legume samples collected from Mexico - Turtle bean Mexico white nodule | ecosystem: Host-associated > Plants > Roots > Nodule | place: Mexico: Nepantla... | reverse complement strand
TGTCATGCATAAGTAACTTAGCCAAAAACCTGAAGAGTAAGAAGTGGCGCCCAAGTCAAGGATGCTCCAGATGGTGACACATGTACAGCTGGATGCGAGCCACGTGTCCAGAAGTGTAACTGTCTGGAGAGAGAAAGTGCGCAGATATATAAAGAGATTCTAACGAACTTCTGAGGTACGCACGTTTAGATTACTTCTTTACGCTTGCGAGTTTTGAGTACGCTGAGAGAGAATTTTGCACGGTTCCTTAGAGTTCTTGAGCTTTCTCTTAGTATTTGGTGGTTCAGTCGCTGACTTGGGCGTCGGAGCGTGATCGGCCGCAGCGGCGCCGTTCTGTCTTTTGTAGGTTCTTGAGGTGGATCACGGTGAAGGACGGAGGCTAACACGGCGCAGAAGTCGATCCAGGTTTGACGAGGCAAGGCTCTTGCGTCCCGGTCAACAAGCAGGATCAATAGCCAAGATGTCATCAGCAGCATCCAACTGCAATAGGTTATGGTTATTCATAAAGGAGTTGACGGAGGACGAGTCTCTATATACAAAGATACTTAGTCACTTTGGGATCAACCAATCAAATCCCGAACGATGGGATGAATCTTCGATAGGATCTGCCTGGTCGGAAGCATCCTTTGGATCATTGACCCTCACGAAAGTCTCCACGAAGGGCAACGTTTGATTCCCCCAGGTGACAAAGGCTTGGTCGTGGAGGAATTGGGAGAAGAGGATGACAAAGAAAAAGATGGAGAAGAAGATGAAGGAGAAGATGAAGAGCTAGGGGAAGACATGACTAACCTTTCGGAATGAAGGGAAAACACCTCGCCAAAATGATTGGGTTCGGAAGTCGGAGTGAAGTAGCAGTGAGACGAAATAGTGGGGGACCACTATTTATAGCTCTCGAGGAGAGAGGGAGAGTGAACATACATTTCATCTCAATCATTAGATCCCCCTTGATCCAATGACCCACATCAAATGGTGGCAAAAAACCCTAGTAATCATTACACGTCACGTCACGCATTTGATGCTTCCAATGTCACATCTCGCATCGAAAAGCTAAACTGTCACAAAGACTCATCGGATTCAACATCCTCGAGCCTGTGGGGCAAGTGTACCGGTTGGTCCGTATGACGAAGTCAAGTCCAACGCCTGGTTGAGTTCGACCGAGACCATCACACCCAAGCAAAAGACTGACGAACTAATAAAAGGTTAAGCATTAAATAGTGCATTCTTAATTACAGATTAAAGCCTTAATCAAGCCTAATAATGGAGGGCCCACAAAAATTATATAAATAAGCACTGATCCCAAAGGATCATGTACGTAATCATCTAGTACTAAATACTGAGTGTCAAGTGCCGAAATTTGACTTGAGTGTCAAAGTGTTTTTTGTAGGTACCATCCGAGTCTGGAGTTCACGAAGACGAGAAGTAGAAGAGCTAGAGTTGCAGGAGGTCATTCAAGAGAAAGGAGTGAGGTGCAGGCTGACCGACTGAACGAAAGAGATTTAATAGTTCTCTTACTTACAACCTTCTTTGAGAACATATTAAATTAATGTTCAATTATATTTTTATTTTATTTTATTTTATTGTGTTTTATAAAATAAAACTAAATCAAATTAAATTCATGTTGAATTATAAATTTTTTTTGAATTTTATTTTATTTTATTGTAGTTTAATTAACACTGAATTAAATTTCAGAACAGTTGTAAAACTTACTTGGCACTTATAAAAAAATTCCAAACTTATTGATATATAAAATAGTTTATTTAATTAATATCATTTTGTAAAGAAATTATGATAACAAACAATTTTTTTATATCAATAAGAATATTATAATTTTGAAATACAAGACTCACCTCTTTCTATTATATATCAAAGTTGTTTCCCTTTTTACAACACAAAAGTAATGTTTTCCACTACAAGAAACAAGGTAAATGGCGTGGGCTTAAGACAGACACAAATAGCCAAAAACCTACGCAAAATCATTGTTAGTGTAGGCCTAGTGTCTCTGAAAAGATGGAAGCTAAAACCTTGGATGCAAACATTTTTGTGTAGGTACCAGCAGCTGACGCAATTTGAGTAGGCTAAACCTACTCAATATCAAAACTTTTTGAGTAGGTTAAACCTACGCAATGTGGACGCCAATAGACTCACTACGTCATCTTGGCCACCATAAAGTTAACACTATTTTTTTATAATTTAAGGTAGCGTAGTTTTAGCCTACGTTTTTTGGATGCTAAATTAAATTCATGAATGAGTTTGGCCGACACCATAAAGAAATAATTTAAAATGTTACTGTGGGTTAGGCCCACATAAAATATGAAATAAAAGAAAATGTTAGCGTGAGTTACACCCACACAAATTGTGAAATAAAAAAAAAAGATATACTGGGTAGGATATTTTTAATATTTGTACATGTGAATGTAAAACATTTGTGTGACCCTATCTCTTCCTCTGGAGCTTCAAGATTTACCTCACTCTTCCGGTATTGCACCTTGTGATTTTATGGAGTTTTTTCTTGGACATCTTATGTGTGGTGTTCCTGTGGTCACAGGCAAAAGCTGGAGTTTCAAGATTTGTGGTTAGATATTAATTTAGGGAGTTTAGTTTGGGATCCACATGCAAAGTTGTAGTCTTCCATGTGAGTGATGTCTCAGCAAAAAAACCAAAACCAAAACCTAACTATGGTTCTGCAATCTGGAGCTAGTATTAAACCCTTCTCAATAAAACAATATGTTCTTGGTTGTGGTCACACAAATATCTCTCAGAACTGGCCTTTTGAAGCGAAGCACTTGCAATTGTGTCTTAAAAATGGTCTCAAGTTGGAAGAGTTGTTACCACCACTTGAACCAGACAAAACTTCAAATGATGATAACAAGAAAGAAACCAGTTCTTGCAATGTTGAAGTGCCACAAGGCATTGATGATGAGTGTAACTACAAAGTCAGTAACCACCCTTCATCACATGAATAGGGGAAACAATCAAATCATCGAAACTGCAACAAAAAATCTGCCAATTTATCTCAACCATAAGGAACATGTACCCTCTGAAATTCAACCAACGTTCATAAGAGCAGTCCAGCAGTGTCTCCACCCAGCAGTGAACCTAAACATAAAAGGCGTAAAGGGAAATGTAAGAAACATTCCATGGTGGATATTTTAGCCGTAACAGTTGTTCAGACACTCCTCAACTCCTCTCACATGAATGAATTAACATTTGCAACAAGTTCAATATTTTTAGGAAACCAGAAATCAACTTCAACACATAAGAATATGTCTAAATTTAACTAACACATGAATAGGTAGTTGTGATGCCGTAATTCAAGGTTAAAAATAAATAAAATAAAAGCTAGAAGGTAAATATTCAACCAAAAACACAAGTAAAATGAACATGAGTGGCAACAACTACCAATTTAGTCCTGAAAAAATGATAAGTGTTTCCAATCAAGCTGACAGTATATGAAGAAGAAATGCAAGGGCTAAGAATGGATTAAAAATAAATACAAGATGTTTCAATAACTGCCACAAAAGGCAAGAGAAACCTAACATAAACGACGATAATCAATAACGCATTTCCTCCAATTTTTTTTTTGCCTAAATCGAATTCCATGAAACCTTATTTTCTGGGATAGAAAATGAAGAAAAATTGATAGTCAATGGAGATAAGAGGAGGAACCCACAATCGAACGTTAGGACACTGAAAACCGTTCTTGGCCAAGTAATGCTTCACCAATTCACCAGGTATCTAAACAAAGAATTAAATTGTGAAAAATGGGAAATTGGAAGAACAGAGAAAAAAAAAGTTACCGTGGGAGTGTAATCCATTAAGGAGGCGAGGAAATAAGAGAGAAAGGCATCATCGTCGCCTCTTCCTTCACTCGATTGTGGCTTCTGATTCATCCTTCTTTCTTACCGATCAATCGCTGTTCAAAAAAGCTTTAGAATTCACTCAAACGAGTCCGCGACTTCTCCACCGCATCCGCAATGCGAGTCTTGGCGTATCTCGCCCCCGAAGATGGTGGTTCCGAGCTTCTACGACCAAATCGGAGCACGACGACGTCGCGGTCCACTATGAAGCTCCAAAATTCTCCAAACCCATGCATTTGATTTGCAACACTAAGATCATTATATTGTCATAAAAGCTGCGACTTGGTATTCATGGATGGAATTGTTGCAAAGCAAAAACAGAGAGAAGAGAAGGAACAAATGGATGGAGGATTAGGGTTAGGGTTCGAGAAGATAACTTACCGTTGATTTCGATCTTGAACTTGCGTGATCCACTCAATTGATTGGAAAATAAAAGGAAAACAAAACAGAAAGAATAAAAAAGTGAGATGGTGAGAAATCGAGAAAAGTTGAAAACAAATAGAGAAGGGAAAAGGTGTGGTGGCATCCAAGACTGCTTGGTTGGAGTTGGAAGAGAAAACTGTTTTGGCTGAGTTGAGAATGAAAAGTAGTGACACCTACGAGACCAACAAAGGACCCGTGAAAGCTTACCTCATTTCATATTGTGCGATTTTTAAGTTATGTGGGTTAGTTTTTCACCATCATATAACTAAACTATTATAAAATTATAATTTCTAAAATATTTTGCGTGAGCTAAACCTACAAAAATTTCAATAAAATATTTTTTTTTTGTATCGAATAAGCCTTCACCAAAGTTAAATTAATTTTAAAAATTTTGAAAATTATTTAGTGGTGGCCTAACCTACACTTAATGTAATTATTTTTTCCTCCAAATTTAGTGTCTCATTTGTGTTTCCTTAACCGACACAAATTAATTAATTTTACTTAATTATTTTTTTACAATTATTTGCGTGAATTTTTTTGTGTGTTTGACCGACGCTATCTATTTTACTTTTTTTCTTGTTCACTTTGTGTAGGCTTAATCAATGCAAATAGCATCTGTCTGTTGGCCCACGCTTTTCATAGCAGCTAAATCTTATTATTTTTTAGTGGTTGTTAACCCTAAGTTAGGTTATCTATAAGATTTTCAATGCACATGCGTACAATTTAAATTTTTTCTTCCATAAAATGTAATATGATATTATTTTTTCTTTCCATAGTTCATAATTAGTCTTTTCGTTAGATCCAATCTAGATGTATCTATACACTATTTTAATGTCCGAATAGGGTAAGTACAAAAAATTCTTGAGGCTAAGTATCTCAATAAAAATGACAACCTTCTAAATTTCTAATACGTGGTCTCCTTCTAATGTTAAAGGAAAGTTTAACCTAAAATAAAAGCAATAAAGATGTTGGTTCACATGATTCATGTTTTTTTCTCTCTCCTTTATCAATGAATATGACACAAATGGTTGGTTAATATTGAACTAAAAGTGAATGATTGAGATACTATCTGAATTCTATTATTCATCTCTTATTTAAGTTATATTAAAGTTTGAGATGAAACATTGATCAAGACACCGTGAAAAACAATTTGGTCTTCAATTTTATGCTTTCATTATACTTGAAATGCCTTCCACCAACACTGCACATCAATTATTAGGCACTGTAGTTTGAGAATTGAGACAACTTAATAATTGCTTCCACACTTTTGCTTTTCCACAAGAGCAACATATAGAACTTGCAACATTACTTTGTATGAAACTCAAAGAACTTACATATCTGCTCTAACAATCCTTCATTTTCCTGCATCAAAATAACACACAAATAGAAAGAACCTCCCAATAACTTAAACCACAACTTAAAAGAAAAAAGAAGTAAAAGAAGACGGTGAGTCTTATCTTGCCAATGGAGAATCTTCTACTTTTGTGTTCCTAAATCTGATGTATTTAGGCACTCACACAAATAGGGTCATTTTCTCTTCAAAAACTGTACAAATGGCTGCAACCACAGGCACTAGTATGCCACAATGATATCATTCTTAAACTTCATTTTCTAAGCTTTTCCCCTACAACTCCCTTTGATTGAAAAAAATAGAAATCCACTTTTTTTCTCCAATCAAAGAGTAGAAATCCACTTCATTTATCCAAAATAAAAGAGAGTTGTAGAGGAAAAGCATAGAAAATAAAGTGTAAAAGTAACAACATTGATTTCTATACGTGCAGAAAGACAACCTGCAACATTTTCTGAAATCTGAAAACATGCAAAAGGATGTAAAAAGATGAGAAAAAAAGAAGAAGGAAGATTCACCTTTTGGTTTTGGTTTAGCATGTCAACAGGTTGGCTCAAAGGGGTGACCTGAGAACACAAAGTAGATTCACACCAAATACCTACAAATGATAATATGAATTACAAACCAGCCTTGTGTTCTCAAATTCACTCCTCTGAGATAAACCTTATCACTTGACTGGGAGGAACATTTTGATGAGAAAAACAACAGATTCACTTTCTTGGACCAGGAACATTCATAATTTATAAACATGAAGGCCTCATGTGAGGATTCACTATGTTGTCATTCACACAACACCATTACATTTCTCATTTTAGCAAAGCCTTTAAGAGTTTATTTTTATGAAGATTTTTCTGCAATCTGCTAATTATATAACATCAAGTATTGCTTCTAAAATTATTTACTGCAAAAGTTAATACTTTATATATAATAATATAATATAATTAATTGATTATAAAATCATGATAATACTAAGGTATTTGAACTAAATTTGTTATTTTATATATGGAAATTTTTGTTGATCAGCTATTTTATATGAATGTGTTGAGAGGATACATAATGGCTCATATCTCTGACATGGACCCACAATATGTTGTCATTGTATCAACAGCATGAGAGAGATGTCCACACTTTTGGCAGTTTGTCACATAGCTTACGTTAGGAAACAAACTCATACACTGAAGATGTTGTCATTTTAGTAACATATTTTGTGGTTAACATTTTAATGATTTATATTATGAGAATTTAAAATATTTAATTAATAAATTATGATTTTATAATATTTGAGAAAAAAAATTACCTTTAAAAAATATCCAAACTCTCTATAGTTAATAAAATACCATAACAAGGTTTAATTTAAATGTAGAAAATTAAACATTTTTTTAATAACTAATTAATTAGTTTCATATGTTATCTCTGTGCATCAGTATTATCCATTCATATAATTATATTTGAAGAAGGTTCATTCAAGTTATAATCTTTGTCGTGTGGTAATATTAAAAGTGAAAATTTATTCTATTAAAATTTCATCAAAACATTTTTTAAAAATAAATTATCACGTGTTACTGCACAATAAAGAGACAAAAAATTTATGCGATGAGATAAAGTTTAGAAAAACATCAAGGATTAACGAAACTCATCTTAAAAATATTTAAAATATACAAATTTAAATGGATTATAAACCATCACAGTAAATTTATTATTAATTTTTAGAATAGTCATTTCAAAATTTATTTATCGAAAATAAGCACTAATATATTTTAATTAAAAAACTAACAGTGCAACTGCTTACAAAAAGGTTGACTGAAGTTAAACAATATTACTACCAGGAAAGGAAAACGGGGGAGATAATTCTTAATATATGCTTTGACATACAAAATTAATGAACATACCTTTTTAATAAAACAAAGTTAATTGGAAGATTTATAAAACTAAATTAAAGGTCTTGTAACATCCCAAATATAAACTATAAAAAAATTATTAAATAAAAGTTAATTTTAAAAATAAAAAATAATTAATTATTATAGTAACTAAATGATATATTATTTTATAAATTTAAAAATTATTAATATCTGAAGTAATTTCTATTATTAATAAAAAAAAATTATAAACTAGTCTCTAAATTGATATCTAACATTAGTTATTAAGATTTTAACAACTAACTATTTTAGATAAAGACTAATTTAGAATATAAATTAATTAGTAGTTAAAACCTTGGTAGAATGTTAGATACCAATTTATAAACATTACAAGAAAAATTGGTTTTAACGGGGTTTGTTTTTACATTACTCAGAGTTAAAACACTAGTGCAAAATATAGAAACAACTACTGTTTATTAAGTGTAGCTTTACGAACAGACGCACTCTTTAAAAACGTGATGACATTTTTTAAATTAAGTTCATTTACAAATGCGGCTATTTGTAATAATCGCACTTGTAAGTCAAAGCGCTTGATTTACTAGTGCTGCTATTACCAATAGCTGCACTCGTAAATCACTTTTACCCTAACTTCAAAAGCGCACCACTTACTCTTTCTTACTTTCTTTCAACTCTTTGTGTTTCGCGTTTGCACTTATGCTCGCATTTACGCTTCACGTTCCTCTCTTCTTGCAACTTCATTGATTTTGCGTTCGTGCCTGTGTAAGTTTTTGAGCTCTCTTTCTTCTTCACCAATGTATATAATTTTTTTTCCTTTATCTTACTTTGTTGGTTTGTTGCACTCGAAGTACCGTTGCATTACCTTTGTGGGTTCTTCCTTTGTTTCTTGTGTGCTCCATCGTTGCTTTCACGTCCATATCCGCGTCCGCTACCGCCACCATGTCACTCTTGGCAACGTTGCCTTCACACACAAGGTTGGTGATGTTTTCTATTTTTTGGTTTTTTTTAATGTTATGAATTTGTTTTCTTTATGTATTATAATTTGTATTTTTAAAAATTTATATTATTTAGTGTTTATTTTAATTCTAATTTATATCATGTTAGTTGTTAGTTTATAATAGAATTATCGTGTTTGTATTGAGTCCGAGAGTGTTCCACCCTCGAAAAATGATACGTGCTGGTATTGAGTCTGAGAGTGTTTGACCATCGGCAAACGCGTGAGATAGAACACTGAAAAAACACATGAATGACTATTTCAGAATAGAACGAATCAAAATTAGATTAATTCTCTTTGCAAAAGTGATGTGTATGAAAAAGGAGTAGAAGAATTTATACAATTTGCACAATGTAACGCAATTAATAGTGGTCATGATGGAGCAATGATCAGGTGTTCGTGTGTTAACTGTTTAAATGGAAGGATACTGGATGTTAAGATAATGAGGGAACACCTTCTATGTGATGGGTTTCTTCGATCTTATAAAACTTGGACATGGCATGGTGAATTTTTAAATTTACCACGTGTTTCCGTAACTGAAGAATATGTGGGGTCCATCATGGATGATGCAGTACATGATGATGTAGATGATGATCGATTGGAGGACATGATTCGTGATGTGGGAACTCAGTATTTTGCATAAGCGCATGGATATGGAAGTATGTCGAGCGATGCAGAGACTCCATTGTATCCTGGAGCAACTAACTTCACACGGTTGTCTGAGGTGTTGAGATTGATGAATTTGAAGGCAATAAAAGCTTCACGGAATTACTTCAGTTGTTGAAGGATTGGCTAAGCGCACGCACCAGGCATCACCTACTGTGTGAACGATCACCTCTGCTTTGCGCCATGCACGTTATGGGCTAAGAGAGCACCAATCACCGACTGACTTACTAGCTCTCTTAGGCCGCTCTCGTGCACGACACTACTAAACACTTAACTTCTCCTTTCTCTGATACTCTGCCACCCAAGGTTCGTATGCAACGCTCTCGCTTGGAAACGTCCTTCGTTTCCAGCTTAACTGCGCGTAACACGAAAACCCGATGACCGTCGCTCACATCGGATGACCGATCGGTGCACCATAGCGCCACGCCCTCGGCTTCCAGGCGCTTATATAGGCGCTGATCGCGCATCCTCTGACGACCGATCACCCCTTCTGGGTGACTTTCTCAATGACTCATCTGCTTCCCTGGCCCACGTGTTCCCCTAAGAACGGTCCACGTAGCTATCCTTTGCTGACCTCACCGACTACCGATGACCGAACGGATCATAAGCCCCCTAGCCTCGAGCTGTAAACTTGTTTTCGGCGAAGAGGCTAAGTGATCGTCCTCAGTGGCCACGTGGCAAGTGATGCCACGTCACGTGCCATATCACGCGCTGCGTTTTAAGTGACGTTGCGCCTTCCTTCCTTAATCTTGCGACACGTGTGCGCATCGACGGCTAGCATGAAATGTCGTTTGCGCTTCTCATATTCAAAACTTACGCGCCTCCACTGTTCCATCACCTTCTCCAACACTTCTCTCCGAAACTCTCGAAGCCTTTCTCTGCGCGTTTCCTTTTCCCCAACCTCAAGCTTCCAGAAACCGCTTGCGATCAACAAAAGGTACCCCTTTTCTTTATCTATGGAATGTTTGAATACTTTCTACCGATTGCATCATCCAATAACTGCACTGTGCATACGCTGTGGGCTATTTTTCCTTTCCCTGCACTGTACCAGGGTTTCTTTTGGTTTTTCTGTGTTTTCACTTCTTCTTCTTCGTCACTTTCGCTTCTCCACTCCCTTCAAACCATAGCATTTTCGTTCCCTTTGCCTTCCTCTTGTTTTTCATTGATCCCTCATTTCTTCTTTCTTTCTCCATTGTAGCTACTAAACAATGGCTCGCACAAAAACCACCGCACGCCTTGCTTCATCTTCTGGTGCACAGCCTTCCGCAAGTGCACTGCCATCGCCTTCGACGAGTGCGCCCCCCTCGGCGAGTGCGCACCCCCGAGCGACGCCTCCTCAACACGACTATGCACAGATGTACCAGTGGGCTCCCCTCCACTTACTCACAGAGACATCTAGCCAACTCCCCGACGACCATCTCACCAACCTGCTAAGCAGCGACGTAGACGAGCCCACGTGCGCCCTTGACAGGGAGGACGACTCACACCTGGGCTTGTGCATCCCCTCTCGAGGCATGCCAATATGCGTGGATGATAGGGCAACCAATGGGGTGCCCTTCACCTTCATCTACTCTGCCATCTTCAAGAGGTTGCGCCTCCGACTTCCTTTCACCTTCTTCGAGAAGGATCTCCTCACCGAGCTGAACGTGGCACCCTGTCAACTGCATCCGAACGCTCGGGCCTTCATCCGAGCGTTCGAGATTCTTTGCAACCACTTTGGATACCCCCCTTCGACCGACGTCTTCCTCCACTTTTTCGAGGCCAAGAACCCGGGCGATAGGTCGTGGGTAAGTCTGAACGGCGTGTCTGGGAGGGTGATCTTGGGCTTATACCAGCAATCCTTCAAGGACTGGAAGGGTAGGTTTTACATGATCACCTCCAACGAGCACAACCCGACCCTACTTGAGGGCTTCCCACTCTACTGGGTTCCCAAAGTAGGGTTCAAAAACCCAGAGGCTCGGAGGCCATGGTACCCTACGAGCGCGAGCTGTGCGGCCTGCTCTCGAGCTTGGGCGCTAAGTTCGACTCCTCCACCCTCATCAAGCATGAGTTCGACGCGAAGATGCTCAAGAAATATATTGGTTTGCATTCTCTTCTTCCCTTCAACTTGCTATTTCTCTGAGCATGCATTCTCGCGCTTAACTGCCTGTGTTGTTTTCACTCTTTCTGCACCTTGCTTGCTTTCTGTACTAACCCTTTGCTACGTTTAACTGGTGCAGATATAACTTCCAACAAAGAACGACGACAAAAGATGATCGCGCTTGCCAAGAGCTGACGAGCTGTCGGGTCGTCCACAGGGACTGAGGCCACCTCCAAGCCTATCTCTGCCTCCCCCATCTCGGTCGCGCCAGCTGAAGGCCCCGAGATTAGGGGTGATAAGAAAAGGAAACGGTTGGTGAAGGCTCCCACCACCATCATATCAATCGAAGAGGAGAGCTCGGGGTCTCCTTTAGTCCAACGGAGAAAAAGGGGAACCGAGGGCGTTGAGGGAGATGCTACTCTGATCCCTCAAGCACATGCTTCTCCCGTACGCTCTCCTTCTCCAGCCCCTCTTCCCTCCCCGCCCCCAGCCAGGCCACCCCCTACCTTACCATCTCAAACAGCTGGGAGCGGGGCTGCTCGTTCGGAGGGAACCTCTCGTCCCCCAACCTCACCATGCCCTCAGGACTCCGCTACCACAACCGAGGGTGGTGGTGAGTGTTCCCTTCGAGCATCGGGCTCCAGCACTGAAGGGCTCACCAGGGTCATCCAACTAACTAGACAACTGCTCCAAAACCGCGAGCTAGTCAAGTGGAGCGGGAGCGAGGTGGACCTTCATCTGGCCCGCCAAATGGTGCTCTTTCTCGAGTTCTCCACCCAGCATCGCCGCCTCGAGAAGCTGGAGGGTAAGATGAGCTAGCTGCTCAACCAAAAGGAGTCGCTTCAAAGCAACTATGAGGCCCTACAGGGCACCAACGAGCTCCTGAGGGATATGGTGGAGGAAGCCAAGAGAGGGCGCGCCCTGCAAGTCCATAAAACCATCAAGACGGAGATGTTGATGGGGGACGTCGTCGCCGCTCTTGACGCCGATCTGGTGGAGACCACGGGTAGGGCCATCCAACTTGAAGCTGAGAATGCCTTCTTGCGTCAACAGATTGCAAACCTGGCAGAGGCTCTCGTAGCGAACGAAAGGCGTGCCAATGATCAAGGGTCCAAGCTTAAAGAGGCCGAGTCCACCATCGCCACCCTTGTCACTGAGAAGGTCGTGCTCGAGACTGAGAAGACCAAGCTTTGGGAAGAGGC
>Ga0123342_1008818_pt1 | contig 12445 bp, 5 predicted proteins | sample Turbeawhitnodule_FD_89960 | JGI IMG/M metagenome (GOLD analysis project Ga0123342, IMG submission 89960) | Root nodule microbial communities of legume samples collected from Mexico - Turtle bean Mexico white nodule | ecosystem: Host-associated > Plants > Roots > Nodule | place: Mexico: Nepantla... | reverse complement strand
TTGTTGTTGTGTTTAGGATAGGATCTGGGTAGTTTATCTGTGTAATCCACTCTTTGTTGAATCTAAAGCTAAAGTGTTTTCAAATCTTTTAAGATTAAAGTGTTTTTCAAACTAAGTGAAAAAAAACCTGTTGTTTTGTAGAAATAACCGATTGTTTTACTCTTAGGTGTTTTTGAAAGGTTGAAAACTATTTTGGTTGGTTGGCTTGCTGTCAAACCAAAACAATCGATTGTTTCGTGCTTTCAATCGATTGTTTGTTTGAAAATCCTAACAGAATTTGTTTTGTTAGTTGAGTGTACTTTAAATGTTTTTCAAACTGAATGCGCTTCTGTTTTAAATGCTTTGACCAATCTTTGAAAGCTATAAATAGTTTGTTTATGTTTTATAACAAACAAGAAAAAAACAGATTTGAGTTTTTCAATTTGAGAGAGATTGCTTTCAAGATTTGAACATTCACTTTTCAACTTTGGTTTTCTCAAGAGAGAGTGGAATATGATTACATTTGTATTGATTTCAGTTCATTTTGTAAACAAGTGTAATTCATTCTGAATACTTTGTATTTTCTGGTGTTGTAAGCCAAGGATTGTTGTGTGCTCTTGAGGTTGTCAAGATCAACATTCTTGGTGTGTGCTATGCCAAAGGAAGTGTGTTTCTTGAGGGGTTCAAGGTCACTTCTTTGGTGGTTTTGTGTGTAATATGTATTTGATTACTTAGTGGATTGCCCAGTGGATTCTGGTGACTAGATGTAGCTCTTAGTTTAAGAGTGAACCAGTATAAACTGTTTGTGTATCTCTTTCTTCCCTTAAACTCATTTAAATTCAGTTGTTATTGATTTGCTGGTGTAAACAACCGATTGTTTTTTTTGGTGCTTTGCTGTTTTGTGCTTTATATCTTGGCTAACTGAATTTTTGATTGAGTTTCATTCAAAGGATTTTGTTCTAGCTTAAAAAGTTTTCAAAAACCCCCTTTAAACAATTCACCCCCCTCTCGTTTAAGGCCATATATTCTAACACATGTGACAACCTTCCATCTGAGCCCAACTCGCGTGATGCCTCTACTTTCAGTGACAAGGAAGGGTTCCCCAATGGCCCATGATGTGCAACTCGTGCATAACGGTACAATGCCCATTGAAGACCAAGTTCATATAGCCACTCCCATGTAAGATGACGTATGCAGTCTATCCCCTCCTTCCCACGATGTTGTGTCCTTCTCCACCGTCAATGAAACCGCATTTGAAGCTCCACTCGGCTGAGGGCATAGAATAAAATACCCCTCTAAACACCCCTCAGTGCGTCTTTGTAAGTATGTTACCAATACCCTCCACATGATAACCCCATTGCTTCGCTCTCCTCTTCTGTCACATCTCTCAGGTACATCCTACCCTTTTGTTAATTATGTAACTTATGAAAAATTTTCTTCCAAGTACCATACCTTTCTTGTAGCAATCGGGGATGAACAAGAACCCCGACACTTTTCTGAGGCTATTCGTGACGCACGCTGACAAGCAGCCATGGACGATGAAATCAAGGCTTTTCAAGACAACGACACCTAGCATATCACCACATTGCCCCCTGAAAAGAAGGTCCTTGGGTGCAAGTGGATTTATCACATTAAGTACCACTCTGATGGGAGTACTAAATGCTTCAATGCCCGCTTGGTTATTCTAGGAAATTATCAAGTTGTGGGAATAGATTTCAATGAGACCTTTGCCCAGTGTCCAAAATGGTTACCATTCATGTTGTTCTAGTTGTAGCTGTTGCCAAGGATTGGGAACTTTACCAGATGGATGTTCACAATGATTTTTTACATGGTAAACTTAAGAAGGATGTCTATATGAAATTGTCACCTGTTTTTTTTTTTGGTGCAAAATCAAGGAATGGTGTGTAAGCTATGCAAATCTATCTATGGCTTATGCCAAACCCCACGTTGTTGGTTTGCAAAACTCTTCACTTCCCTTCTCCAATACAGTTTCCAACAATCTTCCTTCGATCATTCCTTGTTCATCCTTTGTCCTTTACACGTCCAACTTGTAGTCCTTGTGTATGTGGATATCCTAATCATAGTTGGTAATGATCATTCTGCTATTCAACGGTTCAAAGACTATCTTCATGCCTGCTTTCACATGAAAGATTTGGGGAAGCTCAAATAATTTTTTGGGGTGGAAGTTGCCCGATCTCCTACAAGAATTTTCCTCGGTCAACGAAAATATACTTTGGATATATTTATGAATTTGGATTGCTTGGCTCGCAGACATCATCTACTCCCATGCACCTCTTTTGTGATAGTTAGGTTGCTCTGCATATTTCTAAGAATCCAGTATTTCACGAACAAACCAAACACATTGAGATTAACTGCCATCTCGTCTATCATGCTATCACTCAAAACCTCATCCTTCCATATTATGTCTCTACTCATACTCAATTGGCAGATATCTTCACTAAAGCACTTAGATATAAGAAGTTCACTCTTCTACTCACCAAGTTGGGCATAACGAGAGATTCCAACATATCAGACGCAAATCCAGTTGTATCTCCAACATATCAAGGCTTTATGTTAGAATAATTATAATTCATATTTTTAATGATTTCTTAGCGTAAAATTGTTCTTAATTTATGTAAATACTATGTACTTGCCATTATTAAAAAATTGTAGCAGATTTGTTAGATGATGACAATGTGTATATATTTGGCAACTTAATATTCAAACAGGCATATTAGCCCATAAAATTTTAGCAATTGGAATCATCCCCCTCCCCATCTAGTCTTCGGAAACAAAAATAGCATTTAATTTTTCCCAAACCTTACATTTAGTTTAATGGTTCTTATCCCATTTTTTCACCACAGAACCTACACAATCCCTTATAGATACGTTCACTAACCTCTTTCCTTAAAATAGAACCTACAATATTAGTCTTGTTGTTTAATCTTAAGATTGGCTTAAAGGAACTTGGTGCAAAATGAGATTGTGAAGTAGTGATAGGTATAGATTTCTTGTAAAAATGTGATTGATTTCCTGTCTTAAAATTTCAATTTTGTTCCTCTATACTACCCACTGAAACCCCATGAAATTTCTTAGTCAATTCTTGCAATACATCTTCTTGGAGACAGGCTAACTACACTGCTTCTTTAAGTGTAGAAGTTTTATGTAAATGTATTGATTTCTCTAACAAGAGTTAAGACTAACAAGAAAAAACTCAAAGCAATTTCCTAAAAAACCATAACTCTAGCCAATAAAGTATCAAAATTTTCCAAATATTGAACTAAAGAACTCCGTTTTTAAATGAGATAATTCAGCCATGGGATGCCATCATCAAATTTGTGAGCCATCCTTCAAGATTTGCGTCCATGATTGTCGTTGGAAATCAAAAGTCTTAATGTAATGATTTTGTCACGCAAAAGCTTTGCCCTCCTTTGAAAGAAGTAGTAATCTTGCTCTTTGCTATATTGGGGTGTCCTCCAATTAAAATAATTGCTTAACTTTGGCCCTCCAGTCTTAGAAATTGGTTCTATCAAATGATGAAAAATGTAATTGGGTTCTTTCAAGAACTATAGAAGAATTATTCACAAATTCTTGATTTATGTAAGAAGAAGACGAAAGTTTCATGGAAGAATTAAATCTTCAATAACCTGTTGTAATCCTTGTAAAAATTTTTGGTTGCGTCTTAGGAATCTACCGTAAGTTTCTCCAAAGATTCCACCCTTGTTTCTAATTCCTTATTAGTCACCATCTCCCCTAAAAAGCTAATACCACTTGTTAAAAATGATTTCAGCCTTAATCTCACCTCTCCTCTAAATCACTCTAACTCTCATTGTTCTCACTTCGGTGTTCACTCCCCACACACAAAGGTATGCTCTCACAACACAAATGTTGGTAGAATAGAATTAATTTGTCCATTAATCATCCAAAGCCCCCTTGATGCTTATAAACACAATTTCAGTAACAACATAGTTGTTCTGTTTCAAACAAAATCAGATCTTAACTACCAACTCTTTTTTTAAAAAAGAGTTATATATCAGGATAACACTGTGGCAACCTATTGAACTTTTAAATGCGAAATCATTAAAACTTTTATCCATATCAATTAAGATAGACAAAGATTCATATTATATCTATGATAGAAACTTAGATGAAAATGCAAGTGCGAGAATATCAAATAGTCATTTAAAATTGATTAGAAAAAAAATGAATAATAGAAACTATGAGATGATTGACATGTTTTCTGAATAACATCAAATTTTACCTTGAATAAGGAATTATGCAATAAGGGTATTTATGATTGAGAGGATTATCAAATGTTTCCTAATCAAAATAATCTTGAAATGAACCAAATGATAGAACCTTTGATAAGTCAATAAAGGTTAGAAATATGACTTTTGATTAACCTTATTTCATATCTCAATTTCTATATTTTTTCCTTAGGGGAAGAGTTACTAAAAGGATTATAAAATATCCAAATTTACTTATTTTTTTAGGAAAGAGGGAGAATCAGTGCTAAAACATATAACTCGATATCAAATATCAAATTGAGTGTGAGGATATAATACCAAATCAGAACTTAATGATGAAATGTTCTCTAAATTCATTGAAGAAAAATGCATTTACTTGGTTCACCATACCTCCAAATTTAATATATATTAGGATAAAATTGATATAAATTTTCATAAGAAATTCTTTAGAGGTGAGACTCGTATGTGAGTTTGATCGATTTGATGAACATAAAAAAATTTAATAGTAAAAATATTGATGATTGCTCAAACCAATATAAGCAATTGGAATCAGGATGTTTTACACAATTCCTCTGAGTACAAATTAGTTCACATGATTACAGTAGAGTTAGGATTCTTAGTAACGAAAAAAATTATAAATAAATGAAATAAATAAATTAACAAGGGAGAAGATGTGCTTTATCAGCGTAATGAAATATATATTTCAAAAATAAAAAAGACTAATTTATCCTCCTTTACCCGTATAAATTGTTATAACATGGGGAAGTTGAAGATAAAAAAACAATAAATCTTATAGCTTTTGAAGTATAAAGAAACTGATCAATTTTTTTTTATATTATAGTAAAAGATAAACAAATTTGATTAGTTTATACATGTTATGCAGGAAGTTCAAAAGATGAGGCTTATTAATGTCTGGCTTGAATGTGGTTCTGCCTTGGGTTGTGTTGCGTTTACTGTTAGGATTAATCTTCCGTGGATGCTTCGTAATTGATGAAATACTTGTCTTTGGGAAAATCAGGTTTAGGGTTACTCATATTTTTCGTGAAAGGAATGCGTGTGCTGATAAGTTGGCTAATTTATGATTTATTCATAGAAAATCATTTCATTGGTATTGTTCTCGCCGGTTGACTCTGGTGAGAAGTTCCACTTCCGATCTATCTCATCTGGAATCTGTTATACGTCTTCTTGTTGCACTGGAACGCGGCTCCGTTGAAATAGAGGGGGTTTCACCTGTTGATCACACTCCGACGATCAAGTCAGTGAGAGCTTACTAAAATCAAATAGGTATTCAGTTTCAGTCTTAGAAACAACGTACCTCTACCAGGGGACTCAAGCCCCTTTTATAACTACTCTTGTAACAACTTTCTCTCATAAGTCTTATCTCTACTGAAAGCATAGAATAATAACAAAAAAACACATGCTAACAGGACACCACTTCAGGTGCTAATAGCAGGAAAATATTCTGTTTTACGTGGGCATCCTTACTCACGGTGATTCTCTTACTTAACAACTTTATCTTTTCAACTAACAACTATATGCATGTATTTACGTATCTTAACAACCACGCACACTTATCTGTTAGGTTAAAAAACATATTCTGCTAATAACCTTATTTTAATATATAACAAAAATATTATTTTAATTAGTTTCTAACGGACTTTATCAATATAATTGGGCCAAACTTGTGACCAACCATTTGGGCCCAACAACCGAGCTAAACTACCCATGTCGTGCACCGAGCTTCGAGCCCTCTGTCAAGTACAAGTATAATAGGCTTCCATCTAGTCGATTCTTAGAATTCTTTATGAATATGTATAGTCTACCTATGTATCGTTTTTGTTAACATATGGGTTTTGGTGTAGTCCCCCATATTTTTGTATTTTTTTTTCTTGTTCTCTTGTTTTTTAATAATACCTTTTTCATGTGATGGCAAATGATTGTTGTTACGTGAGGTATCAGCCTAGTTGAGATGTCAAGTTGTATAATGATGCCTAACATTAAAGGTTTTATAATAAAAAAAAAATTAATGACATAAAATATCTTCTTTAAAAAAAAAATTGTAAGTATGGTAATATTTATTATCATTAAACTAATAATTATATTCATTTAAAGAATGACATAGAAGAAATAATTGCACAAATTTAATTGAGATTGTATGAAAAATCAATGAAGGTTAAAACTAATAAATCATTTTAAATAGTTTAGTTCTATATAAAAAAATTACTTTAAATTTAATAATTTGTCTATATAATGCATTAGTCTTATATTTACATTTATTTAAAAAATATTTTTTTTTATAAAAGTAATCATAAGAATGTTTTTATCAAAGTCAACCTATGTTATGTTTAAAATCAATTTAATGTATTTAAATTGAAAATCTATACAATAGCTAGTATAAACAAAAAAGCCTATAATTTTGTGTGTTAAAATAGTAAGATATCCTATGTATTGGTAACTCTATTTGAGTTTGTTATTATCATAATAAAAAACAATATTTGTAATAAGTAATATAATTACTGCATGATTAGGATTTAAATTCGAGACTAATGGATAAATAAAAGAAATCGATATCAATCGGTTTACATGCTCACCTACCAACCCATGTGATTTAAGCACGTGGTCATTGTTCATGGATAAAAATCCCAATCCATATGATTTCACCAATCACTATTAACTCTTTAAATTTTTCACAACATGGAACCATCCATTCATACCAATTACCTAATTTCGTTTTCATCTTAAATTTGTTTAGCCATATTTTTTCCACTTCAAGCTTATTTAAATAGGTTAGTTACGCGTTTGACTCTAACTCCCACCATTCTAATTACCATGCCTAATTATTGGAAGGCAAAAACTTGACCCAACAGTTTAATTAGTTAAACCAATTTCTCTAGAAGGGTACCTAATAAACTGAATGTGTTAGTTAATCTTGTAATGTAATGCAATGAACCAATATGGGGAGAAGAAAAGGAAAATTGTTGACAGGCATAGATGGAGGTGATGGAATGGTTAAAATTAGAGTAGAGATGGTAATATAATTAATATGGTAATAATAAGAAGAGAGAAAGATAAAGTATAAAAATGATGATGAGACTATTATTATAAGGGTACCCTACTAAAGGGGCGGTCACAAGGGCACGTGGTGGCTGATTCCCACTGGTTATTTATAATTAAACCAGTGGCGACTTTCCAGTAATGCCGTTGAGTTGAGGAGACCCAACCCCTTTCTCCTCCCAGCTGTTCATAGCTGTCCAATCTCTCTCTCATCCATGTGACCCTACTGCACAAGACACATAGATGCAGATACCCCAGAGATTTATTGGGATTTTAAACCCTCCATAAACAAATTTTCTTATGATTATTGTTAAAAAAATATTTAAGGTCAAATCATTAGGGTGATTATCTTCTTCTTCTTCTTCTCCTTGTGCATTTCTTCACTTTAACATTCCCTGAGGTTTCTGAACATATTTATAAAAAGGTTTGGTTGCATTAGAGGCTTTGGCTCAACTTGTCTAGGTCATATGTTCTCATAATTTCCTCTCTCATTTGTGGAGTATGATTTGATGTGCAACTATATGTATAATTATATATGCATTTAGATAGTCATAATATATACCAACATTGTGTTTGGTTTGGTTTGGTTTGGTTTGAGATATTTATATACGTAGTCTTCTATTCCTTTCTCTCTCATTCTTCTTCATCATTCTCTTGAGAGATTGTGTTGATTGGTGTGACTCAAAATGGCTCAATTGCCACCAAAAATTCCAAACATGACACCCAATTGGTCAGACTTTTCTTCTCCTCACCAAAAGATGCCTTCCCTCAAAACCATGGCACCAAACATGTCAAACCAAAACCCTTCATGGGTGGATGAGTTTCTAGACTTCTCAACAGCTAGACGCGGTGCTCACCGGCGCTCGGTGAGTGACTCCATCGCCTTCCTTGAGGCACCAATGCTGGATCATCACTGTAAAAGTCGTGGCAGTGAAGGTGGTGACAACGAGAACGAGTTCGAGAGGTTTGATGATGAACAATTCATGTCCATGTTTAGTGATGAGGCCTCAGGGAATAATAACAACAACAATAATAATAATAACACCATGATGGCACTTTCCTCCTCCAACCCTTCTACACCCTCTGATCACAACAGCATCAACGATGAGAAGGAGATTTACACGGAAAAGGAGGAGGAGCAAGAGCAGAAGCAAGTGAAGAATGAGTCAGACGAGGATGAAAGCCAATGCAAGCAAGAAATCACACAAACCCCCGATGATAGTAATAATAGTAACGCAAATGCAACAACTTTTTCCAGTGAGAAAATCACAGACCCCAAGAGGGTCAAAAGGTAATTAGTTAAACATTCATGTTTTTAATTCCTGTTAAACTTGCACTGCATTGGCCCATATGACATTCAATTTGGATAATAATGTTTCTCAAAACAAATGGATAATGTTTGAGTTAGAAAATGGAAACAAACAAGTAATGAACTGTATAAGTATATCTTTTTCATGTTTTTTTTTCTCTCAATATAATATGAAAACCTGTGACTATGTAGTGTGTATCAACTATTCTTGTAGAAGACATGCTCTTCGTTATATTAATCATCTGATTATTGTTTTGCATTATCAGAATCTTGGCAAATAGACAATCGGCACAAAGATCAAGAGTGAGGAAGCTGCAATACATATCTGAGCTTGAACGAAGTGTGACTTCATTACAGGTGCATTTAGGTGACTGTATAACAAAGTTATATATAATTGGATTTGTAGTGAGAATTAACAATTAATATGGTTTTTTCCCCTTAAATTCTTATACTGACCTATTCATTCTGTTGTATGAAGGCCGAAGTTTCTGTATTGTCTCAACGAGTTTCATTTTTGGATCATCAACGTTTGCTTCTAAATGTTGACAACAGTGGTTTGAAGCAAAGAATCGCTGCGCTGGCCCAAGACAAGATCTTCAAAGATGGTACTTGCTTTACGTGTTACCTTCTATTATTAAACTATATCATCTGCAGAAATTTTCTTCTTTAGGAATTAAATTCTTGAATTGATTACTTATTGATTGTGTTAATGTTAAAACGGGATGAGTAAGTACTAATTAAGAGCTAAATGTTTCTAACCTTCAGATTAAGGCTAACTTAGTAAATCGTACATTATCTACACTTATTATTTTGTTTGTATAAGTAAAAAAGGTATGGTTCGTTTTTCATATCTAATTTGAAGGGAAAGCAATTAAACTATTTTTTGTAAATTAATATGACTATTTATCTTAATTATCGTCAGTATCATGGACTGCACCTGTGTATGATAAAAAGTTAGTTTCAAGCTTTTAGAGTTAACTTCACGAGAAAAAAAAATGATAAATAAAACACATTTATGTATCTAATCTATACTTTTCAAATTCAATACCAATAAGCATGCTACTCCTCGAAGTTGGTCAAGTATTCAAGATCATAAAAATTAAACACATTGTACTGTTTGCCTCTTTTAGTGCAAGTTATTAAGCATACTATATATAATTTTGTTCCTTTAAAAGGCAGAAGAAACAGGCCAATTATTAAGGTGTACATAGTCATGGTGACTTTAGTAAAAGAGTTTGCATGCAAAGTATATCTAGATCTGTGTGCTAATCATCCATATGCCTTGTCATTAAGTACACAGTTATACATAAGATTGCAAACAAAGCATCAAATAATGCAATCACGTACATATATATATATATATTATGCAGCACATCAAGAAGCACTGAAGAGGGAGATAGAGAAACTGAGGCAAGTGTATCACCAACAAAACAAAAAGAAGATGGACAATGCTGCAGGGTCACCATCCCAATCCCCATTTCCATCTCCAAAACCACGATGTGATACAGACACTGAGAATGAACAGCGTATCAATGTTTGAAGTTTGAACCCTCCCTTGAACTGTCACTCACCCTTTGTAGACTTTGATCAAACATATCAACCATGTAAGCTAGTTTAGATGATCTGTGATTCTTTTCAATTTTACAAAAAGAAATTGCAGAGTTTTGGAAATGGAAGAAAAGAAAAGAAAATTAAAGCAAGATTTAAATACCGTTTTATAAGTGTTTATGTATTGTTCTTCAATCAGAATTAAACTTTATCTGAACAATAACGTATTTAATAAAAGATTTCATTAAATATGAATGCAGATTATTGATTCTGATACAAGAATAACACTAAAAGTACTTATTAAAGTGTATAAAGTTTGCTAAGAAAAAGGGTCATGAATGGCATCACGTGCTGTTGGGTAGGGAGAGGGTGAGAGATTTTATTAGCCAATTGATGAAGGAAAATGTTGCAAACTGAGAAGGGTCACATAATGGGGTGGTGAGGCCACATTGGTGGTAGGCTTTTGCTATCAAACTGAGGCAGTCACGTGATGTGTTTGCTTTAAAGAATGGGGACCACTCAAGTTGCATGATTGGAATGCAGGGAAACACATGTGCACCAGTGACATCAGTGAAAGGGTGGAAGAAAAAAACAGTTGTGTCTGCTTTAACTAGATGGGAGAGGGAGGTATCTGTCGGAGATTCTTTCAGTTATTTTTTTAATAATTATTTGCTATTGTTTCTTGTCTTGAATCTGGATTCTTTTTTTTTTCTTTTAATTTTTGTTTATTTTTTGTTTGGGGCTTTTTCAATTCAAGTTGGAAAACAAAGACTAGTGGAGTATGTTGGGATGGATGAAAGGAAGGTATGTCATTTGTCAGTGAAAGTGTTGGCTCCTTTGAGTTTTATTGTACTTTATTATATCACTGCTTTTGAGGGTTGTGATTATCTTTATTAATATTTGATGTGTTAATTTGAGAGGGGAAAAAAAATCAAAGTGTAAATATTTATTTGACTTGACTAAATTCTTGTAGTATATGGAAGTTTTGACTGTTGCAAGAAACTTTGTGTTATGGATTTGATCACACTCTCTCATAAACAAAGGTGGAAAATATCTGTTTAAATTGAGGATCAAAACCGGAATTACATAGAAAACATAACACAAAAGAAAGGTGGTATGGAGGGGGAAAGAAAAATAGACAAAATGAAAAAAAAAGAGAAAAAAATAAATATGATAAATGATATGATGAAAATTGTAAAAAAATATAGTATTAAAAATGAGATGAAAGTTTTAGAAAAGAAAAAAAAGGGAATTAATATATGATAATATTATCTAATTATATATGGTGAAGAATGTAGAATTTTTATGTGTTTGAAAATACTGACAATGGAAGGCTTAACATGCTGTCATTCTTCAGTAACTATTAAAGCATTAACATTAGAACTAATTAATTAATTTAGTTTAAGTGTTAGACAAGTATATTAAATTCTGATTAAACAAAAATATGTAGTCACAGTTATTCCTTGGGATTATTAAAGGAAATATGGTATACAATATAGTGAACATAGGAGTAATGATTTTAAGCCAAAAAAGAGGTGGAATTTTAATGAAATAAGAGATGCAAACTAAAATCTATGATATTCTATAAGTTGAGTCTGCAGTGGAACTTTCTCAAAGAAGATTTAGCCTTTTACAACTATGTGTTACGGAATTTTAAATTTTGTAGTTAGATCAAACTAATAATTTAATACGAATTCGAAAATGCTTAATTTCTATAGAAAAACACATTACATAAAAAATAAGTATTTATGTGATGCGTAATTCAATGCTAAAATCTAGACATATTTGGGACCAAAATACTTAGATGTTGGAAAGCACACGTTTTGACCTAAACATTAAAAAGAACAATTTGAGAAAGATTGTCAGAACAAATAAATTGATAAAAAAATAAACAGTTGACAAGAAATAATAATTGGAAGAAAATAAATTGATAAGAATATAATTTTGCTATAAATAAATGGATAGATAATTATTTTGGTGGAAAGACACTACAAGAAAAAAAGGTTTTAGTGGAGGTTATTTAGCGGAGGTTAACATAACCTTAGGAATTGATTTAATTAATGGAGGTTTTTTTTTCTAAAACCTCAACAAAATAACGGAGGTTTTTTAACCTTATTTAAATTCCAAAGGTTTATTATAAAACCTTGGCAAAATGACGGAGGTTTTTTTAACCTTCATTAATTTTCGAAGGTTTATTTTAAAATCTCCGCAAAATAACTGAGGTTTTTTTAACCTTCATTAATTTCCATAGGTTTATTTCAAAACCTCCGCAAAATAACGGAGGTTTTTTAACCTTAGTTAATTTTCA
>Ga0123342_1008817_pt1 | contig 12447 bp, 7 predicted proteins | sample Turbeawhitnodule_FD_89960 | JGI IMG/M metagenome (GOLD analysis project Ga0123342, IMG submission 89960) | Root nodule microbial communities of legume samples collected from Mexico - Turtle bean Mexico white nodule | ecosystem: Host-associated > Plants > Roots > Nodule | place: Mexico: Nepantla... | reverse complement strand
CCAACCGTCCACCCACCTACTTACCAGTAGTTTTAGTTTAAATAAGTTTAGTTCAAATGTCGTAATAGTTGTCTTCTGTAGTAGGCAAACAAACCTGCATCGTTTCTAATTATGTAATGATGCAATGATGCTTATCATTATCAAATTAATTGCGTATATCTGAGTACAATAATTACGTACAATAAATGTGTATAATTACATATAATTTGATAACCATTATTTCCTTAATAGACTGTCTGAGCGAAATTGTTTAAAGGGTCTTAGGTAGTATCAATAAATTAATTAATAACTTATTTTACTGATCTGTAAAATAAGTTTTCTTAATAGACTTCAAAAATCACAGGTGAACTCCACTTTCACTTCTTTCATACTCCACTTTCACTTCTTGTGAGATTATTAATATATGATGTTGGACAATGGCAGAGAGAAAATAGAACCTTAGTGGAACTTAGAAACCAAGAAATGACAATGTAAGAGGAAAAGGCAAAAGCTTTTGAAGAGGAGACATAGACGCTCCGAGAGTAACTAGGGGCTATAATAAACATTGAGAGATATTGTCTGAGCCCCTAGTTACTTTTATGTTTTTTGTTTGGACAAACTATTTTTTATGTTTTTCTATCATGGATTCTATTTTATGGTGTTTGTTATGCATATCTGTTATGGACAACTGTTTGGAAATGATAATTAGTCTTTTTTTCTGTTCAGTTTTCCTGTTGCTATGAATGGTATATTATAACCTTTTTTTACACATTTATCAATGTTGTATATGTACTTATTTTAACTTGTTAGGTGCTATTGATGAATCTCTCAGTCTCAAAACTAGAAGGGAGGTTATGGAGTGAATGTGTACATCTTATTGTATCTCCAACCGCTCATCAATAGGATTTTGGTAAAGAGTAAGATTATTCTTTTGTTCTTTACGCAAACAGACTTGCAGTATATAATGATCCATTAATCATGTCTATCATTATCAAATTAATTGCGTATAATTGCGTACAATATCTCGAGCCCTAGTTACTCTCTTTTATTTTTTTTTAGACAAACTCTTTTTTATGGACTTTGTTATGGATTATGGACAACTGTTTGGAAATGTTTATTTAGTCTGTTTTTATGTTCAGTTTTCATGTTGGTATGAATGGTATATTATAACCTTTTAGGTGTTTTTGATAATCTTTCAGCGTACTTTCTCTTTTTCATGTATATGACCAAATAATGGATACCTATTGCATCTCCAAGGCTCATATTAGGATTTTGGCAAAAAGTAAGATTACTCTATATTTTGCGCAAACAAACCTGCAATGTTTCTAATTATGTAATGATCCATTAATCATGTTTATCATTATCAAATTAATTGCGTGTAATAATGGTGTATAATTTGATAATCATTATTTCCTTAGGGAAATTGTTTTAAGTGTCTTGAGTAATAAAAATAAATTAGTTACTAACTTATTTTACTAATCTATAACTTATTTTACTAATCTATAACTTATTTTAACACAAAATTACACTCAATTCATGCACCACCTACCCACCACCCACACTACAAACATCACAGGTGAACTTCAAGCAAAAGCTCTTCCGTCTCCAAGAACGGATGCTAAAATAAATACTGAGAGATATTACCCCAAGTCCCTAGTTACTCTTTTGTTTTTTTGGGACAAACTATTTTTTATGTTTGTTGTTATAGACTCTGTTTTATGGTCTTTGTTAATAGATATCTGTTATGGACAACGGTTTGGAAATGATTATTTAGTCTGTTTAGTTTTCCTGTTGGTATGAATTTTATATTATAACATTTTTATACACATTTATCAATGTGGTATGTGTACTTGTTTTAACTTGTTAGTTGCAGTTGATGAATCTCTCAGCCTTAGCAATGGAAGAAGGTTATGGAATGGATCATTATTTTCTTAATAGACTGTGTGAGCAAAATTTAGTTTTAACCCCTAATTTAGTTTCCAGGAATACATAAGGAAATCTGATTCTCTTTAACAAGTCTGTAGTGTTCAAACTTCAGATACTCCTTTATGTGTATTATAATGTTTGATATAAAATCTTCTATAAGGTCTTATGTATCCATTCAACAGGAAAGATCAAGTATTAATCAAGATAAGGAATATCATGGTCATTGTAATAACTTCGAGGTAACATTTGTTGTTGTATCAATAATTCTACGACATTATTGGCGAAAGTGCTTGGGAGTTGAATTTTCACTCAACATAGTTCTAACCATTTCTTATGATAATCTATTTGTTTTTTCAACTATACAATTTTATTGTTGTGTTTATAGAATTGAAAAAATTGTGAAAAATATATAACTACCCACACTCGATGAAGGACTTTTTAATCTCATACTGATTCAATTACTTACATATTTTCTCTAAACTATTGACTTAAGTGTCGGAAAATCTTCTACGTCCAACAACTTGTTGAACAGCTTGGAGAGTTAGTGTACTCGTGCAAACACCTCGAAAGAATTACAATTCATCCTCATATAATAATGTCCAATTATAATAATATAAGTTATTTATTATAATTAAAATATAATTTTATGTGCAAAATATTTTCTATTATAATGTCCAGTTATATTTGCAAATATCTATTTATTATAATTTTGATTTATATAAAATAAATACCCATTAGGACACTCTAATAAAGATTTCTTACAAGAATTTCTAAATTCTTGTTCGTTTGTTGGCAATATTATTTTAGTTCTTATAATGTAACATTATTTATAAGAAACACATACCCAATTTTGTTTAAATTATAAAGAATTTTACACAAGCTTTGTATACTAAAATTTTACACAACCTTTATATAAGATCCTGATTACAGCATCATTGAAAAATATCTAATTAATCTTGAAATCATATACTTGAATGTTGTGTACATTAAGATTGACGAAATTACTACGCTTCCTTGTAACAAAGAACTTGCCCCAATTGTAGGATTTATATTTGGCAGGGTTTTGGTCATTTACCAACTCTTCCAAAGGCTCCACCATTGTGTAATGTGCAGGCGTGAGAAAGAACGGATATGAGATCCTTTCCTTCTCAGTGTTCAACATAACTCTGTGCTCAACACTCTCATAAGTTTCATTGCTCCAAACCTGCAAAATCAACATGCCAAAATATTAGAATTATTATTGATTGAAAAAAATGCACGCGGAAGCAACATACATAATCACAAATCAAGTGCAGAAAATAAACAACACAGGATTTAACGTAGTTCGGTCGTCAATTGTAACTTACATTTACACGGACAACTATTAAGTTTTCATTTCTGTCCTGTTGCACACCAATTACAAGTACAATGGTTTTTTTAAATAGAAATTATAAAGGGGACACAACTCACTTACCTAAACATGGTGTCTAGTGAGCCCAATCCAATTAATCATGACTTCATACCCAACAATTATATTTTTCATATAAATGTATATACAGATTGTATCAATTTATAATATGTGGTAAAAATAAGACAAAAATTTGATGTAATTGCCCTCTAATATGATTATATATAAACAGTAAGCATTAACATGCGTTGAATGAATATATCATTTTCATACCTACATTATTAAATTTATTTTTTCTAGTTAAAGAATTTCTTTCTAGTTGCTCTAGAACAATTAGAAGATTCCCTAGAAAAAATACCGAATTTTACTTTTCATGGAAACATGCTATGAAATGGTGGTCTCACTCATAGGGTTAAATCCTTGCATTCTAAGAATAAATCTTAGAATCTCATTAATCTCACAAGAATTATATCAAATCCCATTAGTCGAATCGCTTCTAAACCATCCAAGTAAAACAATCAATTCCTTAATAAGAAAATTAAAAAAGGTGAATGGTGATTGGATTGATGATCAAATAAAATCTTGAGTCTGGAACACTGATTCAATTGATGATAAAAAAAATATTTTTTGGTTTAGTTTTCTAACTTTAACACACACAAAAATGATTGATGAAATATGTGTTTAAATAAAGTAGAAAGAACAATACCTGAATTACAGCTCCAACATTGATAATATAAGCATTAGGAGCTGGTTTAACCCTAACCCATTGGCCATCAGATTTTCTCTTTACCTCTAACCCACTGACATCATCTTGAGCAAGCACAGTTAAAGCACCACTATCCTTGTGAGGACCACATCCCAAAGCAAGGTGAGGTGAAGGGCAAGGTGGATAAAAATTGAGCTTCATCCAACTGGTTTGATCTTTGAAGAAACCATGAAAACGTTTTGGTGCCAAACCTAAGCTCAAAGCAATAAGCTCCATTAACTTCAGTGCTAGCTCCTCCATCTCCTCACTATACTCTTTCAATGTCTCTCTGCACAACAAAAATGTTACAATCCTACAACTTATAATGTCACTATACTTATCAAAATATAAAAATAATTTAAATAGTTTATTTCAAATTCGTACGTGGACTAGTGTAATTTATCGTAATTTGTCATTTGGATTACAGTTATTTATTAGTGAGATTTTGAGGCATAGAAACAAACACATCTTTAAAAGAGAAGTGGTGGATATTTTGAAATTTTTTCTTTAGATCAATTAAAAATTTGATCCTAGATTACAACTAAATTTATTTTTGCTTGTTTCTTTCCTTCAAATTAGTATCTTGATCTGATGATTTGTTTGTTTTTTATCAAAAACTTTTGTTAGTTTGTTTTTAATTGCCTTTATTAGTTTAAGTTGACACCGTATAATTTTTTTTGAAAAGAATATTTGTAAAAGGATTAGATCACTTTGTATCTGATTCATATTTATTTATTTATTGATAAAAAAAATTATAATTCAGATACGTGTGTTTCAGTAATTAATTAATTAATATCGGCCACTACCCCATGTTTCTGTCAAAAACCCATGTGCCAGTTTTTTTCTCCTAACTTTTTTTCTTTGTCTTACTCTGTACTGTGTTCTTTCTTTCACTATCTTCTTTTTAAATTTCTGAAATGATTTTTCAATCACAATTTCTAATAACTTTTGTTTTTTTAATTTCTCTATTCTTAATTTCTTTAAAAGTTTTACCTGTGACTAAAAAAGCATTGTGGTGTATGTATATAATGAAGTCAGTATGGAGTGTTACACTCTGAATTTTAAATCTTTTAATCTTTCAGTAATTAATTAATGAATAAAACAACATGCATAATAAATAATTAAAAAAACACTTATCGATATCTCTAAATCTAATCATTGTATACTTTTTTTCATGACATTGTATATAAAATTATATACACATAATAATGCATTAGTTTATGAGTCTTAACAAATTGCTATTCAGATTTGCAAAGATTCTTTTTTCCTACTCTGCCATGCTTTATGTTAAAAAGGAAACAAAAGTAATACCATACGAAAGGTGAAGTCGACAATGACATACATGAGCTTAATCCCATTTCTTTTAGATGTCTCACTTAAAAGAAACTTTTACTATATTTTAGAAACGTAAGTGTTTGATATTATTGAGAAACTAAGTATCCAACTTTTATGTGATTTTCACTATTTTTGTTATATTTTGGTTTATAAAAAATAATATTTAATATATATCACACCAAAATTAATCTAAGCTAACAACAATTCTACATAATTTAATAATTATTTTTCTTTAATAATTGAACTGGTCGATATCGGAACCATGTCACTCAATCTTGATGACCGACGGTAGAAGATACATTTAAAACAATTACAATAAATAAGAGATATTTGCAAGAATTCCTTGAAAATTCGAGACGCATTCCACCAAATTCAAGTAACATCCCCGAGAAATCAGAGTATCTTCCTAGAATCAAGTTAAGGTTGCTAACGCACACTATAAATAAACCCTATACAGAGGTATAAGGTACACTTTTAATCAATTCTAAACATACATTCCGTATATCAAATACTTACTTGATCGTCAGAGTACCTTTCTCAGGCCAATCCCCACCAAACACCAGCAATTGAAGAAAAAAAAACTTGAAGTGAGGAATAAGGAAGCACTCAACTACCAACACATCAACAAAACCAATTTCAGATACCATCTAGATCCACTTTGTCTATACAAGATAATCCCATTGATAAATTATAGAATATATGATTTTCATTTGCTTTCAATTCTGACCACATAAGAAAGTTCATGAAATCTGATAAGAACTGAACCTTAAAATTTTTGCAGATGCCATAAACTATGTTGTTAAAATGATTAGGAAGATTGAAGTATATACCTTAAGTGTGGTGGGTATTGGGGCCACTTGTTATACCAATGAGTGATTTGGTGATCATGAGGGTCAGGTGAAGCTGGCACCAAGGTAGGTTCCTCTACAGTGTAATCAAACACCTCCTTCCAATCCCTAACATTCCTGGTAAGCTCAGAGTCAAAGTACCCTATAACATGCACATCATCCCTTCTCACCTCATTCTTCTGCTCCTTCCTCTGGTGAAAGAACTTCCTTGCTTCTGCTTCCATCTTCTTCCTCCTCTCAACTGGGGCTCCATGGTTGATCACTTGGAAGAACCCCCACTCTCTGCATGCACTGCCTATTTTCCTCACAAGATCTTCAAAGGAAGGGTCTGTGATGGAAGAAGAGCTGCAGAATAAAGGGGAGAGGTCTATCACAGGGATTCCCTCTTCTTCAATGATACAAAGCTTTGGCCTGTTCTCTGGTGTTTGAATGAAAGCTGGATCTATCTCTCCCATGCCTTTTCACTCTTCTCCTAACAATATCAAGATGAATGGTAGGGAAGAGTTGTATATCTGTTGGTGTTATTATAAGTAGATATAAAAATCAATATTTCACATGCTTTTTGTTGGTATCTGATGATTGAATGAGATCAGATTAACAGCATCCTATACCATATTATTAAAAAATAAAAATTAAATAATGTATAAATAATATTAAATAAATACAACATTGTAATTTTATGAGATTATAGAATTGATAATAGAAAAGACATAAATGTTTTTAGAGTAGTGATAATTTGACATCCAATGCTCCAAATTACATCTATCTTATGCCTATTAATTTACAAAAATATCCCTATCACATAAGTAATCCAACACTTAAAGAAGGTGTAATTTGGAGGAAAGGAAAAATGGAGTGTCAAAAAATCATTTTTCATGTTTTTATTATGTTTTCTATATGCATCACCTTATGAGTTCACATAGAATTACCAAAACATCCTTAAATATAACACTTCTCATATGCACTACCTACTAGATTGTGGAGACTGAAAGTTTATTATACATTTTGGAACAAACTAACTATTATGAATAATGTGTAGTACACCAATTAAGTTACTAACCAACTATGAAGTTGATTTGGCCATTTTGCACAACCATATGACATAATATTTGAATTACTCTTTTTTCTCTTTCTGCTCTCTCCCTAAACTCCAACCATTCTCCCAACAACAAAAACCAAATCATACTTTACATTCACCACATTAATTCCTTTGTTTTGTTTAGCCACACTTGTGTTTGTGAGACTATAGCATGGATCTGAAGTTTACACATGGAGTGATGATAATAGTTATTGTGAGTGCTTCAATGTTTTCAGTGAGCATGGCCAACAAAGATTGGTCCTTTGGTTTCAACTACACTGATTGGTGGTCAAGGTTTGGGAATCATCCTCAAAACAAAACACAGCAACGACCCAGACACATACTATTATCCCTTCAAAGTCTTATGATTACACCAATGTTGTCCTTTACATGCACAGTTGAAGTTGTGTAAGGATAAAAAGAGGAGGCAAATCATTTATTAACAGAGACCATAATGCTCAATCAAATCAAAGGTATGACAATTTCAGCAGAGGAGGTTAAGGAGATTGTTCTTGAGCTGGCAAGATTGACCGGAGGTATATTGCTTAACATTCATGAAGATAACAACACAATAATAATGTACAGAGAGAAAGAAGGTACTATGTTGTGTTTTCAATTTTGTCACTTTTAAGAGAGAATAGAAATTGAGTTTAATTGGGTGGGGGTTTCAAAATTCTCCATTTGTTCTTGGTCTTCATTGTCCATAATTTTTGTGGTGAAATTTCTATTACATAACGCTTCCGTTGCACAACCACTGCTATGTTTGAAATTTTGCATTTGTGGACCTTGGATGTGTACATATACAATCACTCATGTTCATGCTACTAGTTTGTTTAAGAGAATTTTATGTTTCTTTTTATTATAAAAATTCTTCCGTGCCTTGATGCGTTAATTCTCATCTTCTGCAGGCATTAGATAAATCCAAATACAGGGATACATTGATATGTTTCTTAGATGACGGTTTCTTCATGCACATGCATATCTTTTTCTGTCACTTTCATACACAACATGAAAATACATTTTTATCCTTTTTGTGTCACCCCCAAAGTAACTTCCGGATTATGTAATCCAGAAACGCATTTGAAAAAAGACTTATGGATTACATAATTTAGAAGTCTTTTTTAGCTTCCGGATTATATAATCCGGAAAGTAAGGATGTATATGAAAAAAGCTTTTCAGATTATATAATCTGGAAGCTAATTACAAATTTGAAAAATGACTTCCAAATTATGTAATCCAAAATATTAAAGAGGAGCATTTTTGAAAATACGAAAATCTATGGAAGTAAGAGAAGAAGCGGCCTTCTTAGATACGACTCTTGCTTTGGTTTGGATTTTACAGCGGAGAGGTGCAAGAAGTCAAAGGAATTGACAAATCTTTGAGTATTTGCCAAGTTGTGTGGCTATATGAATAACCATTTAACAGAAAGCATAAAAGAACTTTGTGGATCATTTCTTATGTGACTATTGAAAATATTGATCAAGATTGTCTTCTTATACAATGCAACCACTTATTTGGTGATATAGTACTTGAAGAACAAATCTAACAGTTATTAATTCCCCTCTATTCAATAAATCTTACTCAAATTTATTGACCAGTCAATTTGACTCTATTTTATTTGAGGTGCTACATACAAAACCTTTTGTTAAAGCTATATTTATGTCTTCTAAAACCAATAGCAAGAATAAATTTGATCCATTAATTGTGATCCTTGATGAAGAGCCCCAATACGTCTCTTTGTCATACTTTTCTAAGTATTATGCTTTTATCTCTTCAGTTGTAAATTACAGGTATGAAGAGAAATGGTGAAAGCATAATAAAGAACTTTTTCCTAAAAATCATTTTCATTTTAATAAAGTTTTATAATTTTTTTTATACTTTTGAAAAGCCTGTAGAATCCTCTGCCAACTACCTTTATTTGTAACATATGATGAAATTAATCTTTAAGACCTATATTCCTGGAGATTTTTATTTTTATTAAAAATAGAAAATGTATTTGAATTCACTTAATTTCATCTATTTTCAGATAATTCGAAAACTTTTTTTTCAGATGCATGATTCGTTTTTGGATTACATTTTTTTAACTTTTGAATTTTTTTCAAATGCGTGTCCGAATTACTTAATTCAAAAATTATTTTATAAAGATGACACAAAAGGGATAAAAAGATATTTTAACATTTTGTATGGAAGTGACATAAGAACGTAGGGAGTTGCAGGAAGAAACAGTCCACTAAAAGACCCCTAATTCAATTTGGAGCCCATTTTGTATTCTGCAGCCCAATAAAAGACCCATAATTCCCTAAATCACACCACATACCCATGGAAGGAGTAGCAGATCGCTTATCGTGATAGTAAATTAACTCGTATACTCCAACCTGGTCTTGGTGGTATATTTCCTTTGTTGTATTCTTGTTGATTTCATCTTTTGGCCAAAGAACCATTATAGACTCGCTTGATCTCATGATCATCTATTAAAAGGTTTTACCAAAACTGGAATTTGTGCTAACCATTTTTGCACTTCAAATGTTCACCATTTTTTACCTGTGTTTGTCAGGGTTGTACTAGTGAAATTGGAGACAATTGGAACTAGCCAAAGAAAGAATAAATGAACTCGAGGTCAGTATCTGATAGATATCCTAACTCAATCACATTTGTGAAACTTAAAATTATAGAATTGTGATCAATCTAGAAGCTATAGTAGTAGTGCCATAGCTATTTTTACCAAAGTTTAAATATTCTAGTTTTTTTATGCTGAATCTTGTATTAATGATCTCTGTGTATTAGCCATTTACAGTAAATGATATTTTTAATCTGATTTGTAATGTATTTCTCTTTTATCAAAACTAAATTTACATTGATTGCTGATATTCTTAAATTGTTATCTTATCACTAAACAACCAGAGACAAGACACTTTATTTGTTGCAGCACATCACCCAGTGGATGAAATCTCATATGCTATAAGGTTAGTTTGTACCAAGATGGTGGTAGTGACAGTTATTAGTTACAATTATTGTATGATATTATTGTATGATATTATTGTACGCATATAGGGTGGAGACGATCGATGAGACAATGTAGAGGCTCCGAGAGCGGTTGGAGACAATGTTGGACAGAAATCTATTAAACAATCATTGCCCTAACGTTAGTTTGTACCAAGATGGTGATAGTGGCAGTTCTTAGTTACAATTATTGTACGGAATTATTGTACGCATATAGGGTGGAGACGATCGATGAGACAATAATTGCGTATAGTAATTGCGTATCACGTACAATAATTGTATATTTGTGTATTAATCCAACCACCCACGTACCTCACACTCCATAAATTGTATACACACAAACAAACGTACCTCACACTCCATAAATTGTATACACATTTAGGCTATGTTGTATGTGCAGGTGTTGATGAAGCTCTCAGTCTCAGAGTCTCAGAAAAGGAAGGGAGAAATAATGGAGACCTGCTCAAATTCATGGTTTTTGTACAAATATTTAAGGCTCAATCAATGTACTCTAAACGCCCATCCACCGCTACACATTTAGCTATGGTGTGTTGTAGTGTGTTGTAGTGTGTCTCAAAGTCTCAGAAAAGGAAGGGAGAAATAATGGAGACCTGCTCAAATTCATGATTTTTGTACAAATATTTAAGGCTCAATCAATGTACTCTAAACGCCCATCCACCGCTACACATTTAGCTATGGTGTGTTGTAGTGTGTTGTAGTGTGTCTCAGAGTCTCAGAAAAGGAAGGGAGAAATAATGGAGACCTGCTCAAATTCATGGTTTTTGTACAAATATTTAAGGCTCAATCAATGTACTCTAAATGCCCATACACCGCTACACATTTAGCTATGGTGTGTTGTAGTGTTTCTAATTATATAATGATAAGGAATAAGATTACTCTTTTATGAACTCCATACATCTCCAATGGGCTCATCGATTTTGGCTTTCAAACTCTGCATAGATGAGGGTCAAGTTCGTACAGAAGAGGGCCAAGATAATTATTTGTGTATAATTGCGTACAATAATTACGTACAATATGAACTCCCTAATCTGAACGAAACCTGCATGAAGGTAATTATGGACTCTGTTATTATTATGGACTCTGTTGTTGTGATGTGAACTCTGTTATTATTATGGACTTTGTTATTGGTATTATGGAATCTGTTATTTGAACTCTGTTTTTCTGTTTTTCTGTTTTTGTTATTATTATGGTGGGCGGTTAGAGTAGTCTTAAATATTTGTAAAAAAGCTGCTGAACCCATGATATTTCATCCGCACTGGGTGAGGAACAAATATCTCAAATTGGCTAATCTGACTGATACATTTCAAAAGCAAGTTTCGGACTACTACATTTAGAATTTAGAATGTAACTAAGTTTATTCTTTCCATTACTTTTTAATCTTTACCACCCAACTAATTAATACAAGATTCAGCAGACAAAAACTATAATATTAAAATCTATTGTAAAAGCTTGTGCACAATCGAAACATGCAAATATTTTGCAAATGAGAACAGAAGCATCATTTTTAATATTATTAATATTCTCTGGTTTAAACAGTTCTTAATTGAGTAACAAACAAAACAAGATGTATATGAGTTCTTACTTACATTAGAGATAGGTCTCCATTATTTCTCCCTTCCATTTCTGATCAGATTGAGAGTTTCATCACCACCTGCACATACACCATACCCTAAATGTGGAGTGTGAGGTATGGGTGGTTGAAGGGGGCATTTAAACTAAAACTAGCATTTATGGAGTATGGGTAGGTGGTTAGAATTGTTGGAAGGTGGATTATTGAGTGTGAAATAGCTGCATTCTCCAATCTTTTATTTTCACAACTTTTTCTCAACAATAATTCATGTAATCTTCTTTTGCTAATTTTTAATTCTCTCCAACATTATCTGAGTTAAAGTATAAAATTAAAACAAAAACATACAAGTTTTACTCTAATTCCACATTTCATATTTCATACAAGGTAATTAACTAATTCTAAATAAATTGGTTTACATATATATATATATATATATATATATATATATATATATATATATATATATATATATATATATTATATATATATTCACCTCTATTTTTTTTTCTCACACACTCACATATAAAAAAAAATTATAAAAATATTCTTACATACATT
>Ga0123342_1008816_pt1 | contig 12448 bp, 13 predicted proteins | sample Turbeawhitnodule_FD_89960 | JGI IMG/M metagenome (GOLD analysis project Ga0123342, IMG submission 89960) | Root nodule microbial communities of legume samples collected from Mexico - Turtle bean Mexico white nodule | ecosystem: Host-associated > Plants > Roots > Nodule | place: Mexico: Nepantla... | reverse complement strand
TCGTTAGAGGATGTCACAACGTTGCTCATCGGCACTTATGTCGGCAGGTGGGCGACGCGCGTAAACGCGCCGACGTCGGCTGCCGTTCACTGAGCTGCCGGGTCGACGGGATAACCGATTTCGCAATGCATCTCCTGATCGACCGCTTCCATTCCTCACGCTCATCATCTTCCACTGCGTCGCCGATCGGCCGCTCTCGCATATCTGTGCTCCAACCTCAGTTTTTCAGATTTAGGTTCCTCGTCGTTGTTTATGTTCTCATAGAGGGGAGCCGGGAGTGCGCGCCAGATTCCGCGATGCCGAGCCTCTGATTTGCAACAGCATGTGGTTGTCGGCAACGAGCGCCTTCAAGGCTTCCGTCGCGGCTGCCACGGGATGAGATTGCCTTGCTTGTCCCGTAGCCCAAGCTTGCATTCATCTGAAATCCTTTGACGATGCTGCTCGTGCTGGGCCTGCAACAGGTAGAAGCGTTCTAACAATGCTTGAGCCTCTTCGGTTGGTAGGCCCATCCGGCGTAACCTCTCAATCAAAGCGGTCTGGTGAGCGAGATGCATCTCGCCCTCCAATACGTGCCTTGCTGCCATCTCCACCGGCGTCTCATAGATGTCCATCCGGTCATTATACTCCGTGATCAACCCTCCTGGCGATGACGGACTCTTTGCTTGATAAGCAATTCGAAAATTGATCAGGCACTGACGAAGCGCCAATGATCATGCCGCTGCTCGGTCAAGCCGACGCGCCGCCCGCAGCCGGCCGCGCCGGCGCTTCCCTCCTCGGTTTGGCTCAGAAGCCATCGCCCTAGAGGGGCTGGCTTTTTGCTGTTGGTGATCCACCTCTCTTTTTACAAATTGCAGCGGCTCATGCCGAGCCATAGCTTCGCGTCTACGTTTCGTAATCGGCGGCCGGTGAGGTCGCCCGTTTGGGGATTAGCCGGAGAAAAGAGCGCGCGGAACAGACTGGCGGTCTGAAGCATTCCAGTGAGCACAAACGATGTGAGGGGAAATGGCAGAGCGCATCCGCTCCGTCCTAGTCGTCGAGGACGAGTTTTTTATTGCATACCAACTGCAAGACGCACTCGAGGCAGGAGGATTTCGGGTGCTTGGCCCAGTGGCAACAGTTTCGGACGCGATTGATTTGATCAACAGTGAAAGGCCCGATGCAGCGGTTTTGGATGTCAATCTGGGCCGTGAGAATGTTGCGCCGGTAGCACTCCATCTAAGGAAGCTCGGAGTGCCGTATGTTCTCGCTACGGCGTACGACAAAGCCGAATTAGCGTCGACCTTCCTCTTTGCCGACGCTTTGAACCTCGGGAAGCCAACAGATTTGCAGCGTCTCGTCGAGACGATCCGGTCTCTTTAGGTCAGCACGGGCATCCGATCGCGATTAACTCCAGCTTCTCGACGGTTCCTGCTCGGTGAACTGCGGGCATGACGCAGCCGCCCCGCAAGCCTACCAAGCCGCTACCCGACGCGCCGATCCCCAGCCAGCCGCGCCGGCGCCGAAATACCGCCCAACCGAATTTTACCCCTCGATCCTATGCCGGCGCGCGTTCATCCTGCCTAGCGCTGCTGAAGCCACGGCCACCCAAATGGGATGACTGGGTCTACGAGATCAAGTGGGACGGGTACCGCTTAGCGGTCCACACCGCGTCATCGGGCGCCCGCATCTTGAACAGGGGCACGACTGGACGGGTCGCTTCCCAGCTATCGCGTCCGAGGCGGAGATGCTTCCTGTTACAACAGCGATTTATTGCTTTAGTGGCCGCCTACGACCTTATTCAGAAGCCGCATTTCTAACCTCATGCAGATTAGGCGGAATAATCAACACCAGTCTTCGTTGCTACATGTGTGCTCAGAAAAAGACATGCTGCGAGAAAGACTTGTTACTATGAAAACTCCGCTCTTCGAACCGTTCACCTTTCAGAACGGATTGACCCTCCGGAACCATGTCGTCATGGCGCCGATGACCACCTGGTCAGGGAACGACGATGGGACCGTCTCCGATGAGGAAATCGGCTACTACAGGCGCAGGACACGGGGCGTTGGCCTGGTTTTGACAGGTTGCACACATATCATGGCGAACGGTATTGGCTTCACCGGCGAGTTCGCATCTTACGATGACAAATTCACTCCAAGCCTCCGGCAGCTGGCAGATGCAGCCAAAAGTGGCGGAGCGCCAGCGGTGCTTCAGATTTTCCATGCCGGCAACAAGGCAGAGGCAAGTCTGGTCGCCGCCGCGGATATAGTCAGCGCGAGTTCCGTTCCCGTGGCGGCTGGGCCCTTCAACGCCGCTGGAGTGACACCGCGCCCTTTAATCCATGACGAAATCCTCAACGTGATTTCTGCATTTGGCGCTGCCACACGTCGTGCTATCGAAGCCGGTTTTGACGGTATCGAACTCCACGGCGCGCACGGCTTCCTGCTTCAGAACTTTTTCTCCCCGCTCTATAATCAGCGCGACGACGAGTGGGGTGGTTCGCCCGAAAACCGCATGCGCTTTCCGATCGCCGTCGTCGTCGAGGTCAAACGGGTCATCGACAAATTTGCGAAGCGACCCTTCCTTCTGGGATATCGAATTTCGCCCGAAGAACCCGAAGAGGGCGGTCTTCGTCTCGACGACGCCTACGGGTTGATCGACCGTCTTATCGAAACCGGCGTGGATTACGTCCACGTGTCGCTGAGCAATGTCCTTGAAGCAAAGCCACTGGATGGCGGCGAGCAGCTCACGATCGCGGAGCTGATCACCAGTCGCGTGGCAGGACGGGTACCCGTCATTGCGGCCGGCCAGATCCGGACACCCGACCAGGCAAGACGTGCTCTCAATCTTGGCCTGTCGCTTGTGGCGGTCGGCCAGGGGCTCGTCATCAACCCAAACTGGGTGGAGCTGTCGAAGAGCGGTCACGAAAATCAGGTCGAGGTTGAAGTCAGAACTTCGAAAGTCCCGGAGATCGCGATCCCGGATAAGCTGTGGGACGTCATTCAGGCCGCCACAGGCTGGTTCCAGGTGAAGGAAGACCGCCCAGAGGAACCACGGAAAGCAACAGCTTAAGTCTCCCTCCAACCCGGACGGCGCTGACTATGGAGGCGGCCCGTACGGGATCCAACACAAGGAAAACACCTATGAGTAAAGTTTGGATGATCACTGGCGCCGGTCGCGGCATGGGCCTGGATTTTGCCAAAGCGGTTCTGGCCTCCGGTGACAAGCTGGTTGCAACCGGTCGAAACCCGGAGCGGGTTGCCAAGGCGATCGGGCAGTCGGAAAATCTGCTGGTGACCACGCTCGATGTGACGAAGCCGGCCGACGCGGCCTCCGCCGTCAACGCGGCGCTCGAGCATTTTGGGCGCATCGATGTGCTGGTCAACAATGCAGCAAGCTTCTACGCCGGCTATTTCGAGGATCTGACGCCTGAGCAGATGGATCTGCAGCTGGCGAGCGGACTCATCGGCCCCATGAATGTCACCCGGGCCGTGCTGCCGGTGATGCGGCACCAGAGGTTCGGCAAGATCGTTTCGATCTCGTCGACGGCGAGCTTGGTCGGCTTTGAGTTCTGCAGCGCCTATGCTGCCGCCAAGTTCGCGCTCGACGGCTGGGTCGGGTCGCTGCAGCCGGAAGTGGCGCCGTATGGTATTGACACCATGATCGTCAATCCCGGCTTCTTCCGCACCGAGCTTCTAAGTGAGGATTCTACGCAGTACGCGGCCTCAGCCATCAGCGACTACGCCGAGCGGCGAGCTCAGAACATTGCCGGCTGGAAATCCACCAACGGCCAGCAGCCCGGGGACCCGGCCAAACTCGCGCAGGCTCTGATCACGCTGGTCAATCTGCCCGAATTGCCCCGCCGCTTCGTCGCCGGCGCCGACGCGGTCGGGATGGTCGAGCAAAAGCTTGCTCTGGTACAGCAACAGATCAATGCCCACAGGGAACTGTCCAGCTCTCTCACCTTCGACGCATAGGCCCGAAAAGCGCATGAGCGGGTGGCGCCAAGCGACCCGCTCACTCTTCTGAAGTGTACCCGCCACCCAGATGACGAGCAGAGCTAATCAGGCTTGCGCCTCGCTGTCTGGCGTCTTGATCGGGACGTCTTTTGCCTTCGTCTTGCACCTCAAGGAGGCATCGGTTGCGGGCCGATCGGGGTATGTCGCGTCGGGCTGTCACGCCGCCGAGCGGTCCACACTCGTGGTGCCGAGTATTTGCCTCGCACCAAACCAGATGGCCAGTGCGAGCAGCGTTAACGACACGCCACACAGCATCAGCGCCGTCCATCCTCCGCAAGACCACAGCGGTCCTGACAATGCAGACCCGAGAGCACCTCCGACGAAATTACAGGCCACGAAGGCCGTGTTAAGCCTGCTTCGAGAGGTGGGATCAACTGACAGGATGCGCGATTGATTGAGCACGTTCACGGCCTGGATCGCCACATCCAGTAGGAGCACGGCCAGAAGCACGAGCATGATCGAGCCGGCACCCACCATGCCTATCAGGAGAGATGCGGTCGCAAGACAGAGAGCGAGACCAGAAACCGCGACCGACCAGCCACGATCGTGGAACCTGCCGACGCGCCGTGCGGCAAGTGCCCTTGCGAGGCCAACAAGGCCGACGAGGCCGATCTGAGAAACGGTATAGGAGTAGGGCGGAGCGCTCAGTAGAAATGTTAGACCGGTCCAGAAGAGGGTGAAGACGGAGAACGCGAGAGCGCCGATCAACAGAGTGACTTGAACGGTCCGATATCTCCCCACGATCTGGAAGACAGACAGGATAAGCTTGCGATAGGCCACGCGAGGGCGTGGCTGTTCAGCGGGAATCATGAACCAAAGCACAGCAGCCATCAAAAGCGTGCACAGCGCCGCGACACCGTAGACGACGCGCCAGCCGAAGGCGTCGGAGAGAACGCCGCTGATCGTTCGGGACAAGAGGATCCCCGCCAGCAGGCCCGAGACGATGGTGCCGACGACCTTACCACGTTCTTCAGGTGTCGCCAGATCTCCGGCGAGCGGTGTCAGGAGTTGGCCGGCGACCGTAGTCATTCCGACGGCGCCGAGGGCCGCCGCCAATGCCGGGAAACTCGGCGACAACGCGCCGCCGAGAAGTGCAAAAGCCGAGCAGGCCATGACGCCCGGTATCAGACCGCGCCGCGGGAGCATGTCGCCGAGGGGGACAATCAGAAGGATACCGACCGCGTAACCGATCTGGGTCATGGTCACCAGCAGCCCGATCGTTCCGCTCGAGACCTGAAGTGCTATGGCGATTTCGGTCAGGAGCGGCTGTGCCCAGTAGAGGTTCCCAACGGCGATCCCGCCAGCGATCGCGAACAAAACCGCGAGTCTGCGCGATAACCCATCGCCCTGCCGGTCTCTCTTATTTGCGGCGCTTAGCTGCACTGAGTGACCTTCACGGAGCCCATTTCGCCAGCCATCGCGGACCAGCCTCCCTGCACTGTCCCATGGAAATCCAGGCTTGCGAGCGCCATGCCGCAAAGAGCGACGGCGACGAGCACCATGCCGGAACACAGGCTGCGCGCACCGACATGATAGTCCTTCGGATCGTATGACATTTTTACTAGCTCCTGATTGCGTCCTTGAGGACAGCTTTGGATCAATTCATACGAGCGTTATCGGGCAAAGGCGGGTGGTTGATAACCCGTGCTATTCCGCATGAGTTTAGAAACCAGGCTTATGAATGAGGCCTGGCTCGACTTGCCGCGCTACGTGGAGCATGCTTGGGTATGGTCGTTACGCTGCGGCGTGGAGTGAGACGGGGAACCGGATGCAAGCAATTCTGACTAGGCGGCGAATGCGTCCGTGCCGGCAACGGAGAAATTAGCTCCAAGCGGACCAAGTAGACCCCGCCGGCGGTTTCGAACTGCCAGTTAGACAGGAGGCGCCGGTCGGCAACCGTCCTGAGCAGCCGCCTATTAAAGTGGCTCAGTCACGCAAGACACCCCCGTTTTCGAGAATGGCCGTCGGCGTATCGACATCAAGCAAAGCGGCCGGACCGATATCAATCATCACGACCGGGAGTTTGCTATCGGCAATCAGCTCTCGTGCCCCGACATCGCCTTCCAGTCTGATCAAGCGGCCGTAGAGCGCTTGGGGGAACAAGACGGGTGTCCTGGCGCGTCGCCAAAGCTCGCCCGCACAATCGCTTCTCCGCCGGATTGCTGGAAGGCCTGTACCATACGATCGATGTGCTCGGTTATGATGCCGGGCATATCTGCCAACATGACAAGCACACCATCGCACTCGGAAATTTGCGGATGCGAGACTCCACAAGCCAACGAGCTGCCCATGCCGGTCTCATAGGACCGGTTGAATAATGTGGCGATATCGAGGCCCACCAAGGCCCGTTCGAAATCTCCCTGCCGATGGCCTGTCACGGCAACGACCGGCGCAGCACTTGAGGCCAGCAATACAATTGCGGAACGCCTCACCAGCGGCACGCCATCGAACTCGGCCAGCAGCTTGTGCGGGCCGTTTTCCCCCATGCGCCTTGCCTGTCCGGCCGCCAGCAAGATGGCTGCGACCCAGATCATCGGCACCTTGATGTTCGTGCTGTTGATCAGCCATAACGTCTTCAATCGACGCTGGTACGGTATAGTCGCAAAAGGCTGGCGTGAGCCGCGGGCCGTGTTCAGCAGGACCATCACGCTCTGTCTTTTGCTCATGATGGTGGGGCTGCTCGCCACCAGCGTCATCATCTCGAATACCGTCTTCGACTTCCTGTCTCTTCGCAGCACATTTTCGGTACGACAGGTTCATGCACTCATCGCCTATCTCGTGCTTTTGATTGCAGCCCTCCATGTCGGACTGCAATGGTCGATGATCATGCGGGTTGTGGGACAGGCCTTGCACGTAACGACGGGTACTTGGATTCAAACAGTGGCTTTGCGCGGACTGGCATGTCTGGTCGCCGTCTACGGCGTTCACAGTCTGTTCGTTCTCGATATCGCACCGAAGCTTCGGATGGAAACGACCTTCCGTTTTTGGGACTTCGAGGCGGCTGCAGTCGAATTTATCCTGCGCCACACGGCGATCATCGCACTGTGCGCCATGATTGCGCATTACAGCCTCAAGCTGCTCACCTTGCACAAGAGAGATCGGCGCTCTCCCGGGACCGCGAAGTGAATTTCTCAGGTATAGGTGGTTCCCCGTTCTGAGACCCTTATGTGAGCGCCTCTGATCATCACTCTCGCGAACTGTCGAGCCATTCCTCCGGCTCTCACCGGGATCTCGAGGGCGAGAACAGCAGGCGCGATTTAGCAATCCCCTTTCTAACCTCATGCAGATATCGACGGCTAATCGCTCGTCAGCAGTCGAGCTAGGTTCGATTATCGATACCTGGGTTCAAGAGGAGACGAGATGTCAACCGGCCGTCAATTATCGCTTGAGGTCAATGGCAAAAGCCATGAACTCCAACTCGACGTACGAACGACGTTGCTCGACGCGCTTCGCGAGCACGCCGATCTGACAGGGACGAAGAAGGGCTGCGACCACGGACAATGCGGCGCCTGCACTGTTCACGTCAATGGCCATCGTGTGCTGAGCTGTCTCACCCTGGCGGCCCAGGTCGAAGGCCGCCAGGTGACCACGATCGAGGGCCTGCAGTCCGCCGACGGGGTGATGCATGCGGTTCAGACCGCGTTCATCGAGCATGATGCCTTCCAGTGCGGGTACTGCACGCCCGGCCAGATCATGTCGGCCGTCGCCTGTATTCGCGAAGGCCATGCGGGCACGGACGAGGATATCCGCGAATACATGAGCGGCAATATCTGTCGGTGCGGCGCCTATCCGCATATCGTGGCTGCGGTGCGCCATGCCGCAAGCCGCCTCAAGAAGGAGGCAGCGCTATGAGAACGTTTGATTATTTGCGCGCTGAAGACACCTCGACTGCGATTGCCGATGCAGCCAAACCCGAGACAAGGTTTCTTGCTGGCGGTACGACGCTGCTCGATCTAATGAAATTGAATGTCGAGCGCCCTGCGCACCTGGTCGATATTACCCGCCTTTCTGGTCTCGACACGATCGAGGTCTCGTCCGACGTCATCCGCATAGGTGCTCTGGCAAAGATGAGCGCGGTTGCCGATCACGCCGACATCAAGGATGCCGCACCAGCGCTGTCCGAAAGCCTGTGGCGAGCCGCCTCGGCCCAGCTGCGGAACATGGCCTCCATTGGCGGCAACCTGATGCAGCGAACTCGCTGCATGTATTTCCGCGATCCAGGCGCCTACTCGAACTGCAACAAGCGCAATCCCGGTTCCGGATGCGCAGCCCTCGAGGGTGTGAATCGAAACCACGCGGTGCTGGGCACCAGTGACGCCTGTATCGCTATCTATCCCGGCGATTTTGCTGTCTCGCTCGTCGCGTTCGATGCCACCGTTCTGGTGCGGGGATCGGTCGACCGCCGCATTCCGGTCGACGATTTTTACCTGCTGCCAGGCCAGACCCCCCATATCGAGCACGAGCTTGCACCCGGTGAGATGATCGTCGGCATCGAGATCCCGCGTGTCGCCGCCCTGAAGCGCTCGCATTATCTGAAGGTTCGCGACCGCGCATCCTACGAATTCGCCGCTGCCAGCGCGGCCGTTGGTGTCGAACTCGAAGCGGACGGCAAGACGATCCGCGACGTGCGCATTGCCGTCGGTGGCGTCGCCACCAAGCCATGGCGTCTGCGCACTGTCGAAGATTCTCTGAAGGGCAAGATCCTCGACGAGGCGACGCTTCGCACCGCTGCTGCGGCAGCCGTCGATGGCGCGAAGTCGAGCGGACACAACGCGTTCAAGATCGAGCTGACACCGAAGGTCGTTGCTCGCGCCCTGATGACGGTAGGAGATATCGCATGACACAGAAGAACGATTTCGCACTCGACCGCCGCACCGTCATAAAACTTGGAGCAGGTGTTGCCGCTGTCGCCGGCGCTGGCGTCAATCTCGCGCCTGGAGCATTCGCGGCCGAGCCCGCCGCCGCAAAGGTGCCAGCGCTTGGTTCCCGGCTCTCGCGTGCCGAGGGTCCGCTGAAGGTCGCAGGCCAGGCCCGTTATGCCATCGAGCAGAAGCTCGAGAACCTGGCCTATGGCGTCACTGTCCAGTCAACCCGCCCCGCAGGGCGTATTCTCAACATTGATACCTCCGCCGCCAAGGCTGTCCCAGGTGTTGTCGACGTATACACCTTTCAGAATACGCTGAAGATCAACAAGCCGACCGTATACAGCAAGGGAGGAGCTGCAACAGAGGAGTTCACCCCGATCCAAGACAATATCGTCCGCTTCAACGGTATGCACATTGCGCTCGTGGTCGCAGACACGTTCGAGGCGGCGACGGAAGCCGCGAGCCTTCTCAAGGTCGAGTACGAGGACGGCGAAGCCATTCTCGACATCAACGATCCGAAGGCAAAACCAGTGCTCATCGAACCGATGGGAGCTACGTGGGGCGATGCTGCGGCAGGGCTGGCCAGTGCCGACGTCAAGGTCGATGTCACTTATACGACCGCACGGGAATACAACGTGCCGATGGAGCCGCACGCCACCATCGCCTCCTGGAATAATGGCAAGATTACCGTCTGGGAGCCCAGCCAGTGGGTGGGTGGCGCGAGAAGCGTCGTGGCCGAGTTCCTGGGGATCGATATCGAAAACGTGCGGGTGATCTCGCCCTACGTCGGTGGAGGCTTCGGATCGAAGATCGGGGCGCACCCCCATGTTGGTCTGGCCTGCGCCGCCTCGCGCCATCTTGGTCGCCCCGTCAAGGTGTCGCTAACGCGTCCCCAGACCTTTACCGGTCTTGGCGGTCGCCCGGCAACCCGGCAGACGCTCTCTATCGGCGCCTCCAAGGATGGAAAGATCACATCGATCGTCCATGAGAGCTGGAACGAGACGGCGATCGACGACGTGCATGTCGAGGCCTGCAACAACGTGACGAAGATCATGTATGCGACGCCGAACTTCTCTACGCGTCTGAATGTCGTCCCCGTCAATGCTGTCCAGCCGGGCTGGAAACGTGGCCCCGGTGAAAACCCAAGCGCCTTTGCGCTGGAAAGCGCGATGGATGAATTGGCCTACGCGCTCAACATGGACCCGGTCACGTTGCGCCTTGCCAATTGGGCGGATATCGATCCCAGCAACGGCACGCCGTGGACGACGCGACAGTTGCGGGAGGCCTATGCTGCCGGCGCCGAAGGCATTGGCTGGTGGAAGCGCAATCCCGTCCCGCGCTCGATGCGCGAAGGTCGCGAGCTCATCGGTTATGGTATGGCCGCCGGCTCCTATCCCATGATCCGCACCGCCAGCGAGGCCAAGCTCGTTTTCCATGTCAACGGCCAGATTGAGGTGCTCAGCGCCGCCACCGACATGGGAACGGGGACCTACACGATTCTTGCTCAGACGGCTGCGGATGCCTTGGGCGTTCCGGTCGAGACCGTGGTTGTGCGGTTGGGCGATACCGCCCTGCCGCGATCGGCACTCGCCGGCGGCTCACAGCAGGCTAACAACCTTTCCGGAGCGGTTGACAAGGCAGCCAGGAACGCGCGCGAGGCTCTTCTTAGGCTCGCTGCCTCCGATCCGAAGTCTCCATTGCAGTCTTTGAAGCTGGCGGAACTGACATTCGAAAACGGCGCAATACGCCCGACCCGTCGACCAGCGGGAGGCATCAGCATCGCGGCGCTACTAAAGGCCGTGGGGAAAGACAGGCTGGAAATCGAGGGTAACACCTTTGCCTCCGGCGCGACCGAAGACATGAAGAACGCCGCTGACCGCAGTTTTGCCCAGCTGAAAGGTGCCGTGGAAGGCGGCGTCTCGGCTCACAGCTGGGCTGCTCATTTCGTCGAGGTTCGTGTGGACGAGGATTTCGGCACGATCCGGGTGAAGCGGATGGTTTCAGCCTTCTGCTGCGGGCGGATATTCAACCCGAAGCTGGCCGAAAGTCAGTGGATCAGCGGCATGGTCATGGGTCTCGGGCAGACGCTGCTGGAAGAGGGGTTCGTCGACCAGCGTGACGGGCGTACCGTCAACGCAAACTTTGCCGACTATGCCGTTCCGGTCAATGCCGACGTGCCGGACATCCAGGTCATCTCCGTCGGCATTCCCGACATGCAGGCAACAGCCCTTGGCGGCAAGGGCGTCGGCGAGATCGGTGTCGTAGGCGTCGCTCCCGCTATCGGCAATGCTGTCTATCACGCGACGGGCAAGCGTATCCGCAGCTTGCCGATCACCCTTGAAAAGCTGGCTTGAGAAGGCGACCGTTGCGGCCGCATGCTGCCGCAACGGTCCGACTCGTGAGGACCGTTTATGCTGACGTCGTTTTCCGTGCTCCACACGCCGGCGGTACCGTATTGCGCCTTCTTAACGGACGACCCCGAAGCCATCGTCAACTTTGCCGCCGATGGCGCCGAAACGACGTTCGGGAGCGCATTGGTGACGCTAGTAGAAATCCGGGGCGGAGCTGCCCGTGCACTCGGCGCACAGATGGCCGTTCGTGGTGATGGCGGCTACTGCGGTTATGTGTCCGGGGGCTGTACGGAGGCGGCCGTTGCTGCGGAAGCGATCGCCGCGATCGGGAAAGGGATGGATCGGTTTCTCCGCCTCGGCCAAGGCTCGGAATTCTTTGACATCATACTTCCCTGCGGGGGAGGGATCACGCTGGCGATCCATGTCATCAAGGACGTGAAGCCGCTGCGTCAGATTCTATCGGCGCTTGAGAGGCGCAAGAGAATTGCGCTGCGGTATGATCCCGGAACTCAAAGGATCACCACGGTCAAATCGCAGGAGAAAGTGTCGGGGATCTGGAGTGGCACATCGTTCCTGCGGTCCTATAAACCAAACCTCCGTCTCGTTATTTGCGGGCGTGGGATCGAACTGGCAACAACATCCAGGATCGCTCTCGCTTCAGAGTTCGAAGTCTTGTCCTTCGACCAGGCACCTCGATATTTCGACTCCGGCACTATCGATAGTGACACGGCAATAGCACTTCTCTACCACGATCTCGACCATGAGCTGCCTTGGCTGAAAGCGGCCTTTGCGTCCAAACCGTTCTACATCGGCGCCCTCGGCAGCAAACGCACACATGAGCGCCGTTGCGCCACGCTTCGAGCGCTTGGCTTCACCCTGGCCCAAACAGACCGGATCAAGGCTCCGATCGGGATGTTCGGGCCGACTCGCGATGCAAACGCTCTTGCGCTGTCGGTCGTGGCAGATGTTGCCGAGGCATATTCGCGCCAATGAGTGCTCTCATCGGCAAATCTCGATCAAGGCCACGTTGCTCCAGTACGTAGCAGCTGGCGGGTCCCACGTTAGCCCCGTCTCGTTGCCGATCCCGTCCGCGATCAGGTGGCGGTGCTGTTCAGTAAGCGACAAGCTGACCCCATCTGGCGTCAGTAGCGTTGGCCGCTGTATTGCGGACAGACGATTCACAAACTGTGAGCTTCTATGTCTGCGCCTAGCTCTGGAACTAGAAACTTCCATATGA
>Ga0123342_1008815_pt1 | contig 12450 bp, 10 predicted proteins | sample Turbeawhitnodule_FD_89960 | JGI IMG/M metagenome (GOLD analysis project Ga0123342, IMG submission 89960) | Root nodule microbial communities of legume samples collected from Mexico - Turtle bean Mexico white nodule | ecosystem: Host-associated > Plants > Roots > Nodule | place: Mexico: Nepantla... | reverse complement strand
TCAAACTAAGTTAAAACAACCGATTGTTTTGTCGAAACAACCGATTGTTTATACTTAGGTGTTTTGAGAAAAGGATTGAAAACTGTTTTTAAAATGGTTGAACTGTTAAGAACCAAAACAACTGATTGATTCGAGGAAACAACCGATTGTCTGTTTTGGGACCATAACAGAAAAACTGTTTTATCTTTGACTGAGCTTTAAATGTTTTAACTGCTTACGCTCCAGTCATTAAATGCTTTGACCAATCTTTTAAAGCAATTTAAGAGTTTGTTAAGATTTGATAACAAACTACATCTTTGAATAAATTCAGAAAAATAGATTTGACGATGAATCTTTGACAAGTTTTTGCTAGGAGTTTTTGAGTTTTTCAAAGAGCTAAGATTGCTAAGAGTGTGTGATTGATCAAAGTTGTGGAATAGGATTCTGCTTGTATTGGTTTCAGATTATCTTCTGTAACAAGTGTAATCCTTGTATTCTCTGTAAAACAAGTTTCGTTTCTGTGTATGGTAAGATTGGTTGTGTGTTCTTGAGGGGATCAAGATCAGCAATCTTGGTGTAGGTGCGTTGGCCAAAGAGAGTATGTTTCTTGAGGTGTTCAAGGTCATTCTCTTGGTTGTTGTGTAAGTGATCAAGTTGTGATTGCTTAGTGGATTTCCTCAGGGTTCTAAGAAAACTGGATGTAGCTCTGGGTTTGGAGTGAACTAGTATAAACAACTGTGTACAATCTCTCTTTCCCTATCTCTTTTAAATTCAGTTTTGTTATTTGATAACTGGTATAAACAACCGATTGTTTTCCCAGTATTGTGTTTTTGCTTTATGTTTTGAAAAACTAATTCCTTAATCAAGGTTTTCTTGAAGTATTTTCATTCTAGGCTTAAAAGTTTACGAAAATCTTTCTTAAACATCACCCCCCCTCTCGTTTAAGGCCATATATTCTAACCGACCTCCCAACCTCCTGGCCTTAGGCATAAGTCAATGAAGCTAATAAATTCAGCGATTGATGAGTCGGTCTTGACCTTCATAACGTAACAAAGTCGATTAAAATTCCTTCTACAACTTATTGATACTCGTGTTATATCCCTTCCTCTACCACCCATCCTTTCACTCATTAATCTGAACACTCCCCTTTCCACGTGTCCAACTTTCATCGGTGCAGTTTGAATATGGCGATTGACGTTGTTTGCTCTTCTCACGCTTCACACCTTCCCACTTCTTCAATGTTTGCCCTTCATCTTCAACTTTCCCTTATTTCTTGTTCTTTATTCTCTCGTCTTCATTACACCAGAACTACTCACCTTTCCTCTCTAGAGACTGATTGCGCTCTCAGGTACGCCTTTCATTTCAACTCATTCGTCTTCATTCTCATTTTTGCACACAACCCAGTTTTTTCATTTATGGATTACCATTATGTTTATCCCTAGGCCAAACATGATGTCCTTCACTACATTTCTGTCTTTACTTCCATTAAACGAGTCAAAAAGTTTCGCTATGCTCAAGCTTTGAGTCACTCTGGAGTTGAAACTGATGTCATTGTTATCCTTTGTGGTTGTGATGAACCTGTTTGTAAAGACTATCAAAATGAGAAACCTTTCTACTTTTTCTATGAAACCTTCTTCACTATACTAAGTCTCTGACTTCCTTTAAATCCCTTTGAAAAATAAATCCTAAGTTTCATGAACGTCGCCCCCACTCAACTACATCCTAATAGTTAGGCGTTTGTGAGATCCTTTAACATCTTATGTACTTATTTTGATTTCACTCTAAACTCCAATATATTTTTTTACTTTTTTTTAGTATAAGATTTATAAGCGAACCTCCTGGGCTTTTGTAAACAGGGTCAACATTCAAGCACTATTAACCCCCTTTCAATCCTCATACAAAACATTTAAAGGGAAATTTGTCAAATATCAAGAGTTTCCTTGCAATTCCAATGTCTTAACAGGATTTCCATTGTACTTGTCACCTCTTCCTTACTGTCAAACTTCTCACTACCCCAGAGATCTAGAAAGTAACGAATTAAATATCTACAAAAAAACTTGATGATTTGGGCACCATATTTGAAACCTTTGTTCTTCGAAAGCTCGAATCCTGCCTACTGATATGAAAGTCTACATCGATACCTACATCTCCTTTTACACTTACTTTATATGGCATAGCTTTTTATTAACTCTCACTTTTTTATGCCTCATAAAACACAATGGCGCTAAGCAGAGTTGAAATGGCTTGTCGAACGAGGGATGGCTCAATTAGAGAGAAAGTTGTTACTGTCACCACTGCTAAAAACACCACAACCACTCTTTAGAAAAGAAAACATACTGAAAAAAGGTCTCCCAAAACCCGATCATATCAACTTGGGAAATTCTTCCCAACATGATTCTTCATTTGGCAACTGTAGTTATCAGGGTGGAGATAATACTCATGCTTCAAAGTCTTGCATAGAAATGTTCACGGCCCGAGTTGAACAAATTGTCCATTCTTCTCAGTCCCGAGTTGACTGTGATGAGATGTGAATAAAAGAAATGCAACAAGAGTTAGAATAGGCTAAAAAAGTGACCAACAAACTTGAAGAGGTTTGTCAACAGCTTGTCAAATTGTAATCCAAACTCTATGACACATCTCAAGAACGAGACGGTATATCTGCTAAACTCCAACGTACTTTGGAAGACTATGTGAAGCACCACAATAAGCATTAAGTAGATAAATTCATTTGGGATATGATGTGAGTTGATTTTAGATTGACACATTTTAGGAGTTTCTCTTTTGTTTAGGATTTTTGAATTAGCAATTATGGTGATAAACTCAAAGAAGATTGTCACTGGACACAAACTTAACCAAGTGGTAAAGTAAGTGTTAAGGTTCTCTTCTAGATAGCAAAAGAGAAAACACAATTATATGGTGATGATAATGAGGTGTGGAATTTTAAGACAACAAAAGATAAAAATGGTAAAGATGACCGAATGGAAAAGAATATTAAAGGATATGAAATGGAAAGGAATAATAGCGCAAATGAATAAGGAAAAGAGAAAGAGTAAGAGAAGCTTATGGATGATGGAGGTGTGGTCATGCCACTTGGAGTGGTGGAAGACTCCAAGATGAGTGATGAAGAGTCGCCACTTGAAGTGCACTAGACTCACAAGATAAGACCCAAGAACCTTTAGGACACAAAGCTCACTAATCACCCAAGTAGAGTTTCTTTTCTATATTCAAAATCAAGTGTGATTTACAAGAGGGGAGACACATATTTATAAAGATGAGTGCCTTGGAGAGGAAGAGATGAAGGGTAGGGATGTAAATAACTACAAGCTTCTATAAACTAGGTCAAATGTGAGCACATGGGGGAGTCTTCTAGAATCTAGGTCAAAGGTGAGCACATGGGTGGCACATGGGTGTGTTTCTAGAAGTTGGGTTAAGGTGGGCTTTGGCACAAGCCCAATTTATACTAAGTACACCTTAATCTAGCCTATTCTTCTATTTGAACCCCTAAAGTGGGCCCAATTTATTTACTTAAACTTGTCTTGTAAAAAGACTAGAAGGAAGAATAGTTGATATTTCAGTCCATGTCTGGTTCTTCTTCTACTGAGGCTCTTCTGATGTTTGGTGGGGTCTTGTCTTGTATGCTGAGATGACTGACCTAGGTGTGAAGTGTTTGTGGTGGTGTCCTTAGTCATCTGCTTGTCGACCTGGGTTGTATCAAGATACCATAGAAAGCATGTTTCACAACAAAGTTCATACTTTGGACACTGCTCTGGATGTTGCTAAAGATGAGATCGCCTGAGGCTTTATGGATGGTGTTATTGTTGCACTCGAACAATTTCAAACAATTGATCCAGAACTTGATACTTCTTCTTTCAATCCTTTCAAAATTGTAGTGGGTGGTAAGATTGTTGATGAATAGCTTAAACATGTCCTTGTTTAGTTTATTTTAATATCTTGACAAACACACGCCATGGTTGAGTTGGAGTCTTTACTTAATATTTTGAAAATACATTATATAAGATTCAACTGATAACTATATTTCTCTTTATATATTAACTAGTTTCTATTTATGTGAATTTTGAATGTCTTAGCATTTATCCATCACATACCGACTAGTCTATACATCATTCTCCCTTATACCAACTAGTTTATGTATACTTTCACAATGACATATCTTTTCTATTTTGAAACAATTGATTGTTAAATGTAGAATCAACATATACTTTCTCAATACTCCCTACAAACATGTATCACATAATGCTTAAATAAGTGCACAAGCATACTAAAACTCAAATAAAAAGAAACAACGTTTTCTAATACAATGTGTTTGTTATTCATTAGATGACCTCTTTAACATTCAAACATAAGTGTAGATTTAAATCTTACATGTAGATTCAATTGTATCAAATTTTCTTGTGAAATGAGAAATAAGAATCCTAAAGTTTTATGGAGCACCAACATCAAATCATAATATTGATTAAAACAAAATGTATTCTTATGTATGCACAATCTTAACAGTTGTCACCTGACTTCCGATAGTGGACCGAGTTTGGGCTCGACACCATGTCAAGTTGAAACTCGTACGTGGTTTTTTTTCTTCTGATAGTGGACCAAGCTTGGGCTCGGGATTTCCTTCACTTGTATATGTTAATTTTAAAACTCACAAACTGGATCGAGCAAGAGCTCAACACCATGCCAAGTTAAGACTTGTCCATGGTTTTTATTTCTCTGATAATGGAACAAGTTTGAGCTTGGCATTTCCTTCATCTGCAATGTATGTGTTAATTTAAAATTCACAAACTGGACTGCGCAAGAGCTCGACATCATGCCAAGTTAAGACTTGTGCATGGTTTTTCTTCAATTAATTGGACCGGAGAAGGTCGGCACCATACCAAGTGAAGACTTGTTCATGGTTTTCTTCACATCAGGTTAAGATTGTATGTGGCTTTCAATAAATTGGACCGAACGAGGTCGACACCATACCTAGTTAAGATTTGTGCATGTTTTTTTTTTGCACGTCAAGTTAAGACTTCTACGTGGTCTTCAATAAATTGGACTAAATAAGGTCGACACCATACCGAGTTAAGACTTGTGCATGGTTTTTCTTCATGTCAAGTTAAGATATGTACATGGCCTTCAATAAATTGGACTAAACGAGGTCGACACCATACCAAGATAAAACTTGTGCATGATTTTTCTTCACATCAAGTAAAGACTTATACGTGATCTTCAATAGATTAGACCGAACGAGGTCGACACCATACCAAGTTAAGACTTGTGCATGGTTTTTCTTCACGTCAATTTAAGACTTGTACATGGTTTTCAATAAATTGGACTGAGCGAGATCGACACCATACCAAGTTCAAACTTGTGCATGGTTTTTCTTCTAATTTGTAATTGAAAACTTTAACACAGTATGTTAAGATGCATAAAAATATACTGTAATTCATCATTTAATTCATTAGAAACAATCGTTGATTACAACTTATAAACGAACTGAAATAATAAGTTTTCAAACTAATTAAAATTTTCAATTATAATAAAAAAGGAAGGTTAGCTATATTCCATGTTCTCGGTATAAAACCTCCATTTAAAGTTTCCAAGCGATATGCTCATTTTTCAACAATTTTTCGAACTCGAAAGGATCCTGTCTCTAGAAACATAAACATCCTAATTTAAGAAAAATTAAATTAATTAAAATTATTTGGTTGGTTTTGGCAATTTCCATTTCTCAATCATCCCCAATTGGATAATACTTTAAAAGAGGAGGAACTACTATTATAAAAGTAAAAACATATAATAAAATAAAAAAGAAACTGTGAAACTGTGAAACACCACAAAGATAAAATAGTGCATAATAAAATAAAATTGAAAAGAAGATTAACCAAATTTTATGTTCTTGGTATTCGTTCATCGTCTAATGATTTCAAATGATATGTTTCCCTTCCTACTACTTCACAAACGCGATATAATTTTACTGAAAATATCAACCGCACATATGATAACCACATGGTAATTATTTTCATTATGCCATATTAAAAACCTTATAAAAACAAGATGTAAAAAATCTATAAGAAAGTACATAACTCAAACACAAAGGTTTGTGATATTTCACGTTCAGATTTGATGTATTGTCTTCCCTTTCTTTTGTGTCATCATCCTTCCTATCACTTGCATTTATAAAAATGGTGCAGGAAAAATTTACCTACCCCACGGTGGGTGCCAAAATGTTCTAGCCAAGACGAATGTCTCTCAACTAGAGCATTTAGTTTAGCCAAAAACAGTGATTTCTAGTCGAGTATTTATTCTTCTTCGTTCCCTTATATACATGAGTGTTCCTCCCCCATTCTTCTTATACCTGGTCTTAATTTTTGTTATATTCACAAAATTAATTATAATCCTGCATATCCAACTCATCTTCATAATTAATGTACTCTCCTCTTTATGAGAAATAAATGAAATTTTTCCATTAACTTCATAGATCAACATTAAGAGCGCTTTGTCACATGATTGGACTCGTTTCATGACCTCACAACCCCCTAATCTTAGACGTAAGTCTGAGGCTAATAAGTTTAGTAAGCTACATATTTGTGTGGTGATTTACATTGCAGTTAAGAGATTCATTCAAAAGTTTAAAAAAATTGAAAGAGTAAAGAAAAAGGGAAAGAAATCATTTGTTTAAATAGGAAACAAGGAGAGAAAAATAGAAAGCACACTGATTTGAGGTTGACAATATGAAAAGCAAACAGCTCAAGAAGTGAAACAGAATATATATTCTCTAAAACTTACCTAGGATAAAAAAAACAAGGTTACAAACAATGTGGATTTCTCTTCCGGCAACATGAAAGTAGGATTTGATCTTGTCGTAGAAAAACTAGGATTGGTTTGTAAAACCAATAAAAACATGACGGAATTAAAGTTACGCATGCAAACGTGAAACTTTCTTATACTTACAAAATTATAATATTAAAATATTATTATCGGATCGGATATCTATCATTCATCCATTGTTACCCGCAACCAAATTAGATCGAACCGTGTATCTTTTTTTTTTTCGAATCTCTCGGAGTCGGTTAGACTTTCTTTATACCCAGTTGGTATATTATGTTGAAAATCATGTCACGTTTATACGTAAGAAAAACAAGAGAACAAAAGTAAAAATAGGTGTTTGATTGAAACAAAATATAGCGAAAATTAAAAAGAGAAATAGATATGTAAAAATAAAAGTAATAATCTGATTTAAATAATATATATAATCAATTATATATAAGAATATAACAAATAACGCTGCTACAAATAATAAATTAATGTATAAACATAGAAATATTATATTTTTATCAGCATCAAAATTTTGGTCTTCCTTATTAAGAAAAACACTTATTTGAAACCTACCAAACGGACTACAGGGAAAAATAAATGGAAATTTTTGAATTTTCGTTTCTCCATATCCAGTACCAAACTGATATTCAAGCCCCGTGTCCTTCGTCAAAATCTTCACCATTTCCATCTCTGAAGGAATAGTTGATGCGTGCCATTGTATTTTTAACTGATGCTGGTTACTCACCTCATCAATATTTGAGTTGTATTGTACATCCCTATAAATCACACTATCCCATATCTGAGTACACACGTGATATGCATGTGAATAAATGTACTGAAGGCACTATTTTTATAAGTCTTAAAGATTAGATTCCCACTGCCACGAGGCAACATATATTGCAGAGACACCCGAGATTCTTAGATCTTGGAATGTTATACCTTTTCTTCCTTTCACTAAATTAATTTCTATCATCATTACAAAAGATTAAACAATTCATTCTGTTCTAATCGAGTTGTAAACGTGAGAATAATCCTAATTTCATGAAAGTTCATATACTGCAACAAAGATAGGCAAATCATCAATAGTTTTAACTTCTACATCTATATTGTATCAATAATTTCCTGTGATTCTGCACAACAAACAAATATCACATAACAATGCAGCCATCCAAATAAGTAATCCATTGGAAAATACTTCATAAAACTGATGGAGTTTGGATACAGGGTTTGTGTACGAAAATAAATGAAATAATAGCAATAGACGAAAGACAAATATCTCCCATTTCAAATACAAGCCTGAGAATAAAAATTACTGGACTACCAAGTATCACTGAGTTGGCTCGTTTTAATCAGCACGAGATTGGCCTGCCCGAGATGAAAGGATGATACCCACAATGAGGCCATAAAGAGCAAGAGCTTCAGCGAAAATCAAAATAAGAATCATACCAACAAACAGCTTCGGCTGCTGAGCATTAGCCCTGACAAAAAAGAAATCATCTTAGTGTTCAAGTATTCGATCAGTTAACAATAACACATTGCATATATCTATGAAGCAAACTATAATTTTAGCTGGGAAATGCAAAAGCGCACACATGCACACAAGAAGAAAATCAAGTGGCACGGCATAAAACAACAAAAACATAGCCAAGTAAGCATTAAGCATATGAAAATGGTGGCAGAAGCAGGGTTATTTACACGAACCATCCATTGTCAACAACTATATAAAGAGGGAGAAAGAGTGACAGAAGCTGAAATGTTTCGATTAATATTTCTTTTAATTGGAAAACAATATAAATTAGAATGTAAATTGCAAATTAGATTCTATGTTAGATAATTATCTATACAAGTAACACATTAATTTATGAATTTTCCATTCTAATAACAACCACTTGAAAAGACAAAAGTAGGTCTTCACTCACAACACAAGGGATGAAAAAACATTATAGCCCTCCCTAATTAGATTGATAGTATTATATCGTTTCAACGTGAAGAACATGTTAAGTAGAAAGAGACACATCAGATTTCTTTCATCAACTCAATCCACATTAACCACACAAGCAAGAGGTGAATAAAATATTTTATAAGTCCATAAGTTAATAAAGACAATATACATTAACACATATTACACTCAAACAACATATAATGAACAAACCAATACAAAACATTTGGCAGCAGGAATTGAACTGAGCAGCAATTTCCACGAGCGATATTTTAAAATAGTCCAATACGCCTATTTTGCCAGCATTAATAATTAGTAATTTCCACATCAAAAAAAGAAAGCCACGTGTAAGCATGTATAGAAATGATTGTACAAAATCCATTAGAAAAAATGCGTAGTGCAGCTAACCTTAGGGGTGAGGAGCACTGCATAGTTTCATAGAAGTAAAATAAATAGCACACTGATTCTAAAAAATGTCCCTCGCTTACACTTTAGTTTAGTCCCTGATTTTAATAAGTTCAATACCTAAATCACAAAACATGATTCATACTACGTTAGCTAACATTTTTCAGGATCAATACGAAATGGTTTGAACAACAAAAGCGAACTAAAGAATATAATAGCACAAATCAAGGACAAATTTGCAAATACAACACATTTCAATGCTCTGAATAATATGAAAGGATACTCATCAGTTATCATAATAAAGGCAAACAACAACAAAAATATGACTTTTAAAACATTGTTAAGCACTGTATAGTTTAAACAACAATTTAATCAATTTCGTTGCTTACAGTCATGAAAGAAACCAACGGACAAAACTTAGGTCCAATAGTATATTGTTCTCCAATAAGAACTGGAAGTTTTCCTAGATAATTTATCCTGCTTTTCATGCAAATTTTTCTAACACGCATTAGTGAGAGAACAACTTAATTTTAATTTCCCATAAGTATCCTTCTTGAAAAGCAATCTTATTCAAGATAGGTCGAGCACCAACTGTGAGGACCTCTTCCAGCGGGAGTTCAAACCATGATTCACCACATTATGGGAGACAAACCTTTTCCCCAAGACCCAATCCCAAATCATATTACATTGAAAAATTGCTTATATTTTGCAAACTATTTCTAAGGTCTTACTCTTACAATTTGGGTTTAGGCGTAATTCAACTAGGAAAACTAACTCATGAACAAGGTCTACAGCAAATTTATATACACTATTTCGACCATATAAGTTATAACTATTCAATATGAAAATGAGATTTGTGTCCCACTTATATGCGTTACTTTCATCATATCAGAATCCATGTGAAATTTCCACAAATTACTACAGTTTCTATTCTACAAGTGCCCATAGGCATGAATGAGGATGGATTACCTAACACCAGCATCCCCAACAATTCCAATGGCCATCCCAGCAGAGAGGCCAGCAAGGCCACAGGCAAGGCCAGAGGACAAGTGGGCATAGCCATCAAATAGATAGTAAGACTTAGCCTTGGGGTTTATCCCAGTGCTAATGATGACCGCAATAATCAACCCATAGATCCCCAACACTCCAGCCATAACCACCGGCACAATCGACTTCATCACAAGCTCCGGCCTCATCACACCCATCGACGCCACTCCCACCCCACTCTTCGCAGTTCCGTACGCTGCTCCCATACCTTGCAATCATCAGAAAACAACAAAGCATATAGTCGTCGTCATCATCATCATTATCATTAAATTGAACAAACGAAAAAGAGAGAGGGACAAACAGGAGAAAACGAGAGCCGCGGCCGCGCCAAGGAAGCCGAAGAAAGGAGCGGTTTCGTCGCCACTGAAACCTGCCATGGTTAGATTCAATTCCTCTGCTACGATGATGAAACTTTCTCTCTTTGTTCTTTGTGGAAGAAATAGAAGATTGATGAAATTGATCGGGTTTGTGGAGATCAGATCAAAGTGGAATGTGGAAATGAATTTTGGAAGAAAAAAATTATTTTTCGGATTGGTACAGGTGGAGACAGATAGTGGTCTGATAGCGAAGGATCGTGTTATCTAATTTTACCGTAATGCCCTTTTTCTCTTTCCAGGCTTTTCGTTTGTCTTAGGCTTTTTCTTCAAGCACGCCTATGATTACTAACTGGACCACCATATTACAAGCAAAAAAACTAATATTTTGTTTAGATTGGACAGTGGAAAGTTGAGAGTGTGGGAAATTGGAAAGTTGAGGGTGTGAGAACAAAATCTGAAGAAATTTTTATGTGTTTGGATTGGAATATGTTAGATTTGATGTGTGAGAAAAAATTATTGAAGTTTGTGAGTGTTGTGATGATTGTGAGGAGATTTTAATTTTTTTTAAAATCAAATATAAGTTTATGTTCTCGCCGATTGACTTTGGTCGAATTTGATAGTGAGCTCCGGGTTAAAACGACTTTGCTTGGTGTATTGAACCGAGATGACGCTTTGTGACGAAAGGGACTTTACCAGTTGATTACACTCCGACAATCAAGTCAGTGAGAGCATTCAAACTATAAAATTTGTATCAGTATAGAGTTTTCAGAAAAGCTAGGTATCTCTCAAACTGACATGTCTAACCGAACTACTACACTTAAGTATATGGATCGAGGACCCGAACACGTCCGACGAGTACAGGTTACAAATTTGTCCTCATCTTTAAAAATATTTAAATAATAAAATATGAAATATTTTATATAAATTTAATTTAACTAATATTTTATAAATTATTTTCAGTAGTAGCATTAAATAATTATATAAAAAAAAAGACACGTCCCTTATCATTCTTAGAACATAAATTTTTTTTTGTAAAAAAATTATAAATAATTTGAGAGTGTGATTGAAATTTTGATTTTTAAATTAAAAAAATTAAAATTACAAATTTATTTGATATATAAAAAATTAATTAATTATTTGATATATAAAAAATTAATTAATTATTTTATATAGTTTTTTATAATTAATATTATTTGTTACTATATAAATTTATTTTTTATATAAATAATTATTTTTATTTTTATTATATTATAATTTTATTTTTATTATTATTAATAACATTATTAAATATTTAATACAAATAAAAAAATTAATAATAATATTATTATTATTGTACCGGTAGGCACCGGACGAACGTGGCCGACCGACCGAACGCATAATAAATGTGAGGCATGTGTGACAAAGCTAAGGTGGTTAAGATACACCTCCGAAGAATAAGGAATATGCGTTTAAAGAAGATATGTTCCCCGGGTATTCCGGAGCACGATTGATAAGACCTATCCATAACCACCTTGAGCCCAAGGGGTAGAAAGCCCATTAGGCAATCCTATAAATACAGTGCTCAAGCCAGAGAAAGGTATGTTTTCATTCACTTACTAAACCACACTTAGAAGTGCCTTCGCAGGTACCCTCCCCCGCCCGACCGAAAGAGAAGAAGATCGACACGTCAGCGATTATCCTACATCAACCAACCGTGCCTGGGCCCCATCTCTCCACTCAGGTACAATTGGCGCCCACCGTGGTGCCGAGGCAAAATTTCAATTTTTAAAGCTATAATGGTTGCGACAAGGAACAACAACGACGCTATGGCAGAACAGATGACTTTGATTCAAACCCTCCAAACTCAGATGGAGGAACTGCGGCAAAAGGGGATGGAAGACCGTCGTCAACACGAAGAGAATAGACGCCGCCAAGAGGAAGAAATCACCTTATTGAGAGAGCAGAATG
>Ga0123342_1008814_pt1 | contig 12453 bp, 5 predicted proteins | sample Turbeawhitnodule_FD_89960 | JGI IMG/M metagenome (GOLD analysis project Ga0123342, IMG submission 89960) | Root nodule microbial communities of legume samples collected from Mexico - Turtle bean Mexico white nodule | ecosystem: Host-associated > Plants > Roots > Nodule | place: Mexico: Nepantla... | reverse complement strand
GTTTTCGTGGATGCTGATAAGAACAATTACTTGAACTATCACAAGAGGGTAATTGATCTGGTGAAGGTTGGAGGGCTGATCGGATACGACAACACCCTATGGGCTGGATCTGTGGCGGCGTCGCCTGATGCACCATTTATGGATTACATTAAGCCTCTTCGCGGCTATGTGATGGAGCTCAACAAGTACCTGGCACAAGATTCAAGGATTGAGATTTGCCAGCTCCCCGTGGGAGATGGGATTACCCTGTGCCGCCGCATCATCTGATCATTTCCTTTTTCACGACCAATTCATTACTTAATTACTTGCGTGATGATTGCAGAAACCGGTTTCTTCGTTTAGGTGTCCTTGTTTTCTTTCTTGCCATGTGATGAAATGATACAAGTCAAATCATGTAAACTCAGCACTGGGACAGTTGCAAAATAATGTTTTTTAACAATGGGGTAAATAAGTTCAAGTTATATGATTTTTTTTAAATAGTTAATAATTTTTTAAGATTAAATATGTAATAAATTAATTATATATTGTTTCGTTTAAGTTCTGAAAAAAATATTTATTTACTATATAAAACTTTTTAAGTATATTTAGATTTTCAATATATTAATTATTGCAAAAAATTAAGAATTTAATTTATATTATTTCGTAAATTTCAAATATTGTGACGCCTTTTTTTTAAATTAACGAATATGTGAGAAGTAGCACTAATAAAGTTAATGTTAAATATTTAAGTAATTTTTTTAATTGATTAAAATCTAATTTGAAGAAAAAGTATTAAATACTCAAAATAAAAATCAATTATATATATTTAAAATTTAAAATTAGCTTTTAATTAAAAAAAATATGTTGAATGCATATTCTTCATCATAAAATGGTAAAAAATAATTTTGTAACTCCAAATATAACGGGTCTTTATAGGTGGTTTTCTGAGTATTATTATTTTTTAATTAGTTAATTCAATCTAATTTTGCATAAACAATAGCATATATAATACAAGGATGTGTAATAAGAAATTCAAATAATTTTATTCAATTTTAAATTAATACTATTATGCCATTTATTTTTTAAATAATTCACACTATATTTCTATAAATGCTATTTTCGTAATAAAGTTTTATAAAAACACTTTATAATTTTCTATTTATGCTTAAATCTTATAAGTTAAAAAATAATTTAATTATTGAATTTTGTATTTTGATAGTAAGATTCATAACTTAAAAAAACTAATTATATAATATTTCTATTCACACTTTCATGAATAAGTAATCAAAATACTCATCTAATATTGGCGTACATCTATTAAAGATATTTATTTTAAATATTTTGTGGTATAAATTATTTTGGAATTGGAATAAAATAGAGTAAATAATTAAAATATGATATATTGAAGTTTTCTTAATAAATTGTAAAATTAAGCTGTTTTTAGTGGTTGGAGATTCTCCTATGCTAAATTAATATTCTGGCATTCCTATTTATTGAATAAAGTAGTGTATGATGGTTTTAGGAATATTAGAATGATGACAATCTTTTGGGAAAAGAGAGGGAATCGAAATGCATAGAAAAAAAATCTTTACTTTAATTGTATAGGACAAGGTCTTCGACAAGCAGACCATGTGGCTGTGAATTATTTATTCCATCATTCACTTAACATTGAACTTTCCACACAACAACCTCAATTATATATATAAAAGTATGTTATAAGACAGTTTTTTCACCAATGAGGTGCTTCTAAGCTATCAAATCTGATAGGCTGATAGAGTGATACTAATTTAATGGTGTTCATTCTTTTCGTATTATAATTGATTGTCATTATTACACTTTTTTTTATGAGAGTGTGAATAGTAAATGAAAGAAGAAGAAAAAATACCATAAAATAAGATGGAAAGCACGAGTGGGTAATTGGGCTCCACGTTTCCTTTTTTCTTTTTTTCTTTATAGTTTTCTTGAATGATTTATGCTTGCACACACTGTTCTTGATTTTGTTTTTATATTAGTAACATTCTGACCACTCGTAGCTTTTTGTTCGCAGTTTTTTTTTTTTTTGAGAAATGAAACATGAGAGTTTGTATATAATTTTTTATATGATGAATTATAATACAAATAAATATAAAGAATAAATTTATAATTAAATAATATAAAAAATATTAAAACAATTATATTGAGATCGTATAAAAAATGTGAGTTATAAATGTATCATTATCTAATTTTTTTAATATTTGAAAAATAAAGTAGTAAGAAACTACACACGATATAGGCTGTAGTACAACTTCAATATAAAAGAAAACCAGCTGAAGTTGTTTTATATATATACGATTTTAACTATTTTTGTTTTATAAGACAATTTTTTTTATTTTTCTTCTTCTAATTGAAGTTGTGCATTAATTTAACTGTTCTCTCGAAACAAAATCGTGTGAACAACACGAGTATTTATTTTAGTAATTTATTTTTGTTCATCTCGAAGAATGTGATAATTCTTTGTATCCTAGGATTGGCTACAGTGGATTTTGCAGTGTGATCTGATTGCATCATCCATGTTACTGCAGTGACGTGGAGTTGTTGGAGTGGTTGTGCCTTGCGCTGAGTCACACAAGCTTTAAATAATGTATATTCGCGTGATATTCCTTTGTCTCAGCTTTTTATCTCCTTGTATTAAAGGAGATCTTGTTGCAGTGTAAATTTCTAAAAAAGGTTTATCTTGCGCGGATATTGAAGCTTGTAAGAGTCACCTTCATGGAGGGTTGTCTTAGCAAAGGGAGATCAGCCTCTCACTCATTTAGAATTATGCAAGATGTTGAATGTTGCATGGAATTCTCTTGGTCAGTGGAAGGCTAACCTTTGGAAAAGGATTTCTATGAATTTGACTTAGGAGTTCTTCGGCTTAATGGACATTCTTATTGTATTTTGAATTTGTGGTTTTATTTTATTTCCATGCTTCTTCTCGAACTTATTTATTTTCAATGTTATAACTCAAATTGTAATAAAGTCCCTAAACCCACATGATTGCAATCAATTGATCTGTCAAACAGGCAAAACTTTAAATTGAACTCAATACGCACTTTTTTCAACTGCAGATGTTGGGCATATTTTCATTGGGTACAGTAAATAATGAATAAGAGGAACCATAAAAGAACTCCTCATTAAAAACAATGCATATCACGTGCAAATTCCTGTGTGAAACTAAATTGTCCGTGTTCCATCCATTTCTATTATAGACATAGACATAGCAATTTGGTAAAATATCTATTAGCACTGTCACTTGGGTTGTTTCAACATCAATGCTCTGTAGTAGTGGGAAGGAAAGACAGGACATATGAATAATTGGGATACATTTATAAATACAAACCTTAACAAGGATCAGGAGCTTCTAGCCATTCTATCCTAACTCTGTTGTCGACTAATGATTTCTTAGTACAAAGCCTGAAAATTAAAGCAAAAACCTTTTCAAAATACTAGTTAGGAACATAATTAAGTCACATGTATTTACAAATGTGCAAGATAACACAAAAATAAGATTTTAATAGATTATTGAAAGTTAACGCAATGCCAACAACGCTAAGCATAACCATCTCAGACACAAAGCATTTGCAGAATAACGATTGATCAAAGCAAAGGAACCATCAGAGATAAATAAACAAATAAAATAAAAACTACACTAGAATTAAATTTGTTAAAAACTACAGTCGCCAAAACTTTACATAGTGAAAGACACAACTGTTTTAAATATCAACATCACAATCACCATCATGGGGTGTTCAGGAAAACGACACCAACATCACCATCACCATCACCATCACCATCCATCACATACCATCACCATCCATCACATATTGTAAAAAATATGACTGAAACAGAGTTATGTAACTATCATACTTAATCTTCATCTATCCTTCGAAGGACTTTGAGCAAAATAGTTCACAAGTGTTTAATCATGAAAAGATATTCAATTTCTTTTCTTTCAACATTTAAAAGAACAGTATCAAGAAACCCAAACTGAGTATTTAAATAGTGAGATTGTGAGAAAATAAATTCCGAAATATTTGAATAAACTTGTCCACAGGTATTTACAACAATAAAAATAAGAAAAAATCTTTCATAAGCTAAAATTAACTTATATTACTTAAGTAAAAAATCATCTTTAGAAAAGCTAATATATAAGAAAAAAGCTACAACATAGTTTATTCATAACTCATTTTAATTTATAAAAAAATTATATTTCATTTTTCCTTTTATTGTCTTGTCTATTTAAGAGAAAATTTATTTAAACATACCGTTATCATAACAAGATACTACCGGAAACAAAAAATGATATAATATATATTTACAAATAAAAATTACCGGCACCTTGCAATTCATCAAAAGAAAAATCTCCAGGAAAAATAGATTCCTCGAAGAATTCTTTATATAAAGAGATACAATACAATTATTTAGTCCAAGTTTCTAACAATGAGAATGACAACATGTTGAGGACAGTTTCCCTTAAAAAATTAAGGAAAAATAGCCATACATGTCTGGTGTTGTCATGATTTCAATGGAAGTTTAGGAGGACTAAACTTTTACGATGTTGCCAAGTGACCATCTAAAAAGGAATAAAATATAACATTTAAGGGTCATCATTACAACCATGGAGCAACAAACAAAAATGCAAAGATTTACTCAAAAAAGCAGGAAAAGTTCTGTAATACTAGGACAAAGCATTTGGGGATCCAGGGATAGGATTTTGAGCACAGAAAGGACACGGCTATAAAATATCTCGTTAACATGAACAATCTCAAGATATAGTTTTCAATAAGACACAGTAAATTCTTGACTGTTGTTTTTCATAGTCACATTTTCCATCTTGACCAAATCCATTACTATATGTGTTCACTCAACCAATATACACAAGCAGGAAGAAAAGGAAAAACGGCGTAATTTCACAATTTGATGCATAACATTGTCATGTCACCTTGTGCACAATCATGAAAACATAGAATCAGTGTGCTCCCACTATCCATCAAAAGACTTAGCAGTATATGGTTTAAAATCAACTCAAGTAAGCCACAACGACAATGATAATACATACTTCATCTATGCCATAAGGAACTCTACCACTAAGCTTCATAATCAATAAGAATAAGATAAAAAGCTACGAACTTATATAGCAGCCAGAATCACAAACAGTAGAGAATAATTGTCCAATCAAACTTGAATGTTGAGATTGGTAGCAGTGTTTAGGTTAGATGGTTTTTAACTCGTAGAATTTGTAGCATCTTCAACACTTAAATGAATTAAATTTTATAAAACTAAGCATCTAATGAGGGAATGGTCAGTTGCTTCACTCCAATACCTTATTAACATCAACATCTGGAAAGTAATTTTGCCAACACAATTATTGCAAATTTGAAAACAAATAAGTGCAATGAGAGAAAAGAGAGATACTGTATGCATCCAGAATGGCAATATCCATAATTGTATTTGTGCATCCAAGAAATAACATACCTGAACTACTTATAGCTCCAGAAATATTCCTGGTCTCTCATGACTATCAACTCAAATGATTTCACTGATCCTTGAACATAGCCTCGGCCAGAAATTTGTCTATATCTACTTTTACTAACCTAGCAACAGTTCCATGCCAAGATACTAGAGATCCTCTTGAAAGACTAACTTAAATATGTCAGGCAACAGTGCGTAGTCATCACAGCTGCAACAAGACTTTGTAGGAAGTAAAGGACGACAAAATGTAAACAATTTGGATGATGAACAGATGAAGCTGATTTAGAGAACTGAACAGATCCAGTAAAGCTTCCAGCAGTATTACTCACTGGACTTGTACTAGGAACAGAAATATTCTTGCAAGATCCAAAGGGTGCACCCGTCTGCCAAATTGAAGTAAGAAAGTCATTGTCGTTACCACAAATTGCTTTTATCAAACAAACTGTACAGGTAGAGGCTGTGCCAAGATTGAAATTCATCCAAGCCATGTATTCATCCATTTCATATAAATACAACACAAGTACACAACTTAACTTCCAAGAGGTGAATACACATGATGACTATATCTTAATTTTATATTGACTTTTACAAATCAATAATTAGTTTGCAACAAAGATTTGAATTAGGTATAGCATTTTTGGGAGTGAACATGGAAAATTACCTAGTTCCCTCTTTTTGAAATACTCCAATAGCTTAGAATTTTTTTTAGATATAATCAAATTCAACCATTTTTTTCTACCATATAACCTTCAACACAAGTGACTAAACCATTCTTTTCATCATCCAAGTCAAGATCAATTTGTCTCTAGAATGATTGTCGATTGCAAGATATTATACAAAAAAACATGCTTATATTTGAAAAAATGTAGAGAAATTTTAAATATGGTCACTAATTGAACATTAGTCTAATTCTATATTTGGAAGGAAAATATAAATCAACCTGGCGTGCATCAGATACATATTTAGTCTTCAAAGAGTATCATCTGAAAGTCTCATATACTGTTTATGTGGTCAACATTTTAGAATAAGTGAATTGAAATTTGTAAACTAGATGAAATTCCAAAGACTAATTGAGTACAATTTCACATCTATTTCCGTATAGACTAGTGTGGGAATGAACACTCTTAAAATATATGAAAATATCTTATCATGTCGTAGATTGTTTCTCTAGCAATAGTTTCCCTATTTCCACATTATCTCTTAGGATTGGTATCCCTAACTCCTTACACAACTTGTTTTTCTAATTAATTAGGATTAGTATAAATAGGATTTGGTGCTTTAAATTTTGTAACATACCAAACATCAATACAATGTAATACATCTTAATTAATATAAATTAGTGATTCATTCCCTTTTCATCGCTCTGTATGCAAAATTTCATAATTACAACACATATACAGAAATAAAGAATACCAGAATACAGAAGATTCAGGAACAAATGGCATACAGTAAAATACATATCGGAACAAGAAAAGCAGACAAACCTGGCAGGCTGTGATTGTACTACAACCACACAATGTGTGGCCATTCATTTTATCCACAATATCAAAAACACCACCTCCATCACTCCTCTGCATGAAGTTTCAGTCAGAATGCCAAAGTACAATTGCAAGATATATGATGTATACAGATTAATAATTAAGTTTCAATTCACAGCCCAGAACAGAATAAGGAATACCATGTAAAAATTAACAGCTACAAAGTTGGGCAGCAAATTCCCTGCAGCTTTGTAACAAGTATTGACCATCTCAGCAAGTGGAGCTGAATGCTCTTTGCATGAGTCAGCTTCAACTGGATAGGTTGGAAAGTAATTCATCAGAAAAAGTGATTCACTTCTAGAATTTAACGCCTTTGATTCTTTTCTGTGTGGACAAGAACCCTGTTCCACTCCAGGATCTCCAGCTGATGGCAAGGGAATTATGAGTTAGTCGTTACAAATCATGTACAAAGAAGATACACGCATGTTTAAATAATTAAATGATATAGTGCTTACACTCATTTTCAACCATGTGCTTCCACTGATAAGCTACTCCTTCATCTGCTTCCTTTGAAGCATCTGAAGTGAAAACAACAAGTCGGTGATTTGCTTGAACCATCTCCGTCAAAGTGGGCCAATCGTTACCCTTTTTTGGCATCTTGGACACTGGAAACCAATACTTATCCAGTCCAGCACTTGTGAAAAGATTAGTCAACCCCTTTGGAGTGTGCACATAGTCTTCAATTATGATGGTGACAATCTCAGCTGGATTTTCTGTCAAGAACGCCTCCACTTCTTTCAAAGTATTAACAGCTGGTTGCTGAGAACATTTTAATAGGAATGTTAAGCCATGTCCAATCATAATGCAACCACAGAAAGCACGCTTAAGGTTTTAAAAAACGGTCTACAACCGCGTTCTGGGTTACAACATCAAGGTTTTTGGATTGTTTACAATTGCAATGAGACTAAATTGTAGGCACATTCGTCGTATTTGATAGCAATTAAAACCTTAAAATAAAATCAATAAATAAGTAAAAAAGAGGATTAAATTACAAATGCAGTGAAGTTGTAGCACTGCCCGCGAAATGAATGACAGAGCCAGATATCATTCTGGAAGTCGTACATATCCAACATCAGTCCCCTCACTCCATTCTAAACCATCAACAAAACAAACACATAAGAAACATCACAAAGCAATTAAACAAACCAAACAAAAAATTAAGAAGAAAAGCAAGCAAACTCTCCACTTGGCATACCCTCAACTGGTTAGTGACAGAGTCTTCTTGATTATAAAAGGTAATTCTCTGAACACCGGGCAGAGGCGGTGCATCGACGATGCTGAAGGAATTGTGGGTCACAATCCAAGTGTACTTGTTGAAGGGCAACTCACTGACCTGCAGCGTGTCCCAGAGGGGAAAATCACATAAAAATTGGAGTTGGAGAAGCCCAAAGGAAAAAGGAAGAAGCTTACAATGGGTGTGGGAAGGGTGGGTCGGCCTCTGGTGCAGATGGGTTGCTTCAAGCCCAAAGCGGGGCAATTGCCACAGAAGAGACCTGGCCCACAATCCGTAGCAGCTGAACATGCTTCCAAAACCTGTCAAATTCAGTTGAATTGAGAGTGAATTTGCACGGATCTCTTGGTTTGAAAGGGAAATGAAAGAGAGAAGGGGAACCTGGGAATTGACGTTAGTGAAGGAGAGGGAACAGATGAGGAAGATGACGGCAGGTGCAGGAGCTCTGCATTTTGAACGGTAGTTTGGGGAATGCGAGCACATAGCAGAACCTAGGAGGACGAAACCTGCGTAGCCACAAGGTTCGAACTTCAAACCGAAAATAGAATTCCACTGTGCAATGATCCTAGTTGTGCTGTGCATACAAAATCTTACTCAGTGCTAAACCAACCCCACTCTTAGTTAAAAGAGTCTGAATCTTCTTAACTTATACCACTCTTACTCACATTCGTTTTCACTTGGAATCTTTCTAACTATTTTTTTAAATTAAAGATACATCTTTTTATTTCTATTACATAGTTTATCATTTTTATTTGGAATCGGTCTCTTCAATCTTTTTCTTCATTCTACTGTGGACAAAACAATACATTGATAATGGGTAAACACTAGTATGGGAAGAAATAGATCAAAATACGACAATAATTATATTTACTTTTATTAATAGTGATTACAAAGCATCAAAAAATAAATAAATTTTTCTTTAAAATTAAAAAGACAACTTTGAATAAAAATATATGAAATTCTTCTTTAAGTTTAAAGTGTGATGTAACTATTATTAAAAATGACATTTATGTCAAATTTATTCACAATTAACTTGATGTAATTAAATAAACTATCATTTGATGAATGTTTCTCAAAAATATTCAAAAATATTATGTAACGAAAATTTGAATTGAAGTATTTTAACAAACTAAGATCTTAATATTACTCATTTTGAACTTGGTCAAAACACTTCAAAATGAAATTTCTACCTCTACTATTAGGGTAGAGAAGTATAACCGAAATAATACACCGAGAGGTTATGCCAAGAACAATAAAAGTACAAATTAATGAGTATGTTTAAAATAATAAATTGGTGCGGAAAGAAATGTTCAAATAAAGTATAAGTCCAATAAGAAAACCCTATAAATAGATGATCAACCCAAGAGGTAAGTAAGAGTGAATTTTATTTGATGAATATAAAACTACTTCTGACTTTGGTATCGGAGCGTCTTGCAGGTACACACACCCATCTGTGAGGAGAAGCCAAAAGCCCAACCTGAGCGCCTGAGAGGAGAAGCCAAAAGCCCTACTTGAAGAGCAACGCCTGAGGAGAAGCCAACAACCCAAACCTGAAAGCCCAATTCGAGAGATCAACCTGTGAAGTTTGTATAAGTGTCCTCAATCTTTTTTTTTAAGAACACTACCTAATTAACATGATGAAATATCAAATAAATTACAATTCAATAACTATAAAAATTACAACTTAAACCCAAGTTGAAATACAAATATCACCTTCATCATTTATCATCTTATGCATAATGGTTTGTTTAGACTATCAAATCTTCAAAATTTTAAACTTTTATTTCAAGACTTGTCGGTATACTAACATATTCATTTTAATATATGAATAAATTAAATAAAATTTTAGTTTTTAGTTTAAAAATAAAGGAGTTTTTTAAACTTCGTTAATAAAACAGGTTTTTTATTTTTGGAAATTTTTATTAAAAGAACTAAATAAAAAATTCACCTAAATATTTGTTTCCCAACTTAATCTACATCCATTCTAAAACGAGTTTAAAGTTTTGAATCTAAATTTAGTGATCCCACATAGTCAATATTTAAAATCTTCTAAGCCGTTCATTACTTTTAAGTTTAAATTCTTAACTCTCTTTTGGTTGATACAAGTATAATAACTCCTGAAACAATACTCAATCAAAAGTTAAAATGTAAGAATAAATAATGGTAGTTTTTTTTATAGAATCAATAACTATCAACATTTTTATTAAATACATATGTATACGAACTATCATTAGAAATATAGGGGTTTGATTTTTGAATTGAAACAATATAAGTAATAAAAACACAATTAAAGCAAATAGAATCAAAATTGAAACAAAAACAGAATTAAGAAAGGTAAAAGTAGATAATGTAAACAAATTAATTCTTCCCACAAATTCAAGATTAATCATAATCAAATAATTAATTCTAAATTGACTAATAATTAACTTAAGTAAAATTTCTACAATGAATAACTCCCTAAGTTTTAGTTGAATTATGTTTACTTAAATAGTGTTTCTTAATTTAAATTAATGATTAAGAATAAAATTCATTAATAAATGAATTAAAGTAATTTGACATTTAACCTTCAATTAATCATGAAATTATAGCAAATAATTAATTAAGATTGCATAGAGGAATGTAAGTCCATAGTCATAAACAAAGAAGAATAAAAAAAAGATGATCACAAAGAGAAAAGTTAGAAAAGAAAATAGAGAGCTTAATTTTGAAAATTAGAAATATGAGTCAAAGATACTTTAATCAAGTTTTAATTAGTCTATTTATATATTTGATCAATGATACAATATTGGATATTATTTATGGGCCTTTACTAAAATAATGAGATCCAATCACGAATATTTTAACATTAATCTTACATAAGATATTAAAAAAAGTTTTCTTAACTTTAAAAAAGTTATAAAAAATAGTAGGAACTCAAAATATAGCAAATCATATATCCATTTTGCTAAATGTAAAACATCTAATTACATAAATTATGGGCAAAACAGTAGACAAGTATCAAATTATCTATAAATATGAAATTTAAACATTTATCCACAACAAGTCCAATTTATTTTATTGTAATTATTAAGAAATGGTAAAAAGTCCTAAAATAAAGCATACCAAAAGTATTTTAACCATGCACCAAAGTTATAAATGTATATATACAAATATGAGTCATCAATTGTCAAAATATAATTGGACAAAACAAAATAATATTTAACCAAACTTTGATGAATTATTTGTTGCACAGGATATAATTTTCTTATCTTATTGTTTATCATATCCTATTAAAGATGTTGATAGATTGAAAAACTGTGAAGAATGAACCATTCCACCTTTCGACATAACGACTACATGACTCTAAATAAGTTCAATAAAAAGAACTTAAATCTAAAACCCCATGCAGAAGATAAAATTAGGGTTGTTTTTCCCTACACCCCCAACAAATGACTTCCTGCATCCCATCATTATCAGAAAAGATCATTTTACCTCTTTTAAAAATAACTTTTGGATTATTCTTTCTAAAATATTTTCACAATATACTTTTCAGAACACATTTTATGAATTCTGGATTTACTATTCCAGAAATTAAAATAATATAATATGTTATGGAAATGATATTCCGAAATGACTTTTTGTCTTTTTGAATTTTTTATTCTGAAAACATATTTTGCTTACAAAATTCCTATTTTAAAAATATATTTTGCTTACAGAACTCTTATTTTGAAATCATCCAAAATTATCAATTATCAAGGATAATTCTGATATTGCATAGAATGTAAGGTGCAGGAAGAAAAATGTAGGGGATCATCCAAAATTATCAATTATCAAGGATAATTCTGATATTGCATAGAATGTAAGGTGCAGGAAGAAAAATGTAGGGGTGCAGGAAGAAATACCCTAAAATTAGCTTGACAAGCCCAATGCAAATTCTACTAAGACTCAAAGTAAAGCCTAATATCAATTGATTCATACTAAGGTTTGAATTTTATAAATAAAATTACAAATAGCAAAAGTTGAATAAAGTTGATAAAGTCAATATTTTGTAGTATAACTGGATAACTCGATGAGTGAGAAGCCTTGAAGAAAGAAAGGATAGAAACGACAAGTAACCCATTGAAGGGCGGAGAAGAAAGAGAAGAGTCAATATATATATATATATATATATATATATATATATATATATATATATATATATATATATATATATATATATTTTTTTATATATTT
>Ga0123342_1008813_pt1 | contig 12456 bp, 4 predicted proteins | sample Turbeawhitnodule_FD_89960 | JGI IMG/M metagenome (GOLD analysis project Ga0123342, IMG submission 89960) | Root nodule microbial communities of legume samples collected from Mexico - Turtle bean Mexico white nodule | ecosystem: Host-associated > Plants > Roots > Nodule | place: Mexico: Nepantla... | reverse complement strand
GAACCAGTATAAACATCTGTGTGCAATCTCTCTATCCCTAACTCTTTAAATTCAGTTTTGTTTGTTGTTTGCTGGTATAAACAACCGATTGTTTATGTGAAACAACCGATTGTTTTTCTGGTACTGCTGTTTTTTATTGTTGTTTTGGCAAACTGAATTTCTTATCAATTGTTTCTTGTGATAATTTCATTCTTGTTTTAAAAGTTTGCGAAAACCCTCTTTAAACAATTCACCCCCCCTCTAGTTTAAAGTCATCCATTCTAACATTTTTTACATAAGAAAAATCCTAATCTTATACAATTCTCTACTTTTATTTTTATCTACTTCTATACATTTTTATAAGACTAAAAAGAAGGAAAATATTTTAAAATTCTTAAAATGTTGATTCTCCCTCCAAAAGGCTTTATCTTCTCCCTTCGTCTTAGTGAGTAATGTGGTGGTTGGATGGTCCTCCATCAGACCTTCCCTCTTGAGAGAAGGATTTTCAAGTCCAAATGATGTTAAGGACTGCCACCTTTATTTATTTACTTCTTTTTATCTTCCTCCAAGAACGCTCTTGATTAGCCTTGCTTGAACTGAGTTTGTGCTTCATTGCAACACTTTAAGTCCCACATTTCTTGAGACATGAAGTGCAAGGGTGTATGCCTTTATAAATGAGATCCCTTATCCCCTTTAAGCAATCACCTTTGAATAAGAATTGATTTCTCAATTTTGCAATCCTTTTATTCTTGAGGTCATACATGAAAGTAACTGGGTTTGTGAGAGTGTGAAAGAGAGAGAAAAAGGTGAGGAATTGAAAAAGTGGGTTCGTGAGAGTGTGAAAAGGTGAAATTGAGGGGGTACGGAAAATAATAGTGGGGCGGTATAAGGTAGAAAATGAGACGGGCTGGGGTACATGTAGAGAAAAAGAGGGTGTAGAGAGGAAAGAAGTGAAGGTGGGCTTAGGTGCGTGATGTAAGAGAGCGGGTGCGAAAGGGAAAACAGTGAAGGTGGGCTGGTGTTAAAAAGGGAAGTGAAGAAAAATAGAGCTGAGAAGAGGCAATTGCTTCCTGCACCATATCACTGCACCCGATTTCAGCGGAAAAGACGAAACTATCCTTAAAAAAAATTTCCGAAATATGTGTTCCGAATTTTTTTTTCCGGAACGAAATTTTATATTACGGATTTTTTTATCCGGAATGAGTTTTTCATTTTTTTTTTCCAGATTTTTATTTCCGAAACACAATAATCTCTTTTCCGGATTTTTTTTTCCAAAATGTATTATTTATCAATTCCAGATTTTTTTGTCTGGAATAGAATTTTAAATTTTGTTTCTGGATTTTTATTTCCGAAACTCAATAACCACTTCCGGATATATTTTCCGGAATATATTATTTTTAATTCCGGATTTTTATTTCCGAAATAAAGGACATTTTTGGAATTTTTAAAATTCTGTTGGGTGCAGGTTAAAAAGTGTTGGGTGCAGGGAGCATTTGCCCTGAGAAGAAGGGAATCTGGGCTGCAAAAGGCAATGACAAGGATTTTTTAATTAATAAATAAATAAAAGAAAATTTATTTTATATTTTTTCTTGATATTTTTTTCTTTTGTGCCCACCTTTTTTACTTTCTTTTTTATTTTTTAGAAATACCGGGAAATTTTATCATATTAAGATTTTTTTTTGACCTTTTTGATTTTTTATTATTCTATTTAAAAGATTTTTTTTCTTTTCTTTTCTCAAAGTTTATTTGATCCAAATTTTATTTACTCGAACGAGATTGAGTGTTTGCAATTATGAATTAAGATACGATGAAAGTCTTTAACATTTATAAAACAATCCTTAATATTATCAGTTGTAATAGCACGTAAATAATTCTTACATTTCTAGTGTAACAACCATACAAAGGATAAAAAGATATAAAAAAAAAGGATATATTAAATTCTTATAATGGATGGCTAAAATAATAAATATTTATATTAGAAACCCGATTAAACTTAAAAGTCCATTTTTTACACAAGTGATGTTTTTATTTAAATATAAAAATAACAAATTCGATGAGTACAAACTAACAAACTTAACAAATACCACAACATTATTTTTCAAATGAAACAGTTACATTCAATTGAAACTACATAATCCCACAATAACATAAATATCATATACAATCATTAAATACATCCACACAAATCTTTATTCATGAATATATATTGATGAATATTATTCTTTTCCATCAAGTCTTTCTTCCAAACACGGTCCTATGACGATGTCCAACATATCAAATCACTCAAAGAGCATCTTGGTGATAAACTTCCTTGAGCAACCTATGGAAATCGTTATAAGATGATCCTCCCAAACTAGTGGCCTCTATTGCTTTCTTTTTCCACTCTAAACATTGTTGCCTCATCTTCTTCCCCTTTTCTCCCATTATCATTTCTTTCACAAGTGTTGTGACCTCCTCTCTTTTCACATCATCTTTAACATCCATTCCTATTCCCCAATTTGTGCATATGTACCTGCAATTTGTTTGTTGCTCAGCAAAGAAAGGCCAACCAATCATAGGCACACCTCCACATATACCTTCAAGTGTAGAGTTCCAACCACAATGAGTTAGAAAGACCCCAACTGATGGATGAGAAAGTACTTCATCTTGTGCACACCAACTTGTTATGTATCCTCTACCCTTCACCTCATCTAAGAAATCTTGTGGCAAAGGTGTGGACTCACCCATTACAAGATCTGGCCTTTTTATCCACAAGAAAGGTAGGTTACTATTTGCAAGTCCCCAAGCAAATTCTTTCAGGTGATGCTCTGACATCACAGCAATACTTCCATAATTCACATAAATGACTGATGAAGGCTCCCATTGATCTAACCATTTCATACATTCTAAGTCATTTTTCCAAAGATTTGACCCACTGGCCTTGAAGCCTCTGTCTTTATCAGGAAAATGCCTTCCTAACAACTGCAGTGGACCAATGTTATATATTTTTGGGTTAATGGCCATTAGAGCATTCAGAACTTCAGTTTCCAATTCCTCCACTGTGTTGATTATGATTGAAGATGATCTCATACATGTTTTTGCCTCTGAACCAAAGCAAATAAAATTCGTTTCATCAAGAGTGGTGGTTCTCACAAAACTTGGAAGATCTCTTATTCTCATATTTTTCATTCCCGATATCCAATCTAGATTTTTATCCAAGGACCCATCACCACTGAAACTTTCGTCTGAAACATTGAAAAGAGAATTATCATATAAGAAATCTTTCACAAAATTATACATAATGCAAATTTAAAGGTAACATTTATTCATTGATTAGGACTATATTTGAACAAACCTTTCTGTAATATATAGTTTCTAAAAAATGGTTATTAAATAAAATTTTACAAATTAAATAAAATCTAATTTATAATTCTTTTCTCCTCTACAAATGTTTATTATCCAAAACCTATGTTGGGAATACATCATATATAAAATTCACTTTTATTACATTGAGACTCATCTTATATCCTAATGGTATATTTTACCATTTATCATGCCTGAAGTTACTCTGTTGAAAAAGTCTGTGATATGCCACCGCTTCCAAATTTACAAGATGTTTCTTAAATTCAAAATATTTTTATTACTTGAAAATTATTCAATTTTGTTTTATTGTTTTATGATTATTTAATAAGGACAAAGTATGTATTTCAGTACGTCTCATAATCATCATGAGTCTTAGCATGTCATTCCAATATATCATTGTCACCACCCATTATAGCAATTTCTAAACTCTTAAAAAAATTCATAAAAAGAAATAATTTTTTTGTTTCATTGGGACCCAAAATATACCCAAGAGAAAGTACATCTAGCGAACATGTCTTAATTAAAACTATAAACTATACAACTAATGTATCCTTCATACTTTAAACTCAATTAACTTTCTAAAAATTATTATAATTTTTTCTATATTTGTTGCTATAATTTATATATTTATATTGCATAGATTACACGAATATATATATATATATATATATATATATATATATATTATATAATAACGTGTTGCATCGTAAATATTAATAGAGTAATAAATAATTAAAATAATACTAAAATAAAAATAAATTACCAATAATAAAGAAACATATGTTATTTTCACGTATTTTTATTTTTTTTATTACATATACTAGATAATTTGTTTTTCAATTTTCTTTCATTCTTTTTGTTATTTTCCTTTTCACTCTTTCCATGTGGGACATCAACTAAAGATAATTTGATAGTATATAAGTTATTTTTCGCACCTCCATATCTTCTTCCAGTCCTACAGGTTATTTAAAAAGGTTATTTAAAAAGATGTTTTTGTCCTTAACTAAAAAAGAATCCTAAATCCCACACACTTCACCTTCTTCCTAGCTTTCACCCGGTCACACTGCTAACACTCCATTTGTCTTCGTTCAAACTTTGTGGTGGTTCTTTTCACTGGTATTTGCTGATTTTTTCATTGACTTGAATCCTTTATTTTTTTTTATAAACTCTGAATAACAAAATTCGGAAGTTATTACCAAATTTAGAAAAGGTTTTCAGATTCTAAAATTTGTGAAAAACGTATTTTTTAAAATAAATACATTCTGGATTGGAGAATTAAAAAGGTATTTCCGGATAAAAAGGTTTTGAATTCTATATTTAAAATGTATTTGTTAAAAAATACATTTAAGAGTTTTTTTAAATATATATATTATTTTAAAAAAAATCAGTTTGAAATAAAAATCCAAATATCAGTTTGATACCAATTTTAAAATCAGTTTTAAATCTAAAAGTAATATATATATATAATATTTTTTAGAGTGCAAATTTGTTGTTGTATTTCATACAATGTGAAAATAATTAATAATATAAAGAAACTAACTTTTACATTTGCTATATGTTCACTGTAAAGTTAAGTTCAATGTTATATATAGATAATTGAATGTGAGTATATATTACTTTCTAATAAGAACAAATTGTGTATTACTTACAAGTTTATACACTACCCACATACTTCAATGATACATGTGTATATTTTTATTGATATCTACTTTTATCAATGTTACTAATATATACATACATATATATATATTTAAATCTTTAATCAATACTTTTTTAAATAAATGATATTTATTTATTTATACATTTGAGTTTATATAAATAATTTTTTTACTGAATATATCATAAATTTTTAATTTTTTATATCATATTATTTATTATTACACTGAACAAAGCTTGTTGTCTATTAAATATACTTTTCATCTTCTATTATGTTGGTGACTGTTTGTTCCATCTTTAGTCTCTTTTTGGGTTTTGTTATGAGACCTTTAGTACATAAGGGTTTTAAATAATTTTTTTAGTTTTAATAAAAAATATATTACGTTAAAAAAAGTATTAAAAAAATTTAAAAATAAAAAATAATTAGTTATTATATTAATTAAATTAGATATTAAAATTTTATTAATATTAAAATTAATTTTTATCAATGATATTAATAATATTGATAGTAAAAATCTTGATAATTAATCAAATATTAATTTAAAAATTATTTATTAATAATAAAAATTAATTTAGATATGAAAATACTTTTAGTCTCTAACAATAATATTAAATTTAGTCAGTAATTAATTATTATTATATTTTTAAAATTGGTTTTTATTCAATTATTTTTTAGTAGTCTTAATTTTAAATTCTTTTAAATTTACAATTAATTTAAAAATGATAATAAAATTGGTATGGGAACTGATTAATAAATATGTAAATAATCTTCTATAATAAAATACGAATTTAAATTCCAATTTAATTATTTAAATTGAAATATATAAAAATTCAAATTAGTTTTTTATGCAAATTTAGAATTATTTTTAATTCAAACTATTTGAATTTATAATGCATTTTTATTGATTTTATTGTTCCAATTTTATGAGTTTGGTCAATAGCACATGTAGGAAAGTGGAGGGACAGAACAATCAATAATTCTCAGTCTATTCGACACTGATTTGTCTACATTCAACTAACTGTGCAAACTTTGTCCTTCTCCACTTAGTTTTCATCAACTCCTAATCTCTAATGAGAAACAAACAAGTATATAATCACTTTATACATATTTCTAGTCCCTAAAATTTGTAAATTTTAAATCTAGTCCCTATTGTTTTTTTTCAATAAAATTTGGTATATATTTAACTCTGTTATTACTTTATCTATTGCAAAGATATATTACCAAACAAATAAGTTATCTTTGAAAAAGGAAAGAAAAAGAAATATATATAAATAAATTACTTCAAAAATTGAATAAATATTATGAATAAAATATAAATGATTATTTTTCAACACCAAATACATAATAGATAAATATTTTTTTATAAAACTTATGTTAACCACATATTTCATACCCTAAACCCTAAAAAACAAATTTTATGGAATGGATAAGTATTTTAAGAACAAAAAAATTATGAAAAACTAATTACAAGATTCATAAAATTTTAAAAAATTAAGAAACATATTTTGTTATGTATATTTTAAATGTATTGTACAATATAATAGAAAGAATTGTTTGTTTGTTGGGTATAAGGACGTAAGATGGCGGCATAGGTTATAATTGAAGAAGAAAAGAAACGAAAATACTTGTCAAACTGTTCTGTTTTTTTTCTGTCCTTTGCCGGCTGCTGCTGGTATATTTTGTGCATGGTACATATATACTGTCTACACAATATATTTTTTGGTTGCATAAGGTTTTGATTAGATGACGAATTATATTTTTTTTTACGAGGATTGGAATATTTTTTAAATATTTTATATACAATACTTTTTAGTTAAAAAGGATTTGATTAAAGTTTAATAAAATTATATTTTTTTATAACGGTTGGAGTATTTCAAACACTAAATATTTTATATGTTCATTTATTTTATTATTATTTTTCAATAAAAAAAGATAATAAGAAAGAGAAAAATAATAACCTTGGAAGGGAATAATGCCTCTTTTGACAAGCTCATCAAATTGCAAATAACCCATCAAGCCACAAGCTGAGGCTGTCCAAAATTGTTGCTCAGCAATGTTCAACTCTCTTGCCACATTCCCAGCAAACCCCATCAGCCCATCATACATGATGGAGCTGACCACGGGCACTTCATGGGAAGCATTGAGCTTCTCCACAAGCTCTTTCAGAGGCACAAAACAATGTTTACTAGTTGAATCACACAGTGCTGCAATGCTTTGTGTTGCATCTTTGTCGGATGGGAGCAACCCATCTGGTATGGTCTCAAACTGAAAACCAGGTTGTCCCTTAACAAAGTCTTCTCCAAGAGACTTTACCAAACGCTTGTGATTGAACTCGGTGTTCACAAATGTTACATGGAAACCGCTGCAAAGAAGGAGTTTGCTTAGTTGCATGAAAGGGATCACGTGGCCCTGTGCAGGGAATGGCACGCAAACCACGTGACGCTTTTCAGAATGTGAAATGCTCATTTCTTCTTTTCTCTCTTTCTATGGAGAAGTGTTCAAGGTGAGGTTTTCATGACTCCTCTAAGCTTTCTCATTTATAGAACTACAAAATATACCATTAATTGAATTAAAAAATTAAATCCAACTTGTATAAAGATTTCAATGGATTATAATAGTAAATGAATTAAATTAAATTGAATTATTCTGATCTGTTTGAATTATATAAATTATTAATAATCACTATTTTAAAATATGAAAATAATTTTTGATTTTTTTTAATTAGTTGTTATATTGATTAAATTAAATAAAAATTAATAAAAAATTTATTGACATTTAAATTAATTTCTATTATCGATAAAAAAATTTAAATTAATATTTAATTAGTTACTAAGTTTTTAAATTATTTACATCTTAAAATTGGTAATCAAAATTTTAATAATTAATTAGACGCCTATTTAATAAAATTAATTTAAATACTATTAACTTTTTAGTTTTTAAAATAATATATAATTTAATTAAATATAACAATTAATTATTTTTAGTTTGTTTTGTACATTTTATTTTAAAATAATATTTTCTAATATTATAAATTGTGATTCATTTTAGTTGAAAGACTTACATTTAAGAGTAATTCAATTTTTAAAAACCAAATTTGTACAAGTCAATGTATTATCAATTTGTGTAGTTCAGGTACTTTTAATAACCCTGTTTATTTATAATGATAATGATGGATACCAAAATTGACTAGAACTAGTAATTCTTTTGTGAATTATTTGAATGCCACATTTCTTCAATTATTAATTCCAACAACTTTGGCCTTTACTATCTTTAAAATTTTTACCATTTTTTTAATAAAATGTTATTCTCTTCTAAAGTTTTTCCTTTAATCTATAATATTTTTATCTTTATCTCTAAATGAAATTTTCAAGTTTTTTATTTTAAATTATTGGTTGTAAGAAATAATATTACATTACTACTTAAATTTTATTATAAAATTTAATTATGTTTCAAATATTTATTTATTATAATGCAATTTATATGTTTATTAATATGAATTTTAATTATATAAAGAATATTTATGCGTTAGGAATTACTAGTTCTTAGATCAATAATATAAGTATGAACAATGCTTAAATAAGTTTCGATTCATATATGATTATTTTTAATAACTTTTTTCTTCAAATTTAGTCAATAGATTATAATTTAAATTTAAATTTTGAAAATAATATTTATTTATATTTTACCTTTATTATTGTGCTGATTTTTTTATTTAATCCCTGAATTTTTCTAAATTTCATTTGGTTCCATAATTTTTCTTTATCATAATAATTAATATAATTTTTATCATATAGTGATGTATCTTGCAGAAGAAACAAAATACATAAATTCATGCACCACTTCAAATATGACATTTAATGATGGTAATGATGGTTAAAAATGTATTTTTTTTTTATGATGTTCTTGAACTTTGGTTAATATATCATCATTTAATGATGGTTTTTTTTTGTCCATTCTACCCTTAGACTGGAACCATACATGAACTTCATGATTTCAAGAGTTTCTCGGTGTTAGAAACTCAACTCATCCCACACATAGGAGTAGTTTGTTAAGACTCTAGACGATCAATCATAATGAGAGTCTTCAAGCATGTTTTGGTGATAACAAAAATCTACAATGATAAGATACAAAAGTTACAAAAAAACACTTTAAACAATGAAATGAAAAGCGCTAGACTATGTACAACACTAACTAAAAGTAATAGACAATGATAAAAGTGAATACAATACTAAGTTGGAAACGTAAATGATGTTTCAAAGAACTTAACAGACGATGATCATACTATGAAGTAGTTGTACCAAAAGTCTCATTAAGGAAGTATACAATGTCTACAAAAGAACTTAATGGACTAGGCTATTCAGCGATACACTTGACAGACAATGAGAGCATCAACAATGCGCCATACGATGATCAAGTCATACACATGACAAACGATATTTCCATTCTATATATTGTTCAAATGACCGTTATATGTTTGCTATACTCGTTTTAATATTATGAAACTATTGAAAACGATTTTAAATCAAAATGAATAGTTAAAACTGAGAAAGAAAAATGTTTGCAAAATTGATTTGAATTAAAAGGCATAAATGATTTTATGAAAATATATTGTGCTTAATATCTCAGAGAAGAAATATATATTTTTTTAAGTGATTTCAAATTTGATTTTGAATACAGCTAGATTGATAATCAAATCTATATAAGAAATATTTTCGAAAAACAGAGTGTATAATTGATTATGTGTTAAATAGTTTTTTGAAATATATTCACAAGAATATAAATCAGATTAAATTTGTGCCAAGAAAGATTTGATAATGAATTTTTGAATTAATATATGAGAATAGAAAGATCTGACAATTTAAAAATAATCTAAATAGCAATATCCATGTTTTGATATATAGAATATAATGATTGACGAGAATCACAAAAAGGATTTTAAATGTGTTTTATGAACAAACAGAAACAAAGGAGAACAAATGCAAAGTTTCCTTTCAAAATGTCTAACGATAAAACAAAGTTGTTGTAGAGCGAGATTTGAGCGAAGAAATTAAAGTGTCAAAAAGATACTACAATCAACAAAGAAAAAGAATATAAAGAGAATTATCAAGTGAGAAAGACGCATTCAAGACGAATATCAAAACTTTCCACTTACAACGTCTAAATGAGAAAATGACGAAGTGAAAAACATGATTCAAGCTCAATCCAAATATATATCAACATTCAAACGAATCCTAAGAAAGGAAATAATTCTAATTAGCGGAATATGTGATAAAGACACTGCGATTAATTCAAAGGAAACATTTCATAACTCAGCGTTGACTACATTAAAGGAGACACAATGTGACAATGATGATTGAAGAATCATGTCACAAAGCATTAAAGGGTTAACGTTCACGTAAGAGATTAGAAAAGAAACAATTCAAATTGTTTCATACGCTTAAAGACGTGCAGAATCAAATCAAAGCAAAAGTTTCCATATTTAGCGTGATGGAGGACCATTCTCACTTCTCAAGTTATCATATGCTTAGCTAAGAGTAGAACACCAACTTCAGAAATCTACATAATAAATCTTTGCCTTAGTTTGAAAAAATTGTAAAATGTAGAATAGACTTTTCTTTAAGCCTTGTATTCATAGGCCATTTCTAGAATAAAATGAAAATAACTCAAAGGCACTCAAATGAAATAAACTTTAAACTAAAACAAAGAAAATTGAATTCACATGGGTTCATACACAAAATTTTAACAAAGCTGCCTCAACTTTAAAAAAATCATAGAAAATAGCAGAGAAGTCAAAATCCAAAAAACCATTTTTCCATTTTATGGCCCTGGAAAAGTAAAATTCAATGCAACTAGAATCAGTCAAAAATAATATCTACAGAAAAGTTATGGCCAAAATAGTGAGCAAAGGTCAAATGAGTCAAAAATACAAAATTGAAGCAAATATGCACAATCAAACCAAATTATTAATATTTGATGAGAGCCTCAAATGGATCCCAAGATGGAAAGGGAAGTCCACTCCAAGCCCTTAAGATCACACCACACAAGAAAGGTGACCAAGCTTCAAAGCAAGTGGGTCTTGGATGATGTTTACAAAATTCTTGGAGAGTTCCTTTGGTGTGGATCGCAAGGTGGTTGATTGAATGATGTTTATGCTTTTTCGGGTGAACCTTGATAGATTTAGGATATGGAAAGGTTAGAAGGGTGGAATCTCAACAAGATTATAGAATAGATGCAAGAAATGGAATTTAACAAAAGAGAATGGATGAAGGTGAAAATGAAAAAGGAAAATGGAAGAAGGGTAAGAAAGGGTGGTGAGTTCCTTACCAATGTACACATCCACTAGGGGACAACTATGAACCTTCAAAAAGACAAGATGGTAGAAGGCTACTTGATGTGATTTGATTTTAGGATTGCACATTTTATGGGTTACTCTTTTGTTTATGTTTTTTGGATTAACAATTATGGTGAGAAACCCAAAGAAAATTCCCATTGGACACAAACTTAACCAAGTGGTTAAGTAAGTGTGAAGGTTCACTTCTAGGGGGCAAAGAGAAAAACACAATATAAGATGAGGTGTGAAAATTAAAGAGCATAAATGGAAAGACAAATAACATAGAAACCAAAAAAGGGAAAACAAGAACACATGATCATAAGAAGGAAAGGAAATGGGTATGGTGAAGAAAAGAAAAGATGAAGAGATACTTATGGATGGGAGAGTGTGGTCACTCCACTTGGAGGGGAATGAGACTCCAAGATGAGTGGTGAAGAGCTGCCACTTGAGGTGTTGCGCACTCAAGATAAGACCCAAAGATAATAGGAGACTAAGCCCACTGACAAAGTTTCTTTTCTATTCAAAATTCAATGTGTAAATTACATGAGGCAAAACACCCTTTATATAGGAGAGAGTAACTTAGGGAGCAAGAGTGAGAGGGGTAGGGGTGTCATTTGTGAAAAACCTTCTAGAAGGTAGGTAAAAAAACCCTAAACCTAGGTGCACTTGTCATGAAAGGTGGGCTTGGCACAAGCCCAATTTATGCTAAGTACACCCCCAATTTATGTAAGTGAACCTTACTCTAGCTTATTCTTCTATTTGGACTCCCAAAGTGAGCCCAATTTATTTACATAAACTTGTCTTTAAAAAAGACTAGAAGAAAGAACATCTGATGCTCTGTCCTATGTCCAATTCTTCTTCTGTTGAGGTCCTTCTGAAGTTTGGTGGGACCTTGTCTTGGATGCTGAGATGACTGAATTAATTGTGAAGTGTTTGTTGTGTCATTGGTTATCTCCTTGTCTGAGTAGATTTTTGTTTATTTGTCCAAGATGTGTGGTAAAAGTCATCATTATGAGAAATTTGTGATTCTACCTTGATGGCAAGGTGAACCAATTTTTCTAAAGAAGTATACTCATATAATTCTACCACATCTTGGATTTCCCTTTTAAGACCACTTACAAAGCGAGCCATTTTGGACTCCTCACTT
>Ga0123342_1008812_pt1 | contig 12456 bp, 9 predicted proteins | sample Turbeawhitnodule_FD_89960 | JGI IMG/M metagenome (GOLD analysis project Ga0123342, IMG submission 89960) | Root nodule microbial communities of legume samples collected from Mexico - Turtle bean Mexico white nodule | ecosystem: Host-associated > Plants > Roots > Nodule | place: Mexico: Nepantla... | reverse complement strand
TTATCTGTAACGAACTAATTATATTAAATAAAATGGGACAATTAAAAGAATGTCTCATCCCATATACACAAAAAATGCTAGATGTCTCTAAGTCAGAACTTATTACAACCCAACAACCTATCATATCATAAACCTATATATATGCTACCCAGTCTATGTATGAAATGATTTAAAAAAAAAACCTAACTAAAAGCCCAAAACATCACATAATGTTACAACAACTAACAACAAAGACCAAAACCACAAGTTGTCTATAGTACTTAGTTTCCATGGTAGTTTGCAGTTGTTGCAACCAAAACCCAAGAAGCATTACGCTTCAATCTGCTATGTGATCCAGATACACCGCAATAAATACATAGTTGGAAAAGTGCAATCAAGGTCCAAAAGTGTTAGCAACATTTTTTCGAATTGAGGTATTCAATAAAAAATGAGGCCCTTTTCAAATTATTAACGACTTAAGCATGTACTCCAAAAGTTTTCAACCTATTGAGCACAAAGGAAAGAAAAATTTATAGTCAATAAAAGAAAACCCGTAGAGGGAAAAAATGCTGAACTTAAAAAGATATCACTTGCAAAAAGAAAAATACAGAGATCAGACTACCTAAACCTTGGCGAAAAGAAATTGAAATGGAAAAAGAAAAACTCAAAACTTTTGATTCCAATCAAACAATTTTACCTCTAACGGTAGGGTTTGACTCGCCAATGGATGCGGAAGCTATCATCTGCCACTTCACTGCTACGATTTTCGCAATTAGGGTTGGATGCAAAAACCGCATGCTCTCAAATGAGAAACTTCGCTATCAAATTTCGATTTTGGTATTTGGGAAAAAGGTTTAGAGCTTTAATTTGGGAATAAGGTTGAGAGGTTTGATTTGGGAACGCAGTTTAGAGGTTTGGTTTGGGAACCAGGTTCAGAGGTGAGCTTTGTGCAGTATTTGGAAGGATGCATTACACCATCTTATGACTGGAACCGACATCACACAACGGTGGTGGAGTTGTGCCCTCTCTACAAGGGAATAGGGTTTCAAAGGGTTTTAGAAAAGTTTGGAGGATGGAACGATAATAGGTTTTGAAAAATTAAAACTTTTAGCAAGTGCGAGAAATGAAATCTTATGGAGGAAATAAAACAAATATGATGGAGGGAACAAAATATATAAGTTTTCTTTTTTGTTTTAATTTTTTTTATTTTAGTTTACTCATTGCTTTTAATCCCATTAAGTACAATCAATAGTTTTACCGACTAATTGATCAGTAGATAAAGTAAAAAATTCACATTGATTAAATCTGTATGTAATCACTTTTGGCTTACATACAAAAAAATCTGTATGTAATGCCTATTTATATAATGAATTAAATCCGTATGTAAAAATCCATAAACGCTCACTTCACACACGAATCTGAATCTGTATGTAAAAATGCGTATGTAACGCTCACTTTTCATACAAATATGAATCCATATGTAAAAGTCCATATGTAACGCTCACTTTACATACGGATCCGAATCCGTATGTAAAAGTCTGTATGTAATGCTCATTTTATATACCGATTCAAATCCGTATGTAAAAATTCATATGTAACGCTTACTTTACATACGAATTTGAATCCGTATGTAAAGATCCGTATATAACACTCAATTTATATACAAATCCGTATATAAAAATCCATATGTAATGATCACTTTATCCATAACTATTTCAAACTTATCTTTAAAAATTCTTAAATGGTTCCACCATAATTATACAAATATATGATAAAAATGATAAAAGGTACAATTATTCTTTCACAACTACATGTTTTTTAACTTTTGACTTCTACCATTGTTTTATATCAACCACTTTTGACTAGAACAAAAATGATGTTGTATAAGGATAGCAAGGATAACTATAAAAAATATATAAATCTAAATACTTCTTTTTAAGAAAGCTTAATGAAAATGAAGGATTTACAAAGTTTTATGTTTATAAGAGGATCTATAGAAGTTGTATTAAAATAAAGCTAGCTAATTAAGAAGGTTAAGCAACATGCACAACTATTAGTAAATTCACAAAAAATATAGTAGTTGAGTGTTCATTGATTGACCTCTTTTATCATGAATAAGATGATTGAAGTTGGTGTACAAATCTTCTTTTGATGGGTAAGACCTAATTCAGACATTAATAGCTTTTTAGCAAATATTGTTTTTTTTTATCAGCATTTAGCAAATATTGTTATTTGTAACCCAATGAACCAAGTACAAAGTGGCATAGACAAATGGGAAGATGAAATTAAAAGCAATCAATATTGGAAGAATTGAAATTGAAGAAGTTTTCAACTATTATTATTGATATTAATTATTGGTAGCAGTTAAAGAATGGCAGCGGAAGCACGTTACTTCCATTGTCTCCTTTTCTCTGCCTCAACTCAACCAGCATGAACGAAGAAACGACTAGATCCAGTTCAGGAGACCCACCAAGTTCACCACCACACATGGCTTCTAATCAGGTGCATCTGCATATTCTACTCTCCATTTTTCCTCTCTGTTCACTCATTTTGTTTGATTCGCTCTTATAGTTCGAATATCAATAATTTCTTTTATCTATGGAAATGAATGATTTATCTTGATTCTGTGAATGTTCTTTTACGGCACTAACTTTTTTATCTGCCTATAGTTTTAAAAGATTATACATACTCTTTTTTGCTATTAAAAGATAAATTAATAAATATATATAAATATATATGAAAATATGCAATATTTTGATTTGATGCAACACTGCAACGCATTATGTTCCAGACTGACCCTGCATCTTTTATATTATTTATTATTTTTATTTAATTTCAATTTTAACGGATGTTCCTGAAGAATTAATCTTTCTTTATTAGTATAGTATCAAGAGTTGAAGAACAAAAAGTATTTTTAAGAAAATTGCATGAAGAACCATCTACTCTTTGTTGGAGCAAAGGGTGGTGCAGTTGGATCCAATAAACCCGATGAAAAGGTTTCAATTGGATTGAGTATTGAAGATTAATCGAATTAATAGGATAATGGCTTAATAATAATAATAATAACAATAATAATAATAATAATAATAATAGTAATAATAATAATAGTATTATTATTATTATTATTATCACCTCAAATTAATTTTCTTTTATTATTTTAATTATTTAATTTTAAGATTTTTTTAAATAGATCAAAATTATAACTTTTTATATCTCAACTTAATATAAGTTTTTAAAATTTATATTAAACTTAATATAAATTATTATATGTTTTTAAATAAACATAAAATCCTAAACCAACTTGATTGAGTTGTTTATGTTTAATTGAAACACAGTAAATTTATTTTATTTAAATTGAAAAAATGTTGGTCAAAATTGTTCCATCATCATTGAAAAATATTTTTTCAAAAGAAGTTAACTTTATTTATTGTTGACATGTTTTGAGCTTAAAATGAGAACTCGATTTATCATTTTTTAAACCGTTCAACTGGTAATCCAACTTTTCAACTTACACTATTTTACACTACTGTAAAAACGTTTTTAAATAACGGTTTTTAAAGGTTTTAGACGATGTAACAGTCTATGCATATATCGTTTTTAATTTTAAATTATAGACGGCAATTGCACAATCATAGTCTATTACTATTATAGGCGACGATTATGTACAGAACCGTCACTTATAGTATAGGTGATTTTAAAATGTATTCTTCAATTTTGTTTTTATTTTTCTTGTCCTAGTTTGATATCGAGAAATTTTTTAGAGTGACTTCGGGTTGTAAAAAATCAAGATGGTTGACAGAGGTTGTGGTAAAGGAGTTGATGTGAGTTAATTTTAGATTTATTCATTTTAAGAGTCACACTTTGTTTATGATTTAAATTTTAGCAAATACAAGGTGAGACCTAGGGAGATCCCCACTGGACACGAACTTAACCAAGATGTTAAGTAAGTGCAAAGGTTTATTTCTAAAGGCAAAAGGAAACAAAAGAGATAGATGGAACCAAATTGAATAATGGAACCAAAAACAAGAACACAAAACACAATAACAATGGTATATGGAAAATGGAAGAAGAAGATGAAGGAAAGAAAGCTTATGGTGTGGGATGAGATTGAACACGCAACTTGGAGTGTGGATCCTCCAAGATGAGTGTGGAGATCCTCCAAGATGAGTATGGAAGGTCGCCACTTGAAGAGCTCTCAACTCTCACAAGATAAGACCTAAGCTAGAGCATACAAGCCTCACATAATTTGTGCAAAGTTTTCGTTCTATATCAAATTTAACATGCCAAATACAAGGAGTAAGAAACCCTATTTATAGGAGACGGTGCCTTGGAAAATAAGATGAAGCAAGGGTAGGATGAGAAGGTAAAAGTGGGACGGCCTTAGCATTGACTAGGTCAATGCCGCACCCTAAGGCCATTATTCTAGAAACTAGGTCAACTTCCTTCCCTAAAAGGCTATGCACAAGCGAAAGTGATAAGCACACCCCCTATTATGCTAAAAGAAATATATTCTACTGGGATTACAAATAAAGACACTAGCTGATGCTCAACTCCTAAGGCGTGGACTCTACTCCAAGAGGGGGAGGGGGGGGGGATTGTTTTTAAACGTTTTTCACAAACTTTGAAGGTGTGGAGAAAGCCAATGAAGAATCAAAGCCAAAAGAATGAAAATGCTCAAGTTACAAATCTGTTTTAGCTAATTTCCAGAAAATCAACCGGTTGTTTTTGTGATTCAATCGGTTGTTTTTATTAGTAGTTTATAAAAACGACTTTATAATAGAGGTTAGGGAAAAAGAGAATCACACAACCAAATTTATACTGGTTCACTCTTACACTAAGAGCTACATCCAGTCCTCAGAAAACATTGGTATTCCACTATGTAATCAAACCTAGATTACAAACCACAAACACCAAAGAGGTGGTCTTGAGCCCTCTAAGAACACTCACCCTCTTTGATACACAATTCACTACAAGTCAGAACACCCTCTGACTGTTGACGCCAGTACCTTACAAGTTTTACAAATATGAAACGAATACAAGTAAGAATAGGAAGGATCAAACCTGATACAGAAGGATTACAACAGTTTCCTATTCCACTCTTAACCAAAACAAAACCTTAAGCAATCTTGCAATCTTGAAAAACTTTAATCTTTTTGGTAATCTGATCTCTTCTTTTTCAGAGATGTAAACACCAGTTATATAGTCTCAAAAACAGTCGTTTAAGACTTTTAATCAAGGGCCAAAACAGTTTCGAATCATGGAAAACAAATTTACCAGACTTAACAAATTCTGTTAAGATTTTTCAAAAACCAATCGATTGAAAACTCGATTCAACCGATTAAATTGGCCTTGACTGTTTAGGTCGACCAGTTTCAGCTTTTTCAAATCCTTTTCAAAACCACTGAGTGTAAAACAACCGATTGAAACGATAAATCAACAAGTTGTTTTCACTACTTTGAAAAAAACTTTTCTTTTGAAAAAACTTGATTGATCCAGTTTTGGATTAAGCTAAGAGTGGATTGAAAAATTCTAATCTATCCAGAACCCATGCCCACAAGCAGCAACCCAGCCTTCAAGCAATCTTCATGGATTTGGAGATATCAAAGCTTTAAGTTCAATATCCACTCCTTGTGATCCCCAGGGGAAGGCTAGGCACTGAAGCATTGGCTAGAGGTGGATCCTGACCTAGCCCTGTATCTTGGGTCATGCTCTGAGTCATCCTCTTGGAAGGCTGGACTTGGTCAGTGGGCGCGCTCTCTCCTAGGTCCTCATTAGGAGCAGAGATTGTGGATGAACTCAAAAGCTTCAATGGTGACGCACAACAATGACGATAAGGAGAACATGACCAACAAGGAAAACAAACTCGTTCAACACTCAAAATGGAGAAAAATTCATTAAGAAAACACAAAAAAGTATGAAAAACAACATAAAAAACAAGGAAGACACTACAAGGAATGAGAGTAATGACAATAAGGAGAGGTCGTAGATGACGATTATGACCTAATAATTGTATTCTATATGGTGGACACAGGTATAGGCAAGTTGCCTAAAAACCCTTATAGTGGCCACTATAGGCAATGATTGCCCCTAAAACCGTAGTTTATATTCTCTGTTTTCAAATAGACGACAATTATAATTAGAACTATAGTCTATATGTTGATCTTATTTTAAAAACTACCACCGATTTTTTGTAGACGAATCTTCCGTTTAAATAGTTGTCTATACACATTATAAAACCCTATTTTTTCCAAAGGAACAAAAGATATTTAGAGACTAAATTATGCATATCAATTTGGAGAGGTGAGGCTGGAGTTTAGGATGTGCATGGAAAATTACTTTTTTTAAGTAATAAATTTGAATTTTGACCCTAATGTATATGGATTAATCTTGTTTCTAGTTTAATAGTGGAAAATGGAAGAGGAGAGGGGAGGGGGGGCGAAAAAGTTTTACGAGAAATTAAATTTGTTTCCAACTCAGGTTTGTTGAGGTAGTGTTGGTAGGGCTCATGATGTGAGTTGATTAAGAGATGATTTATTATGTGACACTTTTATGAATTAGGATCAAAATTCTAATAGCAATTCAAGAACACAAGCCAAGATAATGAAGAACAACACAAACAAAAAACGAAACCCATTTCAAGAACATGAACCGAATAGAACATCAACAAGTAATTCTAATCGATTAAAACAAGAACCAATGACAAACTACCGATTAGAAACATTCAATGGCAACATTTGACCGATTCAAAATCTATAAGAAGAAACAAAACATGTTTTAGATTTTTTTTTATATAGAATGGGTATGGAAGAAAAAGATGAAGAGTTGAAGAAACTTATGTGGTTGAAGACTTGAGAATTGTCACGCCACTTGAAGGATGATTGGCTCCAAGATGAGTGAGAGTGCCACCACTTGAGAGTTTCCAAAACCCACAAGATAAGACTAGGAGAAGGAGAACAAGTCTCACAAAATCTCTCTCAACTTGAGAAGAGTAACTTTACTTTCAATTTCAATCTAATGTTATGTTTACAATAGCCAAGCACCTCTTTATAGTGTAGAGGGCTGGTCATATGAAAAGGCATATGAAAATGAAAAGGCATGGGAAGGCAAAGACATATGAAAATGTCGCGCAACAAGTTACATGCTCCATGGAAAAAGTGACTTTTGGTACTACTCTTCATAAGTCCTATACTCCTATTCATACTTCCCTTTTTATGTTCTATTTTAAATCTATTCTAAAGATATTACAATAAAGATATTAATTGGGCTTGGGCCTCATTTTGAGAAGACTAATAAGAACTTCAAATGCTTTGGGCCTTGTCCATTTCTTCTATTGATGAAGTCTTTATTTTCTTGTTGAGATGACCCTTCAAGTATAGCTTCCTTGGTCATCTTCATGTATTTTTCGGTCACATCAGTTAATGACTGCATTTGAGATATTATTTGTTTTGAAGTTTGAAATTTTTTCTTTTAAAAGACATTTAAGAGAGTTAACTGAGGAAAATGTATTTAAATTATTTTTTTATCTTAACTCATAAGCGAAAAGCATATAAGAACAAGCTCCACGAAGGGAATAAAAATTTGTCTTTGGAACTACTTTTTTCTTTTTTATTCTCATAAATGGTGCCAATTTTTTCCTTAGACCTAGACTAGAGAGTTTGTTTTGGTGTGTTTAATGTTCTTACATTGCTTAGAGGTCTAAATCATTCTTTCTTTCTTTCTTTAAGATAATTTTATTTCTATTTCTAAATTTGTTTCTTCCCTCAATTTGGAAATTCTTTTCACCTCCAATTCTTGTGTGATTCAAGATTTGAAAACCAAAGAGAAATTTTTTATAGTAGATGCTAATGTTGGTTTTTATGTTTTTCATGACTATAACCTTTTGAATTGATACATGTTGATATTTGGGACATTGTCCCAATTTTTCTTTACATGGTCATATATATTTTGTTACTATTGTAGATGATTATTCTTGTTTTACATGGATTTGTCTTATGAATCACAAATATGAAACCTATACCCACCTTGAAATTTCAATACTTTGTTAAAAATCAGTTTGACAAACATCTCAAAATTATAAGATATGATAATGGACTTGAATTTGTCAAGAAAGGCTAATTTAATTCTCAAGGGATTATTCACCAAACTTGTTTAGAAACACCCAAGCAAAATGGAATTATAGAGAGAAAACATCAACATATCATGAATGTCTGTTTTAATCAAATGTTTCCACACAATTAGTGTTATTTTGTTAACTATGTTGTTGATTTAATAAATCACACACCTACACCATTTTTTAAAAATTATTTAATTTTGAAAAACTATATATGAAAACTTGTGATCTTAATAACATTTGTGTATTTGGATGTCTATGTTTTGTTAGCACTATAACTGTTAATAGAAAGAAACTTGACACTTATGTAACTGCTATAATTTTTCTTGGCTAACCAAAGAGCAAAAGGTATATTGTATAGAATATGCAAACTCATAACATTGATGTTTCACAATTTAATTTTATGGGGATCATTTTCTTCAATCACATATTCTACATGATATTGCTACATCTTTCAACCTTCTTTACCTTTACCCTATCATGATGATTTTACCAATAATCTACTTTGAAAGGAAAATATTATTAATGAAATTATTGATATTGAAACACAAGATGAGCCTTTAAATGTAAGCTAATCTTCTCCTCAACGATTACAAAAATAAGAATTCCACCTACTTATTTACCAGATTATCGAGTATCTCTTGCATCCTCCATACTTATCAACAAAATTAATATATCTTATGTTAGATTCACTCATTCTTTTCAATAGGTGATCTTATCTATAAATACTAAAATAAAAGGCAACCACTTATAAAAATGCCTTAAAACATGATACCTAGATAAAGGTAATGAATGAAGAAATCAAATCTCTTGAACAAAACAACATATATTATGTGCTAAAAATATAGTAAGCCTAGTGCTTGGAATACATAAAGCAGAACAAGCCTAACTTAGAATACATGAAGCAGAACAAGCAATACTTAAAATACATGAAGCAAAATAAGCTTAGTGTGTGGAATATATGAAGCAACTGCGTTTGACAGAAGCTAATCAAATAACAAATGCCTATGGTTCCTCTAAAGAATGATGAAATCATAAATGCATATGCTTTGTCTGACAGACGATAGAGCATACTTCGGCTATTAAGTTAAATGAAGATCATTCACACGATAAGCACAAATCAAGACTGCAAGGTGAAAAACATAAAGAATATTCTAAAGCTTAAGTATGAAAAAACAAAGAATGTCTTCTACATTTATCCAAGGTAGATCCAAACCAAGCTACAACATTTAAAAATGTCTTGGGATATGAGATAAAGCTGAAATGACTACCAACTTTGAGATGGCTAGTTTCAACTCTGACTCCGCTGTGTATCTTGTACGGTGTGCACTTTTAATCAATGTTTGGTGTAAAAGGATTTTCTACCGAGGAGGAAAAGTATTGCCAACTATCAAATAAGTGGTGTAAAAAAGAAAAAAGAATTTAATGCTCCATGCCATGCATTTAATGCTTCTCAATATAAGAGCTCATTAGACAATGATGAAAGAAGAAAGAAGACAACAAGGAAAATCTAAAGCTACTCAATGGACAGAAAAAGTAACATAACAACTACTTTTCTAAAGGCTTAAGAAGACATGCTTCGAAGAAAAGAACAATAAGAAATCTAGCCATACTTTGCAAGTGCCAAAACTCTATTGAAATTTTTACGTGCCCTAAAGCTTTATAAGAACACTTTGTCTTCATCTCCACCTACTCGTGGAGAAAGCTTAAACCTTGTATATGTCAAAGACGCTACCCTCTCTAGTGAGCAAAACTAACGGTTGAGTTATATCTATGTTGAGCCAAATGGCCAATGCCAAGAATACTCGATGTTCAGTCAGGAGTGGGTGGTTTTAAGAATACTCAGTGTTCGTTAGAAGTGACTTGATTAAATAGTTCTCACTTTGTACTTCACAACGGTAGACTGCTTAGTGAAATTTGATTGGTTGATCAAGAAATTAATGTAGTATATGTAAAGATCAAACGAACCAGTATAAAAATACTTAGTAACTTCTTTCCTTAATTGTTTTACATTACATGCTATTCTATTGTTTAACTAACTAAAAGAAGTAAGGAAATATTAGAATCAATTTTCACAAAGAATTATCAAATATTTTATATATTCATTTATCATCTAACAACATTTAAACAAACGATAACATGAAAAAATTGAAATTTTTTAAAAATACAATTCAACTCTATTGTTTCCTGTTTTTCAAGGGACCATTACCTCTTTACCTGCATATAAAATTGTTATTGGGTACAAGTGGGTATACAAAGTGAAGTATAATGTTGATGAATCTATTGATGATACAAAACTCATCTCTTTACGAAAGGATAGACTAAATTAGAGGAATATATTTCATGGATACTTTTTCACCTATTGCAAAATTAACAATTATTTAGGTTCTTTTATTCTTGGTTGCAATACATAGTTGGCATTTAAAAGGGCTTGATGTTAACATCATTCTTTATGGTGATCTACATGAGAAAGTCTACATGAAACTTCATCAAGTAAAAAAAATAAAGAAAAACTAGGTATGTTGCCTACACAAAACACTTTATAACCTTAACACAAGCTAACTGCCAATTGTATGTCAAAGTCTCTAGTTTTCTATTTTCACATGATTTTACATAAGTTTTTGTAGATCACTCATTATTTTAAAGTTCACTGATTCCAACTTAACAAGCTAGTTGCCAACTGGTAGCAACATCACAAACATAACCAATATCACTACAATGCTTGATCCAATATCACTACAATGCTTGATGAAACTTTCAAAATAAAGAATCTTGGTGATCTAACATATTTTCTGGAGCTTGAAGTTGTAAGGACCAACAAAGGAATTCATTTATGTCAATGAAAATATACCTTGGATCTTTTTAATGATTGGCATGCTTGCTTTGCACCCGTTTCAACACCCATGGACTTCTCCTTTCACATTTCTTCCATAACTAGTGAACCTCTTACTGATCCCTATTCTTCACGAAGACTTATTGGAAGACTAATCTACCTTACAAACACTACAAGAAAATCATGAAATATAAACCAATTTTTAGAGACAAAAACCTTGTTGCTAATTAGACACCAATTTAGAAACCATTTAAAAATAATAAAAACTAATTTAGAAACCAAAATTTTTTTAGTTTCTAAAATAGTATCTAATTTAGTCAGTATAACAACTAATTATTTTTTTGTCTCTAAAAATTGATTTTTATTTCATGATTTTATTGTAGTGAAATACACTATATGATATTACTCGTGTTGTTCATCTTCTTAGCCAGTTTTTTTATTGTTCCAACATCAAGCTTTTCTTCAGATCTTAATATGTCTCAAACAAACATCTCGAAAAGGTCTTTTCCTTACTGCAAGATGTTTAGTTTAATGCCTTCCGTGTTTCCGTGATGATGTTGTGCATCTGATGTTTTTTTCTCAATTTTGTTTCAGATTCTGTTTTGCTTTTTAGTTTTATTCTTCCATTCTCGTGTATAGTCCAAGGTTTATAGTCTTCTATAATATAGATACACTTCAGTCAAATCCTTTCCTTAGTTTTCTTTTTCCATGCCTTTGCCTGTTTCTCTTTTCTTCTTTGTACACTCCTCCCTTAATCATGAATGCTAAAGATTGATCTTGTAGGAATAATTCAAAGAAAACACTTCATATCTTTGTTCATTCATGCAATCTCCACTTGTCTCCGTCTATGTGATATGTATTTACTTCAGTACCCATTTTATATATAAACATTTTCATTGTAATATCCTATTGCAATTCATTTGTGATCTTTGCCGTAGTACCATTTTGTAAGGTTAATTATGTAGTAATAACACTAATCCTTCTCATGTGCAGTCACTTTAGTTGGTGTATGCATCCATCCTGGAATTTTTTATCATTTGTGGTGCACTTGTTTACTGCTATTAATTACAGAAAGGGATGTGATACATTGACACCTTTCAAAATTTATGCAACCTTCCCTCAACCACTCTTATTAACTTTCACAAACTCACATTCTGTATTACAACCATCTAATAGAGCACACTGAGAAGTGCGTGACCTGCAGAGTTTGAGAAAGACAACCACAATGGCCATTGCTTCAATGACTCTTTTCAAGATGATCTTTGTTTTCTTCATTCTCTTCACTCTTCTCACACCTCAAGCTGTGGCTGATTGTGAAGCTGAATCAGCAAATCCATGCAACAACAAAAAGAAAGCCCTGCCACTAAAACTCATAGCCATATTCACCATCTTAGTCTCTAGCATAATTGGCGTGACACTACCCTTAGTGACACGTTCAGTCCCAGCCTTGAGCCCTGAAAACGATCTCTTCATAATTGTGAAGTGCTTCGCGGCTGGTATAATTCTTGGAACGGGCTTCATGCACGTGCTTCCC